>Ga0114951_10003946_pt1 | contig 14893 bp, 13 predicted proteins | sample AM7aDNAmetaG_FD_88677 | JGI IMG/M metagenome (GOLD analysis project Ga0114951, IMG submission 88677) | Freshwater microbial communities from Finland to study Microbial Dark Matter (Phase II) - AM7a DNA metaG | ecosystem: Environmental > Aquatic > Freshwater > Lake | place: Finland: Lake Alinen...
ACCGCCACCTTCGCCATCTGGAAGATGACGTCCCGAGCGGTCGTCACGCCTTTGGCTCCGATCTTGACCAGCTTCTCACGCAGCGTCGTCAGCGACCAGTGCTTTACGCCTTCGGGGAGCGCCAACCTTCGCAGAAAGTTGCCCAGGTTGTACGCCAGGGCAAACAGTTGCTGCCGGACATGGTTGTCCGCGAAGTCGTGGCAAGACAACCGCGTCCACTTCAGAGCATTCTTGCCTTCCTTGATCCATTGCTCCGCCGTCCCCCGTCCGTTGTAGAAGTGGACCACCGCTTCTTCGTCCCGCCTCAGATTCGTGACGATGAATCCGACACGCGGAAACAACTCACCCGCGTGCCACTCGACCTTGGCGACTACGCGACGAGATTTGTCCCAACTGGCCGCTTGATAGGAGAAGCTGGCGTAGAGCACCACCGGACGATTCGGCGGACGACCGACCGGACGAGTCAGGAGATGTTTGATTTCCCGCTGGAGCACATCATTCGCGGGCAGCCGAATCGCGTACAGATATTCTTCCTTCTCCAGAAACTCGTACACCTTCGGGTTGGCGAAAGCGGCATCGGCCCGGAAGAAGCGCTGCATCTCCCCGTCGCGATACCGGGCCACCACCGGCTCCAGTACGGAGCGCCAGTCATCGGCGCTGTGAACATTGCCGTTGCGCAGCATCATCCGCTCCAAGTCGCCGAACTGGTTGAAGCAGAATAGCGGATGGTAGCAGGTGCAACTGAAATGTCCGTTGTAGGCTGAACCTTCCTGCTGGCCGTAAGTCTCGCTGACAGAGCTGTCCATGTCCAGGATAATCTCGTCCGTTGGTTTGCGCTGCCTCACGCGGTCAATCCATTGGCCGGACAATTCCACCAACGCATCCAAGTTGGCCGGTTGCGTCAGCACTTCGGTCTCGAACCGGCCCATTTGGCTGGTTGAGGCGGCATGGCGGGTCTTTGCCCGGCCACCCACAACATGTCGCATCGCCGGATCAACAGCCAACCGTTCAGCATCGTTGGTGTCTTCGTATCCGGCGAGACGACCGAACGTCGACTGTCGCATCAAACCCGTGACCGTGTGCCGAGTGTTCCTGCCCGTGCGCCAATCCTGAATCATGCCGCTGGCCATCGTAGTCAGACCCAGCGCTTCATCAATCTCACGATACGCCAAAAGTCCCGCGTCGCTGGTCACCTTCGAGCCGTGAAATTCAAGCTTGAGGCCGCTGTCAAAACTCACCCGCACAGCCCCTTTTCGCGCTTCACTCATTGACATCTGCCGGTTTCCTGTCTCTGACAGAGAGAAAACCCTTTATCCATACGCTCCAATAATGGCTCATTATACTCGAAATCCATTCTCATCCGGGAAATCCGGGATGAAGCAGGAAGGATGAAAGATTACTGGGCGGCATCTGCGGCTTTGCTGCGCGTGGAGTCCAGGTGGAGTTGAAGGATGAACTGCGCCGCCATCCGGTCCACGCTGCGCCTCTGCTTGGCGAAAGAGAATCCCGCCTCGTCCATCGCGCGGTGCGCGCGCTCCGATGTCAACCGCTCATCCACCAGGTGCACCGGCTTCCCGAACACCGCAAGCTTCTCGGCGAACTGCATCACCTTCTGCGCCTGCGGGCCGAGCGTGTCATTCATATTCCGGGGCAATCCCAGCGCAATCGCCTCCACCTCGCGCTCCTGAATCAGCGCCCCGAGCGCCTTGAGCACCTGCTCCTCCGACTCGTTCTTCAGCGTCGGCAACCCATGCGCGATCATCCCCATCGGGTCGCTGATCGCCAGCCCGATGCGCCGCCCGCCGTAATCGATTCCCAGCACTCGCATTTATTCCAGCGCTCCTTGTCCCTTCTCTCCCCCCGATGATATCATAATAGCCAAGGAGAGTGCATGAACATCACCAGCCGCCATTTGACCATGCTGGGCTTCGCCGTGGCCGCCGTCCTTCTCTGGCTGGCCGCCGACCGGCTGATCATGACCGACAAGAAGCGGATTCGCGCCGCCATCGGGCAGATGGCCTCCGCCGCCGAGCAGGGGGACGTGGACAAACTCTTCTCGCACATCTCTCCGATGTACGTCGACGAATCGCATTCCTACGAGAAACTGCGGATACTTGCGGACGCCTTCCTCCGGCGCCATGACGAACTCTCGATCAATATTCGCGATGTGAGCGTGAATGTCTCGGGAGCCGCCGCCATGGCGCAGGTGCGCGTGCTGGCGGGCGAATCGGGGCGAGGGTCGGGGGTGTCGGTCTGGCAGATGCAATTCCAGCGCGAGGCGGACGGCCGCTGGCTCCTCGTGAGCTTGACCCCGTTGCGAATCGAAACCCGCGACGTGAGCGGCTGGAGGAACCTCTACGAGCACGGGTGGGAGTGACCTCAGGCGCCCACCGGCGTCTTCTCCCCCTTCGCTCCCACGCTGACGTACACCAGCCGCGCGCTGCTGATCTGAACTTTCCCCACCGTCCCGGTCACTTCCACCTGCACGGAGGTGTTTCCCACCTTCAGGAGGTGCGCCTCGAACTCAATCACATCCCCCAGCCGCGCGGGATGATCGAAACTGATCTCCGCCGCGCGCGTGACGAACGCCTTGTGACCGTACTCCTGCCGCAGGAGGCAGTAGCCGATGGTGTCGCTCTCGGCCATCAGGTCGCCGCCGAACAGGTGCCCCTGGTGGTTCAGGTGTTCGCTGCGCACGAGAAACATGCTCTTCATGGGCCCGCCCTTTGCATGAGGAAATGAGTGCGCACCGCTTCCAGCGCGACCCGCCGGTCCCAGCGCGGACGAAAGTATTGTGTCCCCACTTATTGCCGGCGCATGACGATGATCGTCCGGTTCACCGACTCGGCCACCTCCGGCACGGCTGATGCCACCGGCGACCTGAAGCGCTTCACTTCCACGAATCCGAATTTCCCTGAGAGCAACTGCTCGTGGAACGGGTCAGCCGCCCGGCGCTCCGGCGATAATCCCCATTCTCCCAGATGCCGCCTGAGGATGGAAGCCAACCGCCAGGATCCCGGTCCCAGCGCGGGCTGGCCGGCATCCAGCGATAGCACCAGCAGGCTCGACGGGGAAGGAAGTTTCGCCAGCGCCTCGGGGGTCGCCTCGATCTGGACGGCATCCAGCGGCGCGTTGAAGCGCGGCATGTCGTGCAGTTCGCCGATGTAGTAGATTTGCAGCGACGGCCCTTGCGGGACGGTCTCCTCCAGCCATCGCTGCGCTTCATAACGCGGCGATTCACCCATGACGTAATCCACCGAAAGCCCCGCCAGCCCCATCCATGCCAGCGCCGCGACGGTGAGCACGGGGCCGAGTTTCCCCCACCGCCGCCAGAGGCGGAGCGCGCCGTATCCGGCGAACGGCGCGAGAGTGAGCATCGTTGGGAGCATGAAGCGCGGATAGACGTATCCGATCGGCGCGAGGAAAGAGAGTTGATACGAGACGGCCGGAACCAGCAGCGCCGCGCGCTCGAACCGGCCTGCTCCCGGGCGCAGCGCGAGCGCCAGCCCGAACCCTGCCAGCAGCAACCCCGGCAGCGTCCAGGCATCCATCAGCCGCAGGAGGCTCTCCGTCAGCAGCCGAAGCTGCCCCATCGATCCGCGCGCGCATTCGCGCCACGGGGCCGACCCCGGTCCGAGGACCGTCTCCACGTGCCGCTGGAAATTCTGCGGATCGAACAGGATGTTGTGGATGAGGACAAACGGAACGGCGAAGCCGAGAAACCCCAGCAGCAGTTTCTTCCATGCGGGCGTGGTCGAGATGTATGGTTCGTCCGCCTCCGTAGGGGCAAGGCATGCCTTGCCCTTGCATCGGGTTGTGCTTCCCGCCTCGCTGCGCAATTGCCGTTTGCGCCGCCGCCACAGCGCAATGCAGATCGGCAGCGGCATCAGCAGAATGAAGCCGTACGCCTGGTCCTTCGTGCAGACCGCCAGCGCGCAGAGGACCCCAAGCCAAAGGTAATCCAGAGTCCGCTGCTCCTGAAGCACGCGCACGTACAGCAGCAGCGCGGCGGCGAGCCAGAAGATCATCGGACCGTCGAGGTTCGCGTTTTTTGCATAGTAGAGCGTCACCGGGGAGAGGATGAGCGCCGCGCCCGCCGCGAGCCCCGCCCACTCCTCCCACAGCCGCCGGCCGATACGATAGAGGAACCAGACCGTCCCCAGCGCCATCAGCAGGCTGACCAGGCGGGCGGTGAGGATAAATGCGGTGGCGCTGACCTTCGGGTTATCGGCGAGGTCCGGCGCGAGGTGAAGCAGCCCGCGCGCAGGGAGGAACGCCGCGCGCAGCAATAGGAAATGGAAGGGGGGATAGCGGTACGCCGTGATTTGCTCGAAGCCGAACCCGCGCTCCGCCAGTTGCCCGATCGGCACTACGCTGTCCTGCGCGGGGTCGAACGAATAAGGCAGCCCCCACATCAAACCCCAGGCGCAGAGCACCAGCGCGCAGCCGATCAGCAGCAGCGGACGGCGATCCCCGCGCGAAGAGAGCGTTTCCAGCGCCGGGGAAGCATGGGATGGCATGCGCTTTCCTTGGGGGACTTACGGACTCAACGCTCAACATTCAACGTTCAACGTTGAATCCGTTCACTTGACGATGCTGACCTTATCGCCCGCCATCAGCATCCCGAAGACTTCCTCCACATCCGGGTTCAGCATGCGCACGCAGCCGTTGGAGGCGTCTTTGCCGATGCTCTGCGGGTCGGTCGTGCCGTGGACGCCGTAGCCCTGGTACTCCGGAGCCCCCTTCAGGCCGATCCAGCGCGTGCCCAGGATGTTGTGCGAATCGCCGAACTTGTACACCGTCCCGTCGGGGGCGTACCAGTCCGGGTTCACCTGCTTGGTGTCCGCGAAGAACGTCCCCTCAGGCGTCGGAGTGGCCGCAGCGCCGAGCGTCACAGGGTATTCCTTGATGTACTGGCCGTTGAGCAGGATGATCAGGCGGTGCGCGCGTTTCTGGACGATGGCGGAGAAACTGCCCTGGGGGATCTTCAGGTTCTGGTCGGGCCGGATTTTCTTCGCATTTGAAATCCCGTTGACCAGCATGATCACATTCGCGAAGTAGGGGTCCTTCTTCTGCTGCGTGGCGATCTGCCCCAGCGTATCGCGCTCCTTCACTTTGTAGAAAATGCAGTCCGGCGAGGGAGAGCGGGAGAAGAAGAGCTCGGCGTTGATCAGGTCGAGCGTCTGGCGCATCTCGTCGCGCGCCGGCCCCTCGGCTGCCGCGAGAATCGCCTCCGTCAGCGCCGCGCGCGCCTCGGGCTTTTTCCCATCGGCGATGAGCTTCTTCGCCTGCTCCGTCACGGAGGGGGACGCTTTTTCCACGGGAGTCGCCGGCGCGGCCGGCGTCGTTTCGGCGGCGGGCGCGGCGGGAGCCGCCAAGTCGACCCCCATCTCCGCGCGGACAGGGATGAGCAAGCGCGCCGCCTCGCGGCGCGCGCCGGGCTGCGAGGAGGCGGCCGCAGAAGCGCGGAGATTAGGCGCGGATGCGCCGCCTCGCGCCGGCAGAAGCTGGAAACAGAGCCAACCGGCAACGGCCATCGTCCCGGCCACGAGCGTCACGACCTTTATACTGTCTCTATTTTTCATAGCGGACTTTCTATAGGATGCGCAAAACTTCGAGACGGCCCACGTCGCCATAGGATACTTCTCCGCCGATGCGATTTCAACCGCGGAAGGGAAGAGATTGATAACCCCGCGTCAATTATCCACCTTCGCCGTGGGAAAGGAAATTGACTTACCCCGAACACCCCGCCTATAATTGCGCCAATGACTGCTGACGCGGTTGCGCTTTTTCTGATGGCGAGGACGGATGTCGAAATCGATCTCCAAGAGCGTCTGGGGGCTGGACATCTCAGCGTCAGCCGTCAAGGGCGTTCAAATGCGCATGGAGGGGGAGCGCGTTGAACTGCTGGACGCGGAGATCATCCCATTCGAAGGCCCCGAGCCGCCGGAGGATGCGCCCGGGCGCGACCGCCGCATCTGGCAGGCGCTCCACCGATTCAATGAGCTGCACCGCATCGGGCGCGCGCGCGTTGCCGTCGGGCTGCCCGGCTCCATCTTCTTCATGCGTCCCTTCAATGTCTTCCTCGTCGGCGACCGCACCGAGGCGGAACTGGTCCGCTTCGAGATGGAGCAGCAGATTCCCTTCGGTTTGGACGCCGTCCTCTGGGACTACGAAGTCTTCCAGCCGCCGGACCCCAACGCGCGCGACCGCCAGGGGTTGCTCTTCGCCATCAAGAAGGAAGTGCTCAACAATTACCTCCTGAGCCTCTCCGCCTCCCGCATCGAGCCGGCGCAACTCCAGGCCGCGCCGCTGGCGCTCTACAACTTCATCAGTTACGAATTGCAGCCCTCCGAGCCGATGCTGGTGGCGGACATCGGCGCGGCGAATACCACCCTGCTGGCGATCAGCGGCAGGCGTTACTGGCTGCGCACTCTCAACATCGGCGGCGGCTTCATGACCGCGGCCATCCAGAGCGCCTTCCAGCCGCATGAGGTCAGCGCCGAGGACGCCGAGGATATGAAGCGCTCCCTGCCGCTGCTCACCCGGCGCGGCGAGGTGATCGAGAAGATCGCCCCGGCCATGCGCGGTTTCGTGGGGGAGTTGCGCAACGGGATCAACCTGCTGAAACAGGAGCACAAGCTCCACTTCGAGCGCCTCATGTTGGTGGGGGGGGGCAGCGCCACCTACGGCCTGCCGCGCCTGCTGGGGGATGAGTTGAAGTTGCGCGTCGTCGTCCCGGCCGGCCTGGGACGGATCGAGCTGGCCGACTCCGTGGACCCCGCCTACGTTCATGGCAACCTGCCCGTCCTCGCGACGGCCATCGGGCTGGGGCTTCAGGCGATGGGGCAGGCCGCCACCCGCGTCAACATGGTGGGGGCGACCCTCGTCGAGCGCCGCAGCCAGACGATGCTGCGGCGCAGCGCCGTCGCCGGCGCGGTGGTCGCGCTGATGCTGGTCCTGTTGCTGGGCGTGTTCGCCACATGGCGCGCCGTGGCCTACCGGAAAGCCGCCGAGCAGATGCGCACCGACCTGCTCGGCCCGGTCTCGCAGCGCTGGATCAAGTTCAAGAAGCTGGAAGGACGCGGCGATTCCGAGAAGTGGCTCGACGGCATCCGCGACATGGCCGCCTCCCGCTCCCTCTGCCTCCTCGTGCTGGACAAGGTGGCGCGCATCCTTCCGGACGACAACAACAGCCCCTCGACGCCCGGCACCAAGAAAGTATGGCTGATCAGCCTCTCCCTGAAGCCCAAGGCGAACGTGCCGGGAACGTATGAAGGGACGCTGGAGGCCGGCACGCTGTGGCGTCTGGACGGGCAGCACGCCGCCTTCGCGCGCACCACGCTGAAGACGCCGCTGGAAGGGGATACCTCCGGCATGTTCCGCAACGTGGTCGAGACCGGCTTCAACTCCTCGGCCACGCTCAGTTATCCCGGCGGAGGCGCGGTCCGCACCTACTACGTGGTCCAGATGCGCTTTGACGTCGTCCCGCCGCGGGAGGCAACGCCATGAGCCTCCGAATCAACCTCAGCAGCAGCCGCGTTTTCTGGGGGGCCATCGCCGGCGTTACGGCCTTGATCCTGCTCCTCCTGACGCTCTGGGTCATCCCGGCGCAGAGCGCCTCCACCGAGGCGGCCACGGAATGGCAAACGCAGTTGAAGGACCTCGAAACGCTCAAGCTGGATGCGGCGAAAATCCCCTCCAGCAAGACGGTGAATGAGCGCCAGGATTTTCGCACCTCGTTCGTGGATGCGCAGACCGAATACGTGCGCAGTTTCTTCGCCAACAGCACGCAGTTGATGGAAGCCTCCCTCGCCGGGCAGGGGGCCGTCAGCCCGGGCGACTTCAAGAACGCTTACCTCCTCCAAATCGAGGCGCAGCGCAACGAGATGATCAAGACGCGCGTGGTGCCCGATCCCGCCAAGGCCTACAAGAGCTACGCCTGGGTGACCACGGCCGCGTTGCCGAACCCCGCCGAGTACAAATCGGTGCTGCGCGACTACTGGTCGCGGTACTACCTCTACCGGGCCTTCATGGGGAAGAGTGGGGGGCCCGCCGTGACGCAGGTGGCCCGGCTGGAAGTGCGCGATACGGTGCCCATCGATCGCGCGCCGGACTTCGAGGGGGTGCCCTTCCTGGTCACTGTGACGGTGGACCCCAGGGCGGTGACCCGGCTGGTCAGCAACCTGCTCTCCGCCTCGCCGACCATCACGGACCGCCCCGTGTTCCAGTTGACCAGTTTCAAGCTGACGCCCACGGGAGATGCGTCGAATCAGATCTGTGCGCTGCAACTGGAAGGGTATATCCTTTTGCTCAAGAAGGTCGAGAAGGCCGAGAAACCGGACGCTGCGGCCCCGAGCGGAGGTGCTCAGCCCAAATGATGCGCAACCTGGACAAACTCGTGCTGCTGGGGGGCGTCGCGCTGCTCGTGCTGGCGCTGCTGCTGGAGGTCTCCTCCACGGCGCGCCTGAACCTGGTGGTGTCGCGCGCCTTCGACGAGGCGGCGAAACTGGTCGAGCATGCGAACAAGAATGACCTGCCGCCGCGTTCGCGCAATCCGCAGGAACTCTCGGGCCGGGTGTTCGCCGCGTGGGAGACGCCTCCCATCAACGCCCATCCCTTCAGCCCGGCGGATTTCTATCCCAATAACCCGGTCGCCGAAGGCGAGCGCGTCACGACGCCCGCGCAGCCCAAGCCGCCGGTTCGCAACAGAAGGTAGCCGTCCGCTTGAAAGGGCGCCCCGCGCCCCGTATAATCCGGCTGATTTTGAGGCCAACCCGGTCTCGAAACAAGGACCTGCCACATGAGCGCATGGAGGAGGATCAAGATGAAGCGTATCTCTTGGACGGAGTTCACCAACCTCACCGTGTCGGATCGCATCCCGCACCTCGGCAAGGAGAACGACCCCGCCGAACCGTTTCACGTCCTCTATGCCCAGCAGTTCAGCCGGCCGGTGCTCGACGAGCTCTGCCTCCTGGCGGACCACATCCGCAAGCTGCACAAGACCAAGGAGGGGGCCGATTTCCTCCGCGCGCGCCTGTCGCACCGGACGGCGATGAACCTGTTCGCGCAGCCCTCGACGCGCACCTGGATGTCCTTCCAGCTGGCCGAGCAGAACCTCGGCATGCCCACCAGCGATATCCGCGACGTCTCCACCAGCTCGCAGGCCAAGGGCGAAACCCTCCAGAACAGCATCCGCACCTTCAGCTCCTACGTGGACCTGATCGTCATGCGCCATCCCGACCGCGGCGCCGCCGAACTCGCCGCCTATGAAATGAACATGGCCGACCGGCGCATCCCCGTTTTCAATGGCGGTTCCGGCCAGGACCAGCACCCCACCCAGGCGCTGCTCGACATCTACACCCTGCAGAAATCCCTCGGTGAGATCGACGGCAAGAAGATCGCCATGGTGGGAGACCTCATGCGCGGCCGCACCGTGCGCTCCCTGAGCTACCTGATGAAGAACTACAAGGGAGTGGAAATCTACTACGTCGCCCCGGAGCGCCTGCGCATCGGCGACGACATCAAGGAGTTCCTCAAGCGCCAGCACATCCGCTACACCGAGAGCGACAACCTGGAAGCGATCATCCCCATCGTGGACGCCGTCTACATGACCCGCATCCAGTGGGAGTGGGACAAGGCCGCCGGCGCGACCACCCAGGACGCCAAGTACGACCCGCGCTTCGTGTTCAAGAAGGAATACCTGGGCCGGATGAAGCAGAAATCCTGCCTGCTCCACCCGCTCCCCAAGATCAACGAAATCGACTCCGAGCTCGACTATGTCGAGGACGCGCGCGTGGTCTACTGGCGCCAGGAGCGCAACGGCATGTGGATTCGCGCCGCGCTCATCGCCCGCGTCTTTGACGTGGACAAGGAAATCATGGCGCATGCGGCGGAGTGACGGGGAACCGGACCATCGCTGATTACGGGATGAGGAAGTCCGAGTCGCCGAGGTTTGCAGGGGCAGGGAATGCCTTGCCCCTGCCGGCGTGATAAGCTGCTTGTATGGCGTTCATTAAGTAATCAGAACATGGATACCGAGAAAGCCGGAGTCCCCGCTAAGCGCGAGCAATCCGCGCAGAGCGTCGCGGCCGGCCAGGACGTCGCATCCGGCCAGAGCGTCACGCAAAGTCCCTCCATCCCGATCAGGGCGGGCGGCTCCGTACTGCCGCCGCCGCCGAAGACGCTGACTTTCCGCCTGAGTGCGAAGCGATTGGCCAACTTCAGCCGCCGGCTGGCCACGTCGCTCGAAGCGGGAATTCCGCTGCTCAGGGCGCTGCAGGTCATGTCGCGCAACAGCCGCGGGGCGGACCTGCGCATGTACAACAGGCTGATTTCCGACCTGGAAGGCGGGGCGACCTTCGGCGAATCGCTGGAACGCCAGGGGCGCGCTTTCCCGGTGATGTTCAGGCGGCTCATCACGGTGGGGGAGAGCAGCGGCGGCCTGGACATCGTCCTCAAGCAACTCGCCGACTACTACGATTTCGTGCGCTCCATCTGGCGCAAAATGATCGGCCAGTTGATCTATCCCGTCTTCGAATACCTCGCCATGGCGCTCGTGCTGGCGATTGTCGCCTACGTCACCACCATGCTCGGCAACGGCGGCTCCCCCGAAAATGCGGCGCTCAAAGTGCTGGGGTTCTGGGTGGGCGTCGGCTGTCTGCCGATCATAGCCTACTTCCTCATCACGCGCTCCGTGGGGGGGGCGCGCGCGGTCCACGAAGTGATCATACGGATTCCCATGGTCGGGGGGATATTCCGCACGCTGGCGCTGTCGCGTTTCTGCTGGTCCATGGACCTGATGCTGAACGCGGGGGTGCCCATCTTCAACGCCGTCACCTGGAGCCTGGAGTCCACCGCCAACGGCGCGTATGTCGCGCTGGCTCCGCGAATCGTCGGGGACCTCAAGGCGGGCGTCCCGCTGGCGGAGTCGCTTCAAAGCAGCGGCCTTTTTCCGGACGATCTGATCGAGATGGTGCATGTGGGGACCGAGTCCGGCTCCATGCCGGACCTCTTCCGGCGCATGTCGCGCCTCTATAACGAGAAGTTCGACCTGGCCATGAAGACGCTGACCATCATGCTGGGGTGGCTGGTCTGGTTCGTCGTTGCCGGCGTCATCGCCTACCACATCTTCCAGTTCGCCGGAAACTACGCGCACCTCGGGGATGATCTGCTCAAGGAGTAGTGGGCCGCCGCGCGTCGTCAGTCGCTCTCATCCAGCACCGAAATCTTCATCTTCCCCATGACCTGCGCGAGGTCGAGGATGGCGTCCCCGACGGAGCCGCTGTCCAGATCGGCTGTCGCGAGCCGGATGTGCGTTGCGTCCACGCGTTCCTCCTGCAACGTCGCATCCAGCGCCGTCCAGTCGGTCAGGAAAGCCTCCGTCCACATGTGGTAGGCGAACTTCCCCTTCCAGTACACCACCCCGATGGCTCCGCGCGCGGGAATCCCCGCCGCGCGCAGCAACGCCGTCAGCAGCACGGCATGCTCCGTGCAGTCCCCTTCGCGGCTCAGGAGCGCCTGTTTGGCCGAGGCCAGCCCGACGCCGTAGTCCTTCTTCGTCATGTGCGAGAAGACCCATTGCCTCAGGCGCTGCGCCTTCTCGGCGGGGGAGGAGGCGTCGCCCGCGGCCGCCAGCGCCGTGCGCGCCAGTTCCGGGTCGTCCGACTGGACGTAGGGAGACGCGGCCAGATACTTTGCGGCGGGGAACGGAGCTTGCGCGTCGGCAGGGCCCATGGCGGTCACGCGCAGGAGGACGCTGGTCTCGCTGTGTTCCTCAATCTTCTGCCGCCGGTCCTCCAGATGCAGGCGGCCCAGCGCGCCCGCCGGCGCCTCGATCCGGTACCGCGCCGTTACGACCTTGCGCGGCTCGTCGATGATGCGGTTCGAGACGATCATGAAGTCATTGAGCACGTCCGCCATCTGCCCCGGGAGAATGGTCTGCAGCGCCTCCTCCTTCGTGCAGCGCAGCGTCTCAAGCCGGCCGAGGAGGTTTGTCACGCTCTTTACGGCGTTCCCTTCGCTGTCCAGCCAGAGTTCCGTGGGGAGGTCCGGCAGCACGTCCAGCGTCATCGTTGCCCTGCGCAACGGGAGCGGGCGTCCGTCGAGGGTCAGCGTCTCCATCCCGCCCAAAGTGACGCGGCTCAGCGAGACGCGCTGAAGTTCCGGCACGAAGAGCTTGCACTCGATCACGGTCCCCTCTTTCATCGCCGACTCGCGGATGCGACGCGTCTGCGCCCAGGGGCCCAGCACCTGCTCATCCCAGGGGATGCTGCTTTCGCGCGGCGGGCCAGCGGTCTGCGTTCGCAGGCGCGCTGTGTCGCCGTTCACGAAAACCTGCGTGCTGACCTTGCTGCCGAAGGAGTCGCTGGAGGAGATGGCGGCCAGCAGCCGGCCTTGCAGGTCCTCGGTGAATTCGAGCGTATTTCGGGAGGAGAGCGTCAGGCCGAGCCGCTTGATGCGGAATTCGGTGAAGATGGAGGTGACCACGCGCGCGTCGGGGGGCGGTGTGCGCGCGGTGAGGGTGTGCGCGTAGCCGATGCGCGCGCCGTTGAGGGAGATCGACGACCACTCCTCCTCCAGCGTCGAGCGCCGCGCATTCGCGCAGCCGGCGCAGAGCAGAAGGAGCAGCGCTAGCGCGCAGGCGCAGGAGAGAAACCGTTCACGCCCCATCTTCCCCTCCGTTCGGTCAGCCAGATCCCGCCTAGCGCCCGTACTCCAGCCGGTCCGCCGAGTCGCGGCTGATGGGGCCGACGCGCGCCATCTTTGCCATCGTCTGGCGGTAGTCGTAGGGGACGCGCCGGTAGATAATGCGCGTGCCATCCACGAGGAGATAGCAGGAGCGGTTGTCGCCGTCGCGCGGCTGGCCGACGGAGCCGACGTTGACGATATATCGCTTCTGCGGATCGAGCGTGTAGGCGCTCTGATTGTCATCGGGGTGCCAGAAAGTCATATCCGTTCCGATCACCCCCGGCACGTGGGTATGCCCCACGAACAGCAGGCGCGGGATCATGTCGAACACCTGGGATATCTTCTCCACGTTGCCGAAGACGATATCGCTCTCCAGAATGTACTCGTTGCGGTCGTCGCGGGGGGAGCCGTGCACATACAGGACGTCCCCCTCCTGCTGGCGCGTGGGCAGTCCTTCCAGGAAGTGCCAGCGCGCGCGCTTTCGCCCCAGGCTCAGCGCGGAGGGCTTCATGAGATGCTTGGTGTAGTTGATCGCCTCCACCGCGAGCGGGTTGAATCGATCCGGCAGAGTGATGACGGCGAAGTCGTGATTGCCCGAAAGGCAGAAGCGGGTCATCTTCTCGATCAGGTCGATGCACTCCTCCACGTCGGCGCCGTACCCCACCACGTCCCCCAGGCAGAGAATCTCCTCGGCCCCCTGGGTGGCAATGTCCGCCATCACCGCATGGAGCGCCTCGATGTTGCTGTGGACGTCGCTGATGATCGCGCGCATCACTCGCTCACTTCCTGGTGGAGCGTCTGGGTCTTGATCTTCTCAAGAATGCGTTTGACTTCTTCCGTATTGTCGCTTTGCAGCATGATCCGTTCGGAGGAGCGGCACTTGGGGCAGACGGCGCCGTAGCCCATGCCGACGATCGGATAGCGCGTGCCGCATTGGGTGCACATGGCCAGGGGGTACACGGAGATTTCTCCCCGGTCGGGGCACTTGATCGGCCAGACGGAGTTGGCGGGCGCGGCGAATTCCGCGCCGCACTTCGTGCACTTCACGGTGGCGTAGACCGGGGCGAGGACCGCGACGCGGCTGAGCAGAATAATCAAGAGGATCGGAATCAGCACCGCCAGCGCGAGCTTGCTCTTGCGCTGGCTCGGACTGCCGCCGAAAATCTTTCCCGTGAGCGACGATCCGCCCGCTTCGTCCGCTCCCGGAGCGCGTTTCGTGCGATACAGCAGGCCGGTCCCCTGGCGCTCCGCCGCCTTCAGCAGCGCGAGCATCTGGTTCTCCTGCACGTACCGCCGTTCCACGAGCATCAGCGGCAGGGGGGCGGCGTCGTTGCCGGCCAGGTCGACCGCCTCCTGCTTGCTGAACAGGTCAGCCAGTTGCGCGTCGGTCACGTACCCCATTCGCTTGGCGGCCTGCCCGAGGTCCACATCTTCCTTGCTCGAAGGCTTGATGCGGCGCGCGCTGAGCACCAAGTCGACGTGCTTGCGGTCGATGAACTTCTCGCGCAGCAGCATGGCGGCCATGTCGGGGACTTTCTGCCCCGTGCGCGCGAGTTGGTTCTGCATGTGCAGCGCCCACTGCACCTGCTTGGGGGTGACGAACTCCGCCCACTGAGCGAGCCGCCCGAAGCGGATGTCTTCGATCGCGTAGCCGGCGGAGCGGTCGGCGCGCTCATAGTCGGACTGGCCGCGCGCCATAACCGGCGACAAATCCGTGGAGCCGCAACGGGTGCAGGCCTGCCCCGGCGTCCAGGCGATGCTCCGGAACACGCCCTGGCAGCCGCCGCAGCGCACCGTCACGAGGGATTGCTTCTCTTCATCAGTGCGGGCCATCATCCACTCCATTTCCCTCCACTGATTCTAGCAGCGCCGGGGGGGAAGCGTCAAAGCCAGAGAGACGAATCAATAGCGAGTTGGGAATAGCGAATTGCGAATGGCCAATGTCCCGGCGCTCTTCGGTCACGGGCGTTGCTGCCGTTCATTTCCAGTTCGCAATCGGCCATCAGCAATTCACCGTTGCTCCGTCCCTTGCGGACCCCCGGTCTTGCTGCTAGACTCCCGGGACAGCATTGCGGCGCTACTCGGACGGCGCTGCTTTGCCGTTCACTCGCAATTCGCAATTGGCTATTCGTCATTAATTGTTGAAACCACGGCCTCTGGCCGTGCGACGCTGGAAGGCTTTGCCGTTCCAGCGAGGCCGTAA
>Ga0114951_10003947_pt1 | contig 14893 bp, 12 predicted proteins | sample AM7aDNAmetaG_FD_88677 | JGI IMG/M metagenome (GOLD analysis project Ga0114951, IMG submission 88677) | Freshwater microbial communities from Finland to study Microbial Dark Matter (Phase II) - AM7a DNA metaG | ecosystem: Environmental > Aquatic > Freshwater > Lake | place: Finland: Lake Alinen...
CCTTGGCGTGCTTTACGAACTTTACGCCTCACGCATTCTCTCCTACAAGATCAATCCCCCGGTTCCTAACTGGGACGGCGCCACCACCGCAGATTCAAAATAAAGGGGACAGGCTACTTTACTCTAAAGTAGCCTGTCCCCTTTATTTGATGCAGCCTATTTCCCCGAAGTAACCGAATATTTGCTACCGCTGTCACCACTTGAGCTTTTATCGCTTGAATGATCCTTGGCGGAGTTTTCCGCGGATTCCTGCGCCGCGTCTTGGGCTCCGAGCGTGCTTGTCTGATTCATGCTATCCACATTATTAAGAAGATCCATTAATGCCTGCGTATCTACTGGCCCCCTGGGCACAGAAGCCGTGCTCGTATCCACTCCGGTGGTATGGGTCCCGGGGCCAGTCGCCTGCTGACTTAACGCCGAGGCGATCCGGTTGAGATCGGCTTCCGAGACCTGGAACACCGCCACGGGCGCGACATTGGGTCCATCCACGATGGTCGCATTCCCCGCTTGATCGATATCCACTCCCACGACTTCCCCGTTCACAATGTTGGTCACATAAATCCGCCCGACACCCACAGGACCAAGTAGAACAACCGTTGATTTCTTTCCGTCAATGATCCCAGCCACATTGGTCCCGCGAAAACCGATGGACCCGGCCGGAAGATCGACCGACATGTTCTCCGGTTTTTTATGCGCCACTTTTCCGGACACGACACGAAAGATCCCCTTCACCATGCTGGCCTTCACCTTGCCGTCATCATTGGACGGATTATAAACAAATTCATCGACCGTGATCGCGCTTAAAGGTCCGAGTGTAAAGACCGTTTGATCCAGAAGCAGGACCTGTAATTGTCCATCCGCCCCCGTCTCGATCTTGTCACCCATGAAAACCTTGTCACCGCTTTTCAGCAGTTTCACGGGCTCTCCAGGCGTCGTGACCTTCACTTCGCCTTTGACCGCCGCCGCAACTCCCGCTTGCGTCAACGTTTCCGCCTCAGCAAAAACTGCCGTGCTAGAGAGCGTAATCAAGCTTATAGCAATAAAAAAAATGATTTTTTTCATAATGGTGGGCTTTAAAAGGGACACGCCTTATTTTTTACGACTCTCCTGATTGTTGTGCTTCTTAGGCAATGGGTGGTGCCGACGACGGCCCTTCGGTACGCGGGCCTGAAGCACTTCCACTGCCTGTGAGCATGCTTCCAACATAGTTCGTTGTTACTTTCGCCTGATTGGCAATAACGCCCCCTGAATTTCCAAGCGTAACGTCAATGTTTTTAAAAGTCCCTCCACTCACTCCTTTAACATCGGTCCATTGGAAAACCGCGTTTCCTGAACTGCCAAAAGGCAGGGTCGTGGCAATACCTTTCGTTGTGTCGGTACTATACCCGTCACTAATAGAAACGTAAGAGTTACCTCCGCCGATTGTCTTGGAACCAAAATCAATATCAATAGAAGCTTTCATTGCTCCTGAACCATACATACCCGTATATGTTCCCGTGCCAAAATAATGGAAGATCCCGGTCGAAATGCGGCTCAATTGTTCCATAGTCGTAATCCCGTTGGCAACGCTCCCGGTATCCGCGGCAGCGTCCTGGGCGGCCGTCGTGGATGTTCCGTTATTCGTATCACTCAGACCGTTAAGCCCCTGCGCCGTGTCGCCGTTTTCTCCCGTCATGAAAGTTCCCTGGCCGGATTGATCCGTCGCGGAGCCGCCGCCTTCCCCGGAATCGCTTCCTCCGCCTGACGGGGCCAGCCCTGCCGTGAGGCCATTGATATCCACCTCGGAAAGTTGAAATACGCCCGAGACACTTCCATCCGCGCCCACCGTCACGCCAAAACCTGTATGATCGACATTCTCCTGACCCGGATTTTGCCCGGTCCCCGTGATGCTAAAACTCCCCGGTTGCGCTCCCGCATTGTTATTGGCACCGGGACCCAAAAGCGCCGCAAGCGAGGGCCCTCCGGGAACCACATTTCCGCCCACGATCGTTCCACGGATCCCAATCGTCGCCGTCGGAAGCTTAAGCGTCACATTGCTCGGCTTCTTCGCGGCGATCTTTCCGGACACATAGCGAAAAACACCTTTCGCGATACTTGCCTGAACTTTTCCGTTCTGGGTCTTGGGGTCGTAAACAAATTCATCGATCACGAGCATGGTGTTAGGGCCGATCGTGAAAACGGTCTCATCCAGAAGCATGATCTGAAGATTCCCCTGCCCGTCCGTATTGATCTTATCTCCCATGTACACCGGCTGCCCGCTTTGCGCGATACGCCCCACCTGGCCCGGCAGTGTCAGCTCCACCTTGCCTCTCGCCGCCGCCACCACCCCGATTTGTTCCATCCCGGCAGACACACCCAGGGGCGCCGTCACGGGCATTTGGGAAAAAGCAACGGGAGCGGAAAGGACCATAAAAAATGCCAAAAAAGAAGCGAGTGTCTTTTCCATGATTAGAACTCCATTCTTTTTGTTAAGAGGCCTTCAATCTTGTTATTGGTGTAGGTATAATTCGTGATACTGGAAAGCGCGTGGTAATATTCATAAGAGATCGTAAAAACAATATCCTTGAAGGGCTTGGGAAGGATCTTCCCGATCAGAAGGGTCTCGAGCGGAGCGCCATAAGTCGCCCGGTAGCGGATCGTATTGTCGTGACGGTGCATGCTCGAAACGGAAAATTCCGGCGATTGGTAACGGTCAAAATACGCACTCAGCGTATTGATCACGAACTGGCCCTTTGGCCAGATCCATGTGTGAGTATTATTCAAGCTGACACGGTCATAAGCATAGTAATTCTGCTTGGCGAACTTTTCCGCATAGCCGATGTTCGAGCTCCACCGCATGGTCGGACTTAGCATATAATTGGCCCCCCACACGTGATCGAACTCCGGACCTTTGCGGTTATAAGAATCCGTATTCTCGGAGATATTCATAAAATCCTGACGCTCGACCCTGAAATCGTAGGACAGATTGAGTTTTTTGGTGAGGTCCCGGTCGAAAAGAAAATTCCCGCCCTGACTTCTCAGAAAGCTTTGATCGGAGAGGAACAGATAGGTATAAAAATACGACGGTGTAAAATTGAAATAATGCCCTTTATACGTTCCACCGAGCTCGTACTGGAAAGAACCGAGGTTCAGGGAGTGAACATTCGTTTGTTCCTGGAGATAATGAGTAAAATTCCCAAAAACCGTGTGGCCGGCCTGAAACCCGAGGTCATGCGTGACCTCCACGCTGGCCACATTCAGAAAGTGAGTGTCCGCCTTTCTGACATTTGACCCCTGAGTATCAAGCGCCGTATCAAAGAAAAGCTGCTGTTTGGAATGAGGCGAGGCGTTGCGGTTCGTGTCATACCCCCAACCGGAGCTTTCACGAAGCGTGAAATGGGTGCGCCGCTTCTGGTACTGGATCCTCTTCTGATAAAAATCGACTTCCCGCTTGATCTCGGGAGGCAGGGTCATGGTCTTCAGGGTATTGAGCTCTTTTTGCACTTCGTTCAGGCTGTCCAAACGATACAGGACCACGGCATACAGAAGTCTCACGTCAATGAGGTTCGGATTGATAAGCAGGATTCGTTCCAGGGTCGAAGAGGCGCCGAGAAGTTCGTTCTTCGCGATCTGATTCTGGGCATAACGAAAATTAAGCTCGATATTATCCGGATCCTTGAGAACATCCTCATAAGTGACGCCGGTCCTGAACTTGTCGGCTTTTTCCTTTTCCTTGGATTTCTCGGCTGTCTTGTCGATCTGCTTCGTGACCCGGGTCTCGCGACGCACATTCTGGACCTCGTTGGTGATATCTTCGGAAAAACCGGAAGGGATCGTGGAAAAAACAAAGGCTGTCAGAGCGAGGCAGAAGAGGATTTTGAATTTCATGAGAGATGCAATCACCTTTCTTTAATCTGTAAAAACAGGATATCAGAGACTGGGATCGAAGAGACTGGCCGCAATTTCGGCTAGTCTACCCCTGCCCCCTGAGAAAAGCAAATTCAAATCCCGTGGAACGGATGCGATAAGCGCTTGCATTCCCCGAGAGACGTTCCCCGTTCCACGATTTTCAAGTATACTACTCCTATGTCATTTCAATTGGATCCGTTCCAACTGCAGGCCATCGAGTGGATCGAAAAAGAACATTCCCTTCTCGTTTCCGCGCCTACAGGCTCCGGCAAAACACTCATCGCTGAAAAGGCCGTCGAGAAAGCCCTTTCACGCGGAGAACAGGTCATCTACACCGCCCCGATCAAGGCCTTGAGCAATCAGAAGTTCCGCGACTTCCAGGAGCGTTTCGGCAAAGAGATGGTCGGCATCCTGACCGGGGACGTCTCGATCAATTCCGGGGCGCCGCTTCTCATCATGACGACCGAAATCTATCGGAACTGCCTTTTTGAGAACGCGGAGCGCATCCAAAAGATCGGCTGGGTTATTTTTGACGAAGTCCATTATCTGGATGACCCTCAGCGCGGCACGGTCTGGGAAGAAGCCCTTCTTTTTACGCCTCCGGAGATCCGCATCCTTGCCTTGAGCGCCACGATCCCTAACGTCGAGGAACTTGCGGCCTGGATCCGCCAGATCCACCAGCGTCCCATCGCCGTGATCGAAGAAGCGCACCGACCGGTTCCCCTCCATTTTTTTTTCCAATGTCAGGGCAAGATCCTCACGAACACGAAGTCGCTTCGAAAAGAAGGCTATCTTCAGCGCGATAACTGGCAGCTTTCCATGCGCGAAAGGCGCCGTGGGTTCCAGCCCCCCCGCGCGCGACCCAATCGCCTCCATGACCTGATCAATCACTTGATCCACGAAGATCAACTTCCGGCCATTTATTTCGCTTTCGGACGAAAGCGCACGGCCACGCTCGCCTGGGAAGTCGCGCATTTTGACCTCATGAGAGACGCCGAGCGCCGTAAGATCCGGGCCCTTTACGACGAACTCCTCGCGCGCTACGATCTGGCCGGCGACAAGACCGCTGAAGAGATACGGCCGCTAATCGAGCAAGGTATCGCTTACCATCACGCGGGCATGCTCCCAACCTTAAAGGAAGTCATCGAACGGCTTTTCACAAGCCGCTTGCTCAAGCTTATCTTCACGACCGAAACCTTTGCGTTGGGCATCAATATGCCGGCGCGCACCGTGATCTTCGATGAACTCGAAAAATTCTACGGCACGGGATTTAAGACACTCACCACCCGGGATTTTTTCCAAATGGCGGGACGTGCGGGACGGCGCGGCATGGATCCAGAAGGTTTCGTTTACTGCCGCATTCATCCAAACGATATTGCATTCCCGGAAGTGGAACGCATTCTTTACGGAAAACCGGAGCCTGTACGCAGCCAACTAAACGCCACGTACGCGACGCTCCTCAATCTTTATAAGATGCTCGGCCATAGGCTCCTTGAGATCTATCCCCGATCTTTCCATTTTTTTCAGTCCTCTAAACGAAAACGCGATGAAGGGCTTGATCTTTTGAAGAATAAACTCGCGCTGCTGCAGGAAATGGGTTACATCACAGATCAAGGAACCACGGAAACACAAGGCGTGCTCACGGTGAAAGGCGAATTCGCGGCCTCGATCTTCGGGTTTGAGTTGCTTCTCACCGAGATGTACACCGATGGCGCACTCGAGCAGCTGGATGAGGCTAAATTGAACGTCTTTCTGGCGGGACTGATCTTTGAGCCCAGGAAAAACGATGAAGCCCCACGGCTCAATAAAGAACACGCCGAGTTACTCAAAATGACGCAGCATTATCACCGAATGATCTTTAAGTGGGAATCCACCTTCCGCGTCACGCCCCACACCAAACCGCCTTATTTTCATCTCGCCCGCCCTATTGAAGCGTGGACACAGGGGAAGGATTTCGAGAAGATCTGCCAGATGACCTCGGAAGACGAAGGAAGTCTTGTGCGTTATATCCGGATGGTGATCCAATTGTTACGGGAGATCGCGAATGCACCCCACGCGTCCGAAGGACTCAAAGCAAAAGCAAGACGGGCGCGGGAGATGATCGACCGAGATGTGGTCGACGCGGAAAAACAATTGCGGGTCTAGAAATACCTTACACTTCTTTAAAAAGATTGCCTATTTTACACAAAAGATCATCTTCACTGTCGTGAACAATGATCCGTTCTTCCACAAAAGTCTTTAGAGCCTCACCGGCGAGTCTCTCTTCGCAATATACATAAAAAGCAACCTCACTAAGCAAAGGGTGCCCCTCGAGTTTCTCTTTGAGTTTTCGAGCGTCGACAATGCTTTCATCCTCCCAGAATTGGCAAAGGACATTAGCGGCATTGAGCTGCTTGGCTAGCTGGAAAGCATCATCCTCGTTCAGAGCCACAAAGGCCTGAAAACCCATCTCCAGGATTGACGTTTGGATCTTATTGAGAAGATCCTCCTGAGCTCCAAGAATCACCACCCGTTTGGAACCATCCGGATTTTGCTGTTCGTTTTCCCAAAGAAGTCTTTCTATCTTGGAAAGCAAGGCCTTGATCTCATAAGGCTTCAGCATGAATTCCACGCCATTAAGATCCGTAAAAAAATCTCGCATGCTCCCTTTGGCTGAAATGATGATCGCCGGGATCTTCCGCGAATCGTCCGCTTCGCGGACTTTTTGGAGAGCTTGATAGCCGGTCATTTTCGGCATCATCACATCCATCACAATGAGATCCGGTTTTTGAGATTGCACCATAGCTAAAGCCTCGATCCCGTCCTGGGCCGTACAAACCTCATAGCCGGATGCCATGAGTCGCTTGGAAAGGATCGCCACAAGATTGGGATCATCATCCACAACAAGGATCTTTTTAGAAGGCATGCCCTTTCAAAACTCCGTTTTTATGATTCCGTAAAAAGCTCGTTTATTTTACTTAAAAGATCTTTTTCGTTACGATATGTAATAACCCGTCCGTCAGAAAAAGTCTTCAGAGCCTCTACGGCAAGCCGCTCTTCACAATAAACATAATAGGGAACGTCACTAAGTAAGGGATGGCTCTCGAGCTTCTCTTTGAGTTTTTGAGCATCGACAATGCTCTCATCCTCCCAGAATTGGCACAGAACATGACCGGCACTGAGCTGCTTTGTTAAGTTGAAGGCATCATCTTCGCTCAAGGCAATGAAAGCCTGGAGGCCGAGTGGATGGATCGACATTTGGATCTTATTTGTGAGAGCTTCCTGAACTCCGAGAATCACCACCCGTTTGGAACCATCCGGGTTCTGTTTTTCGCTTTCCCAAAGAAGTCTTTCCACCTTGGCGAGTAAGGCCTTAACCTCATACGGCTTCGACATGAACTCGACCCTGTTGAGATCCAAAAAGAAAGTACGCATACTTTCTTTTCCTGAAACAATGATCATTGGGATTTTCCGGAACTCGTCCGTGTCACGGATCTTTTGAAGGGTCTGATAACCGGTCATTTTCGGCATCACCACATCCATTACAATAAGATCTGGCTTTTGAGATTTCACAATGGCCAAAGCCTCTGCTCCATCCTGGGCCGTGCAGACCTCATAGCCAGACCTGGTGAGCCCCTCGGTAAGAATAGCCACAAGGCTCGGATCATCATCCACGACAAGGATCTTTTTAGAAGGCATGCTAATTTCAAGCTCCGTATTTATGATTCCCTAAAAATCAGCAGCCTGCGTTCGAGCTAAACGCATCTGGCTTATTTTTTAGGCTACGATTTTCACAATCGTTGGAAAAATTTTTGGAAAAACGCTAGCCCGTAGAGACCGGTCAACCAAAATGTCGGGGATTCTGGAAAACAGCCAAGGGCGAGCACTACGCTTCTCTTAAAAGTTCGTTTATCTTACTCAAAAGCTCTTCTTTGTCGCGATACGCAATAACCCGGCCATCCGCAAAAGTTTTTAGAGCTTCAACCACTATTCGTTCTTCAGAATAAACATAAAGAGGCACGGTCTTAAGCAAAGGATGAGCCGCAAGTTTTGCTTTGAGTTTTTTGGCGCTAAGGATAGTTTCATCTTCCCAAAACTGGCAAAGAATATTTCCAGGATTCAACTGCTGGGCCAGTTGAAAGGCATCTTCCTCATTCAGCGCAATAAAAGCCTGGAAACCGAGCGAGTTGATCGACATTTGGATCTTATTCGTAAGACCTTCCTGAACTCCGAGAAGCACTACCCTCTTGGAGCCGTCCGGATTCTGTTTTTGGGTTTCCCAAAGGAGTCTCTCCACCTTGGACAGAAAAACCCGGGGATCATACGGCTTAGCCATGAACTCAACGGCCGGAGCATCCTTAAAGAAATCCCGCATGCTTCCTTTGGCTGAAATAATGATCACCGGGATCTTCCGCCATTCTTCGTTCTTGCGGATCGTTTCAAGGACCTCATAGCCGGTTAGTTTCGGCATGAGAACATCCATTACAATGAGGACTGGTTTTTCCGCTCTTATCTGCGCGAGCGCTTCTTCTCCATCCAGGGCCGTACAAACCTCATACCCGGAAGATAGAAGCCTCTGAGAAAGCACGGCCACAATGCCAGGGTCATCATCCACCACGAGGATCTTTTTAGATGGCATGATCTTTTTAATCTCCGATTATAATCTCCAAAGCAACTACAGAAACCACGGGATTATCATAAGCTCACAGAGCCTATTTTACAAGCTCCTGTTTCTCTGTCAGCCCGGCTTTTTCATCCTCTTGACGGATTTTCTCCAAAAAGATCGGCAATTTCCATTTTTCAATGCGGCACACGGTCCCGTAAGGACAAAAGCTCTCGCAATCCCGAGGTCGCACAGGGATCTCCGAGGCCGCGATCTCTTTTATGAATTTTCGGACGAACATGAGCGCACGGTCCAAAGCCTTTTGGAACACTTCGCCCGGGAGCTGGGATCGGGAGGAGAACTCTTTTTCAAACGCCTTAGCGATCCTTTCACAGTAAAAGCCACTTCGCTTGTGATCGCGAATGGAATAGATCTCGGCACCAAGCGGCATAAGGCCTAGATGCTTTTGAGCGGCCAGAAGATAAAGCGGCAACTGAAGTGCGGTCCCAAGCTCGAGGTTCCCCGCCTTAAACTTCGCAGAACGTTTGTAATCGATCACGACCGCGAACTTCTTCCCGGTATCCGTATCGATCCGATCCACACGACCTCGCAGCCTGATCTTCTTCCCCCCGCTCTCCATCACGAGTGCAGGCTGGTCATTTTCCCCGGCATCCCCGAAAGAATACTCCACGTGGCACGGTTTAAAAGAGGAGGTTTTCAGGCGCTCCCTCTCATAATTCATAAAATCCAAAAGCATCTCGAAGAGCTCGCAGCGATCAAGAGCTTCCTCGTAAGGTTCTGCCCATAACATCGGATGTTGCTTGAGGCCTTCCTCCATTTCGCGAAGGATGAATTTTTCGAGCGTCTCTTTCGGATCTTTTTTAATGCGCGGATCAAAAAACTGCTGGAGAACATGATGCAGAATGCTCCCTTTCTGCATGGCGCGGATATCTTCCCCCGCATCCTTCAGCTTGAGAACTTTATCCGAAAAATAACGGAAAGGACATTTGGCATAAGTCTCAAGTCGCGTCGGGCTTGTTTCCGGGATCTCAAAATACCCGCCGCTGAGGATCTTCTCATCCAGGATCTTCGCCTCCACAGGCTTCAGAGCCGAAAGAAAGTGCTCCCGGCTTTTCGGATCTCCGGAAAGTTGCTCCAAAGCTTTGCGCAAGTCAGCCTCTGAACTTCCCGCATTCCGAAGGGCGCCAGCGACAGAAGCTTCCAATTCCCGGCGCGTGATCGCTTCATCGATCGCCGGAAAAGGACGCGCAAGGTCCTGCCGTATCACAGAGACACGCCCATCCCAAAGGTCTTTGACTTCTTCAAGGTAGAACGAGGGGAGAGATTCTTTCCCCTCAAAATCAAGATGCGGGCAGCTTAAATACAATTGTTCCTTCGCGCGTGTGACCGCGACATAAAAAAAGAACCTCTCAATATTCTGTCGGGGCAGACATTCGGCAAGCGGATGCTCCATGCCCCCATTCATTAACTTCCGCTCCCAATCCGAAAGCAACGGGTCTTCGCGAACCTGCATGGGGAAAACTTTCTCGAGAAGGCCCGCCACGAACACAACTTTGTATTCTTTCTGCCGGGCGAGTGAAACGTCATAGACCTGCACGCGGTTCTTGTCGCGCTCGTGGAGCGAATAGACATCCAATTCCACAAGGCCCAGGAAGTGATCGGCAAAACTTTCGAAAGAGATCTCCGAAACCTTTGTTTTTAGAAAATAACTCTGAATTTCATCGAGTAGAGCTTCAAATCGTTTGACGCAGGCCGCATCCCGCCGCGTGAAGGACGTATAGCGGTCACTTATCTCCAATATCCCGAAAGTGTCATACACGGCTCGTTTGAAGATCCGAATATGCTCTTCCGCAGTCTTCGCCGTCCGGAACCGGTCCTCAAGCTCCATGAGAGCCTTAAGCGTTTCTGTCTTTTTTTGATTGAATTCGGCAAGATGGCTGGCCTCTCCGCGTTTCCAGTCCGCGAGCCATGCTTCGCGGCCCTGACTTTTATTTTCTTTTGATGAAGGGGTGTCAGGACCGCCCCAATTTCCACTTGGAAATTGATTGGTATTGGGACGGACGCCGGTCACGCCTTCCAGGAACGATCGCTGCTCAAACTCCGCAAGCCACTCCTCGTCTTTGTCTGTGTCCTGCTCGAGACGACGCGTATACCCAGACTTCAGGAATGCAAAAACATCTTCCCTCTGCCAGGCATTACGAAAGATAGAAAGAAGCGACGCGACGGCGGCGATCCAGGAAGAGAATTTCAAGCGATCGCGTTCGTGAACCTCGGAAGGGATCCCGTAACGCGAAAACACCGAAGCAATGACCGGTGCGTAATGCCGGATCTGGCGGAACAAGACTGCGAAATCGCTGTAGCGGTAATTCCCGGTCGCGTAAAGCTTGTGGATCTGCCGCGCGATAAGTTCGATCTCACCTTCGGTCCCGATCGCATCCAGCAGCACGATATCCTGCCCCGGGGGCGGTACCAGCCCGGACGCTTTTTGAGCAAAGATATTTTTTTGAAGGAAAAGAAGTGACGGCTTTTCGGTGCGGTGCGATCGCAATTTCCCACGCTGGACTTTAAATCCAAGCTTTTCGAGATCCTGCTGTGTCCGGCTCACGGCTTCGAAGGCCTCTTCCCGCCCGTCTTCACTTGTCAGCGTGATCGTGATGTTCTCCGTAATAGCGGAAAGTTCCCGAAGATATTCCAGCTGCAAATTCGAAAAGTCGAAAAACCCGTCGATCCAGATCGATTTGAATCGTGGGGTTAGAGCTTCCGCTTTCTTTTTTCTTTCCCGGAAGATGCGCAGGGCATCCTGGCTGTCCCGGAGCCCCTGCTTTTTCAACCGGGATTCGTATTGCTCATAAAAATCGGCAAGGGCTTCGTACTTCCCGACATAGGCCGGCTCAAAGCCTTTAAGCGCGTTCATGCGCTCACGGAAGATCTCCGAAGACACACAGGATTCTTTGAGCTCGGTGATAAACTGCGCCATCAGTCCTAGAAACCCCGGCTGCTCCGAGACTTCGCTAAAATAATCCCACGCATTCTCACGAATAAGATCGCGAACGATCATCGTTCGCGTCAGACTGGAAGCTGCGGGGATATCCGTCACGCGGAAAAGGTTCCCAGCAAGACGGGAGAGCGTGGTGACGCGCTTATGGAAAAATCCCTTAAGGCCCCGTTGGATCAAAAGCGAAACGACACGCTCGGTATGTTCTGCGGAAGGAACAACAAAAAAAAGATCTTCGGCAAGTGGATCAGCCGCGCCTGAGAGAGCCGCGCCAAAGGAATCTAGAAGCTCGTGCGTCTTCCCGCAACCCGCCGGGCCAACGAGAAGGATCTTGGACATGAGGGTTTAGGCTTCGAAGACCGCGCAGCTGTCTTGATTCTCCCAAAGCGTCACCTTGGAAACCGGGAGTTTCATGCGACGGGCTTCACGAAAGATCCACCGGGCAAGCATCTCCGCGGTCGGATTCTCTTCCACGAGCACCACGGGTTCTCCGGCTTTTTTAAGAAGTTTCGCGAGAGGATCTTTACTCCAGAGGATCATTTTGTGGTCAAGATGACAGTCGATCCATTCGCCGATCGTCCGCTTGATATCAAAAAAATCCACAACCATGCCCTTGGGGTTGAGTTTGGGACTCGCCATCGTAATCTCCACGCGTGCGCTGTGGCCGTGAAGATGTGAGCATTTATCATGCCCACCTAGGAGCCGGTGCCCATAATTAAAATAGATCATTTTTGCAACTTTAAACATAACCCAGATTCCTCAAAAGTGATTTGAATGTGGTAATGTGCGTCATTATGGCCGATTTCCCGAAACAAGTCCAATTCCCCATCAGAAAGTTCAAAGGTTAATTGGGCTAGTCATGCGGCATCACGGAAGACCTTCCCCATCCGTCCCATATCGTATAGAATGCCCCCTCTTTCAAAACATGCGTTCTTATCTCCGGAAAGGATCAGTCCCTATACTTTTCGATTTTCACGAAGTGGAAATCGGGGCTGTCCCTTTCGCCATTATAGAAAATAAAAAAAGAAAGGGACCGTATGTCCGAGATCTCGGCCAATGAACTGGAAAAGAAACTTTATATCAATGTGGACGGTCAGCCGTATTTCGTGCTCGATGTCAAATTCGCGGCGCCGACCGCGCGCGGAGCTTCCACCATGGTCAAGGCCAGGGTCCGCAATCTCTTAAACGGCGCGGTGCAGGATAAGACCTTCAAGACAAGCGAGAAATTTCAAGTTCCGGACGTGGAAAAAGTGCCGGCGGTTTTCCAATATATCACCGGCTCGGAATATCATTTCATGGATAACGAGGCCTACGAGGAATTCTCGCTTACTGCGGAGAAACTCGGGGAACAAAAACTCTATCTGAAGGAGAATCAGGAAGTGCTGGCCCTAAAACTGAACGGTGTGGTGGTTTCGCTGGAACTCCCGGTGTATGTCGAACTCGCCATTACGGAAACCGACCCCGTCGTCAAAGGGATCTCCGCCTCGGGGCGATCGCTTAAAAAAGCGAAACTCGAAACAGGGTTGGAAGTCTTGGCGCCCCTTTATGCGGAAACCGGAACGGTCTTGCGCGTGAATACTGAAACCGGAGAAGTGTCCGGACGCGCTTAAAAGTCAGCCGGTACTAGTTAATAGCCATCCCGGCATCGACAGGCGCATCGGCCATCGGAAGTTCCTCGGGAGCTCTTTCGCCAGGCGTGGAATCCGTATCGCCTTCAAAAGCCGAAGGATCTGATTCGCCGGTATCATTCTGATCGACAACAACCCCCGCAGGGCCTGGAGATCCAATCTCCGGTACGCTGGTACCCGTGCCTTCGTTGAGTGTAGGACCCGACCCTTCTTCGGATATCAAGGAATCATCGCCTTCGGCATAAAGCACCGGCACTCCCGCTAAAGCGACGAGAAAAAGAGCCAACAACACAAAAATCATTTTTTCTTTCATGATTTTCTCCTTTTAAGAACGCATTATGCCCTGTCACGAATATTTGTTGAACGAAATGATCTCCTCTAAGAGCTTTCTTGTTTTGGGGACCACCTTATCTTCTGCGGAATAGCCCAGAGAGATCACAATATCGATCTTTTTATTCTTGGAGATCCGGAGTTCTTCCTTCAAAGCCTTTTCATCGAACCAGCCGATCCAACAGCTTCCGATCCCAAGTTCCTGCGCCTGCAGGATCAGATGTTCGCAAGCGATCCCGATGTCCACAAGACAATAACTTGTATCCCGGATCTGGCCTCCGAACGACGCCAGGAATTTCTCTTTTTCAGAAACAACGGCTACAAGCACCGGCGCATCTTCCGCGAACTTGTTCATGGAATAGATCCCGGAAAAGATCCGTTCTGCCACACGCTTCCGGAGTTCGGGCTCGTCGGTCACGATGAAATGCCATGGCTGAGAATTGCATCCCGAAGGTGCAAGCCGCGCCGCCTCAAGACACTTCAGGACATCTTCTTTCGCGATCAGCTTGTCCGCGTACCGTCGCACACTTCTTCTTTTCTGGACCAGATCTAAAAAATTCACTTGAAGATCACCCGGAAATGTCAATGAGTCGCTGGATCACTTCTTCGACCAGGCGGTTGGGAGTAGACGCCCCGGCCGTAATACCCACTTTGATCTCTCCCGCCGGAAGCCAACCTGAAGTCTCAATCGCTTCCTGAGCTCCGATCTTCTTATGCCGGATCTTCTCGCGGGAAAGGATCGAAGACGCATCTTCCACGTGATAGGCCGGACAGAATTCCGAAGCGATCTCCGCCAAGTGCCCGGTGTTGCTCGATTTGTAACCCCCGATCACAAGAATGACAGCCATTTTTTTCTCACCCAGTTCACGAATCGCGTCCTGCCGGTCCTGCGTCGCCGAACAAATCGTATCAAAATGGCGGAAACGTTTCGGAAGCTCGGCATCCCCGTAGCGGGCTCGGAGGGCCGCACGCAACATTTCTGAGATCTCGATCGATTCGCGTGACAACATGGTCGTCTGATTCGCGAACCCAATCTTTCCGAGATCCTTGTCCGGATCAAAACTCGCGGAACAAGCGTCTTTGAATTTTTCGAGGAACGCCGCTCGGTCACCCTTCCCTGAGATATAGCAGCAGAGCTGCTCCGCCTGCTCTTGATCCTTGACCACTACATACTTCGCGGCCCGCGAACAGGTGGCGCGCGTCTCCTCATGGTCGTATTTACCGTGGATCACCGACGTGAACCCGTCTTGGCTATAGGATTCCACGCGACGCCACACGCTCATGACCGACCCGCAGGTCGTATCCACGATCACGCAGCGCTTCTCCTGAAATTCCCTGAGGGCTTCGACCGGCACCCCGAAAGCCGGCATGATCACTACATCTTTTTCGGTGATCTCGGAACGCGAAGCATTGTCGGTGAGGATCTTCACTCCCATCCCCTGAAGTTCC
>Ga0114951_10003949_pt1 | contig 14890 bp, 18 predicted proteins | sample AM7aDNAmetaG_FD_88677 | JGI IMG/M metagenome (GOLD analysis project Ga0114951, IMG submission 88677) | Freshwater microbial communities from Finland to study Microbial Dark Matter (Phase II) - AM7a DNA metaG | ecosystem: Environmental > Aquatic > Freshwater > Lake | place: Finland: Lake Alinen...
AAAGATAATCCCAGCAATGGTCTCGAAGTAGCTGCCTCACGCTTTCAGGGATAGAGGGAGCCTCGAAATCACCAACGTCGCCAAGATCGTCACTCATACTCAATTAGTCCTTATCTTGTTCAAGTATGTTAGCAAGCTCAGTGATGGTATTAAGTACCTTAGTATGGTGAATAAAGATGCCGCCGTTATTAGTCCAATCCGGCGCATGCTTAGTGTCATCGTCAATGAGAATCCACTTGTTTTCTTTTATATGTCGGATAGACTCATCGCTGAACTGAGGAAGATGAAATGCGTTCTCGGCCGCTTGAAGCTTAGTCTCTCGAGGATGTTTGATAATGAGAGGAGTGTGTCTGCCCAGGTGCTTATCACACCACTTACGCTTTTGCTCTGCCCAGGGAATGTTACCGAAAGGGATGCCGGTAAGGATAGTAGGATAGAAAGGCTCGACGGACTCCCAGAGGAATTTACCGCCTGGCATCCAGTCGAGTCTATTATAGAAGTCGGATACTTTTGAGACCTCGCGCCACATCTGTCCTACGGACTTATACTCTCGAGGTCTTTGTCCGGTGAATTTTTTGACGCCTTTTTCGAAGTCTGCGAGCACGCCGTCTAAATCCAGAAACAACTTATACATTTTAGTCCTCATTGAACTCAGAAAAATCGTCAGGGTCTGACGAGATCATATCGATCTCAATGTCATCAGGGGCGAACTTTACATTAGGAATCTTTTTCCAAGTATAGCCTCCGCCGCGTTCATAAGTGTATGGAGAAATGTCTACCGAATAGACACCGTCTTCTGTTTGAACAACAGTCCAGACATGCTGCTCTCCGATTTCGGCGGAAACCATAGTACATTCAAATTCATGCTCCCAAGCAACTGATGCGAGCGCGCTGGCGATGTCTTGGCAGAGTCCGCCCGCTCCGAGTACCGCGTCGACGCCTCCTTCATCTTGTTCCCACTCATTGTATTCTTGCTGGGCGGCGAGGGCAAAAAGAGGGGCGAGAGCTTTCAGTTCTTCAACTGTTTTCACTTACATTCCTTCGGCCCAATCATTACCTTCACCATTGGTAGATCCGGGTTCATCTATCAATTCCGATTGTTCACGAGCGACTTCGAAGGCGTCATCTAACCCGAGGCTATACCCCGCCTCATAACCTACCTTACGACCTTTTTCATAGACTTTATGAAATATAGATTGTATCCTGCGTTCATATTCTTGGCGTTCATTTCCTGCCACTTTAGCACGATTGAGTAAGTCAACAAGCGTATGTGGGAGAGCCATAACGGAACCTCCGGATAATAATAAAGGCGGGGGTTAACCCGCCTTTGCGTGTCTATTGAATTAGTATACTTATGCCTCGAAGACCTTCGCTATCTGTCGCTGAAGAGCGATGGCTCTTGGGAACTTACGCACACTATGACTTGAGATATTTGTGCTTATTTGAAGTAGGGCATAGGCGCTGAGTTCCTTGGAAGCCGTAACACCTTCAATGTTGCCATCACCGTCGTAGGAAAGACTGATGAGACCGTTGGAAAGCCCCACTGCGAGCTGTGCGGCCTTCTTGGAGAAAGTCTCCATGAGAAGGATCTGGAGGAAAGGGTCGGCGCTCATCGTATTGAGCCGCTCATAGGTGGCCTTGAATCCCTCGATGGTCTGTTCGATGCGGGAGAGGAAACCATCGGCGATGATCTTGTAATCGGGCTCGACGTTGTGCTTGATGGAAATGCGCTGGATGATGTTGCCGATCATTACGCCGTTGCCGCAGATGAAGCGGAAGCCGCCGTAATAGAAGTCCAGCTTGGAGCTCCTATCGTAGGAGTTGCGGGCGATGATGGTGGGGCAGTATTCGTCTTTGGCGCCTCCGTCCAGAGCCGTAGAATCAGGTCCGGACCATCCAGGGGTGAACTTCATGGAGGGGAAACGGAACTCGCGAAAAAACCTGTTACCACCGCCTGCTGAAACGGCTGTGTGTCCGATCTCATAGTCAATCCCTTGTTTCTTCAACATGGTCTCGACCACCTCGTTGGCCTTGGCGTGCGTGGTGAGGTGATACTTAGGGCTGACCGCGTATAAATACTTGCCGGTATCACCGCGATAGAGGGCATCCATTCCCGTATCCTGTCCGTTGGTAAGGTGAAGGCGCTCTCTCCCGACATCGAAGTCGAACATCGTGTCGTCGCGATACCCCTTCGTCACTTTCTTTTTGCCCATACTCTTCAGTATATTCAGTTTCTTTTCTGCCATTTGAGGTTCTCCTTTAGCGCCTATTGCGACGCTTCTTAAAAGTGAGGTGGCCGCTGGTAAATATCGCAACGATGCCCATGATCAGAAGGACGATCGCGACGATGCCCAGTGGAATCCAGAAGGGGCTAAGCACCCACAGCCAGCTCCAGTCGATTACGTGCGTGAGTTTGAGAACGATGAACACGACTCCCAATAAGGTGCCAGGTCCCAGACCGCCACTCGCGCTCGAAGTAATTTCCCTCATTTTAGTCCTCCTGATTGTTGGTCATATATAATATCTCTCGAGCCTCACTAAAGGAAAGAAAAAAGGGCGTTAAAGAGAGCCCTCAACATTCTTGCCGAAATAGCGTTGGCTGCGATTGAGCATCGCTCCCACATCTTCCTGAATGGACTCGGGGACAGGGGTTCCGGAACCTTTCGCCTCACGAGCGCGAGCAATTTCGAGCCCACGGTCTCTGTTGAACTTCTCCCTGGTGACATGGCACAGGCTCCAGCCGACTGAGTTGTATTCGTTCGACACCACCACTCCGACTCTCTGACGCTTCCGATTGAGAATGAATCTTACCAGTTCCATTTGTACGCTCCTTGGTTTTATTTTCAGCCCGTTGCTGACGCGGGCTGGTTTGCTATTCACACGTCCCTCTCATCTCCATAGAGCCAGCAATAGGTGGGGAACTGAAGACTGAGTGTTCCCTTGTCATTGGTGGTCTCACCAAAATACCTGACGTTGATTATCTTGCCGACGATCAATTCAGGGTTCGCGTAGAACTCCTTCCTCTCGTCCAAAGAAAAGCCGGAGCCGACATTGACCTCGAATCCCTTGTAGTCTACTGTGACGGCGGAAAGAGTATCGATGGTTTCCTCAAGCCCCGTGACCTTGCTGGTGGTCCTGAACGGGCCAGTGACAATCGCCTTGACCGTGAGCTCGGCGTCTTTGAAATACTTGGCTTTCAGTAAATTGTTTGTCCGTTTGCCCTCGTAGCCAACGTTCTTTCTTATGACAAGGCCTTCCCACTGATTGGCGAGGGCGTTTTTCCTTAGCTCCTTGAAATGGGCGTTGCTCTTGACTCTGGTCTGCTCGACTTTCTTTATGTACTTGAAACTCTTTCCCCCCATGAAAGAATGGAGGGTGTGATATCTCTCTACGAAATCTCGGTCGCTCTTCTTGGCCCAGAACTCGTCAGGGCCCAGACAATCGAATATCATGTACATCGGATTCTCAATGGTGTGATCTTTCTGTCGGGCTTGCTTGACTATGCCCTTGAAAGTTTCCTTACCATCGGAATCTATCATACATAGCTCGCCGTCAAATACGATGTCGATTACTCCCGCGGCCTTGATCTCGCTACCGAGTTTGCTGAGCGTGAAGAACTCTTTGCCGGTTCGGGAAAAGAACCTCGCATTCGAATTGCTATCCACGATGGTGATGAGACGCAGGCCATCCATCTTGCGGCTGGCCCACCAAGTGCCCTCTTCAAAGTTGACTTTCTTGATGTGGTCCTCATACACATGGGCAAGAGCGACATCGAATGTAGGAACGCAATTGGGCAACGCCTTGTTGATCAGGCTGGAATCCGTGCGGGTCTTGAGGTCCTTGTCGATGATTCCATAAATCAAATTGGCGAATCCGTATGGGTCCGCAACAGCTAATCCATTGGCTTCAATGAACCCGTTTACCTGTCCGAGAGCATCGTGGCCCGTGAGTTCTCTTGACGCAAGAGCATCCAGAAGATCGTAAATGTCCGTGAAGCGGGACTTATCACAGATGCCTTTTTTCATAACGTTCTTGCCGGTCACACCGAACTGGATTTGCTCGTCGTAAACATACCTGAACATTTTCCGGAGCTCAGGATACTTTTTGATGATCTCGATCTTCTCATTCACTGAGTTGGTCGTATTCGCTTCCTTGACGAATTTCTCCAGAAGCCTCAGATCTTCGTTCATATTGATCTCCTTATTTTCGAAGGGAACCTACGCGGCCTCGTCGGCCTTGGTGGATCTGGTGGGCCAATCTACGGACCGAGTGTCCTTATCCGTGGCAAGATACGTGACGACATCGAAGGCCGCCCAATCCCCGTTGTAGGGGTTGAAGAAGAACCACTCCTCGACGTACTGCTGCTGGCCTTTCTTGATGGTGGAGTGAATGAGGAGCCAGTCCGTTTCGATGTCGAACATGACCACATGGTAGTCAGCGTTCTTCTCAGCAAACTCGCCACTACGGATGGACTTGGTTTCCTTTTTCTGCCCGTCGAAGGCGTCGCGAAGGCTGTTCGCAATCTCGACGGGAAGCTTTCGGCGTTTCGCCTTGGCCCTAAGCATCTTGTTCATCTTGGCGTAGCCGCGCTTCGCCTTCTTGACGGCCTTTTCGTTTTTAGCCCCTTGAATTTCCATGGTCATCGCTATCTGCTCCTCAGTCGCTGTGGACCGAGGAATCCTCTGGCCTTTGGCGTCCTTTAGATAGTGCTGATAGACCTTTCCGCTCTTAGCTGTCTTTTTTACCATGAGCCACTGGGACTTGCTGGACGGGGGAGAAGAGGTTAGGGCAGGAGTATCCCCGCCTTCAACGACCGCTACCGCGTTTTTGGACTTGGCAAGCTGTTCCGGCGTGGCATTCTCGCGAAGAATCTTCTGGCCTTTTTCGTCTTTCAGGTAATGCTGGTAACTCGTACCATCTTTTCCTGTTTTGATCGCCATGAGATACGGGCTCGGTGCTCGTGCCATTTATGGCCTCCTCATTGTCTTACATATATAATATCCCTCTACCCCGTAAAGAGGCAAAAGAATTCCACGAAATGTATTTTGTTGTAGAATAAGGAGTTATATTTCACGCCACGATTGTGCCTGATACTCCATGGTTTTTATATCCCGAATGTCGCGAATGGCGGATAGCAGGTTATCTCTGGACAGGTAATCACCTTTTCCAGCGTCAATGCCATACAGGACATCTTCTACATCGACGCTATCCAATTCAATTTCATTGTCCTTAGCAAAATTGATTATCTCATTTACTGCCATCAACTGATTTACTGTCGCGAGCCTTTTACTTTTGGTTATTATTTTCGGGCGTGATGGATTCACTATTCCGAGGGCCCCAATCATAGCAGTACGAACTTGAGGGTCACCGAGTTTGTAGAACATTGGGGGTATCAAAGTGAACAATATTAAAGCGATAGTTCCCATCCATGCTTTAAACCATTCTAAGGTGGAAATAGGAATGCCGCCGATACACATTATCCAAATAGGGAAAGCGATAGCCATGAGTAGAATTTGGGGGGTCTTTTTAACTTTCATAGCGAAGCGTATATACAGGGGGTTGATAATTGCCAAAATAATAAATAATATCCATATTGTAATTGAAGGGGTGTCTTGGGGAACTGAGTTTCTCAAGAGGACAAAAGCCCCGACTATTTCAACGGGAATGAGCTTTGTCAAATTCTCAAGATACTTTGAGCTCTTCATAATTTTCGCCGAGATCATCATTCATCATCATTCTCCTCCTCATCCCAGTTCTCTTCTTCTGTTCCATCATCGGCATCAATATAGCCTTCGTCATCATCATCATCTACGATATGTGCCCGGGGGTTACGACGACCATTGGGGAGATAATACACATTGACAATTTGCTTCAATGCGTACTTGAAGTTGTCCAGTTTTTGTTCAATACTCGAAATGAAGTCATCGGAGTGTAATAGCGTTTGTAGAAGAGTTGGATTCTCCAAAAGCTCAATCATACTTTTCATATCGTCCAAATCAAAACTTTCATCAATAGCCCTGAGGCCAGAGTTACTCATAAAAAGTAATTCCATAATGAGAGCAGTTTCGGTAGAATGAACAGGGGGGGTTTCAAAGTCGCCGACATCACCAAGATCATCACTCATTATTATTCTCCTCAATGTCTTCACAATCTCTTACACGTTCTCTACCATCTTCATCCTCTTTAAGTTTGAACTTAGAAAAATCGAAATGCTCACCGGTACGCTCATTATAATCTTCAAGGATACTTTGAGCGATGATGCTATCGGGATTATCATAATCCCCTACGTCACCGAGGTCTTCAATGCTTTCGAAGAATCGAGTTAAATTCATGCGATCTTCCTTATAGAATGTACCCCCACAGGGTTAGATGTCATATTGCGCACATCATAATGAGATACATTATCCATGTATCTCATTATTTCCTCTTGCGTCATCTCATCAAAATCTTTCTCAGAAGGGCACAAGGCAAGCGTTAATAAATTAGTCTCATCACCAAACTTGTCTTTAATGAATTTTAGCCCTTCAAGTCCGCCTCGATCACCATCAAATAAGATGTGTAGCTTTTTGTCTTTGAGCACCCGGGTATGATAGGGACTAAGTTTCACCATTGAGGGACTGATTACATTATTATACCCTGCGCGCTTCAGCGCCAAAGCATCAAACACACCTTCAACCATAATCAGCTCATCGTATTTTTCAAAAGTCTCATAATTGAAAAGATACGACCATGAGAAAGGGTTATAAAACTTGAACATATTTTTAAGGCTATACTCATTCTTTTTGTAGTGAGTATTCCTGAATACCAGCCCTCGGCAAACGTGTTGCGAGTCAAAAGAAGGAATACAAAGCGCATGCCCATTACCATAAAAATGCTCTGCGGTTTTGACTTGATCAGATAGTGCGTCAGTTACTTGTTTGACGAGTGTCGGATTATACGTTTCCGCCAATTGATGGAAGAAAGTTCTTTTGCTGGTAAATGATTCTAACTCTTCGTTCCAAGCCCAATTATCTCCGAGTTGAAATTCTATGATCTGCTCATCAGTAACTCCGCGCTGATGCCAGAGGTTCCTCCCCTCTGAACTAATCATCCAATGTAAGTGATGCGCGATCTCTGTAAACATAGCATTGATTTCTTGTTGAGTGCTCTCGGGGTTTTTTGTTGGTTCTATTCCTACAAGTCCGGCAAGCAGATCTCTGAATTCAATATCGAAGATTTGATTGAGGTGAGATTGGAAGAGCTTAGGATCTGCTTTATACATTTCTTTGATGACGAGGTCTTCATCAGTGCCAATGTAGGTAAAGTAGATGAGGTCGTTTAGGATATTCATTGGGGTATCGCGTGCTGCTCCAGCTCCGCTTGGGCCTCACGCCTTATCTGAGCGACGATTTGTTTTGCGGCGTGGAGAGAACCCATGAGCTCTTCTTTTTCCTCATCATCAACATCTTTGAAAATATCGAAAGAATCAAATTGTTCTTCTCCATCGATATTGAGGGCGGCTGCCATTGCCTTCTGGGCGAGGTATACCAAAGTATCATTATCCATCAGTGCACCGATCGCATTGTTGTAATATGTATTCATAAAAAGGCTGAATACCTCGGCTCCGGCACCCTGGTACCCACCTTCATTCATGAGTTTATCAATATCTTCTTCCGTGATGGTTCCTTCGGGGCTTGGTGCGCAATCAGATCGACAAGGTCCGCCGATCCACCACATTTCAAAAGCGCCGGAGCCATGAGGTATTCCTGCGCGCTGGTCAGCGAATTCTCTGTAGTGTGTAGAAAAATACTTCCATGCATCGAAATAGGACGGTGCGCGTGAAAGAATTTTAGTATCTTCAAATACCTCTGGAGGAGGAAAATCCCCGACATCACCGAGATCTTCGAGAGGATCGGGAACTTCTTTTATATAACCAGACTCGGGGCTTACTTCATTAGCTTCATGCCAGCGTTTTCTCTTTTCCATTGTAGTCTCCTTGAATCGAATATCATATTCATTCATGCCTTCATAAAGAGCGCCTTCTTTTCCAGTAAAGCGAATAGCCCTCGCATCAATAAATTGACCTCGGTATTTCAGAGGCCATATAATTTTGTAGTTGGTAGAATTACTGCCGGCATAAGGATCAGGCTCATTCCAATCATTATAGCGTTCGCGAGCAACCTCTATTTCATCTCCAGCATAAAGGTCATCAAAGTATTCATCAAAGCCTTTTGCTATCACAGCATTGAGAGTGTCTGCTGGCACTGGGTAATCACCGACATCACCGGTATCATCCTCAATGGATTCTCTTATATACGAATCTATCGGCTCTTGCAGAAGCCCGAGTATCAAGTTAAATTCACTCCCATGATTTTCTGATGATGCCAGCACAGACAATAGTCGCTCAGGCTGAATCCCATAGTTATCCTTAAGATCATTTACCAATTCACGATATTTATCGTGTTCGGCTTTTCTATCATACACGCCGTTCTCATCTGTAAAACTGTTATCTCCTATGAGTTCTTCCCAGTGTCGCTCATAAAGCTCACAGATCTTATCGGAAGGATACTGGTATTCCTCGGGTTTTTCAAAGTTATCCGCATAGCCAAGTTCGTCTTCAATGCTTTCTGTTGTTCTTTTATATACCGTATGATACCTATCTCCGCCTCGAAGACTTTCAGGAATAGGAATTTCTTCGGCATCATCATCAGCAATAGAGCTATGACAGGGTATGTGAGTTCCGTCTGGGAATACTTTGCGGAACGAACGATAGGCGTATTCTCCATCATCACCGTTCCATCGGTTTCCATCGCGATTGATTTCTACCAGGAAAATATCCCCCGGGCTATAATACTTGCCGCGGCTTCTTTGAATAATTTTTACGGCTTGGAAATCCGGCGGCTCTTCGAATTCATCCATATTTCCAAGATCGTCTTCAACGCCCTCATCAAGAATTTCTAAATTATCTTCTGCTACTATATTCCCTTGGAATTCACGAGGGCCCACTACTTGATAGTAATGCTCATCAGTTTCAAAGTTGTCTTTTATAGGGTCACGATTTATACGAACAACTCTGTTTCTTTTATCGCCGACAAGAATTTTCGCCCAGAGCGTGTCAGGTGGTGGCGGGTAGTCACCGGTATCGCCGAGGTCATTTTCAACGTTTTCATTCAATATGGGTTCAAAGGTATCGCTCAGAATATGAATTCCTTTGTATCTCTCCGGTGAGACCACACGATAACAATATATCTCTGCATCCTTGATAAGCTTGACAGGGTTTCGATCAATCATTACTTCTTCACCTACTCTAATAGTGGTGCCGATGGGGAGTCTAATACAGACGCGCTGAGTATCAGAGGGCGTTTCAAATTCGGAGACGTCTCCCACATCCATTTCATTCACTTCGTGCCAACGTTTAGGTGCCATTACTAATTAGTCTACCAGTCCCAAAGGTTCTCAGTTCCTGAGGTTCTTCGGGTGTATATAATAATATTCTTATTTATAAAAATACTAAGAATTAGCAAATGCCCCCTAAGAGGAGAGAATGTGACTTTTGTTGAGCATACCAAGTTTCGCACTCTAAAAGTGTGGCGAGAATTTAGAAAATCAATCATAGAAGAGCGCGGGCCTTATTGTGAATTGTGTGGCGGGGAATACAGAGGAAAACGGATCAAACAACTCCAATTACATCACCTCGACCCCGCAAATTACGCTATTCTTGACCCTGCAAAGTTCAAATTGGTCTGTGGGTCAGATCACGACACAATCGAGCGAATTTCAAAAAAACTTCGAGGAAAAAATGGCGTCAAAAACAAAGAGAAATGGTTAGCCCTGCTGGAGGGTTTTTTGCCCATTAGTTGAGTATATTATTGAAGGGAGATGCTATGCATGCGAACTACACCTGTCCTAATTGTAATGCTATAAAAGAAGCCTCATTTTCTATAAAAGATGGCCCTCCTGAAGAAGTGTTCTGTGATAGCTGCGGGCAAATAATGCAGCGCAATTGGGAAACGTCAATTCATATACCTGAGGATTTTTCTGATGATCTCACCACTACTATAAGCCAGCGCATGGCGCACGGAAATATGCCCACGGGCCGTAGGAAAATAGCGTTTTGATTGCGTTGTTACTAATTAGAATAAGAAGGTAGGGATAATGGCTAATAAGTTGCGCGAAGCAGGAACAGTTACTACTTATCTCAGCAACCAGACCCCCCAATCGGCTGTCGCGCGCGCAGGTCTATTCGGCAGGCTCACTTCTTTATTCGGCTGGCGCGCATCCTCTGCTACACAAAATTCCTCGACTAAACTCGGCAAGAAAACCGGTCTTCAATTTGTTCGCGTCGATCCTAATAATAAATCAATGCGTGAGCTCGATGCTAAGCTCGGCTCTATATTTCAGAATGTCCCTCTCTCAGATCGACTTGAAAAGCTCTTTGAAGCGTGGTTACGAGATAGCACGAATGGTTACGATGACCTTCGAGATCGCCAGAAACGCATAGGCGAACTTATGTTTATGTATTACAATGACTCGTTTGTCAGTCGCGTAGTTCAGCTCGTAGCAGATGAAGCAACGCAACTCGATGTCCAAGATCGTATTCTTTCCGTAGAGAGTCCTGACCCGCGCATGGCTGAACGCATCTATCAATTATTTGATATGTGGGGGGTTAGCCAACAACGCATTCATGGCGTATGTTTTGATCTTGAGTTGCTTGGTGAAGCCTTTTGGGCTAATAAAGTAACAGCAAACGGTGTTGAAAAAATCATTCCGCTTCAGGTAGGGCAAGTTCTTGAACGCCTTGAATTCAATCCGACAAAAGTAGCCGAAGAAATCCGTGCTCGACAGGGCTCTATCATGACGATGATCAATCGTGATGCTAAGCTTCAGATGCTCCTTCAATCATTCGAACAAATGCATTTGTCCGAAGATTTCGCGGAGATGTTTGAGACGAAATTATTCGGCTACGTTATTGATAACGAGACCGTTGTTCCTCCGTGGACAATTTCTCATTTCCGTCTAAGCGCTGATCATTCTGAGTTCTACCCGTATGGCAGGCCTCACCTGCTCGCCGCCTTAGCCCCCTTCAAGCAAGCCGCATCAACTATGACATTACAATCCTTGGCGCGTATCATGTCCTTCCCCGTGACGCTTTACAAGGTAAAAACAGCGCCTGGGATGGATACTGCGCAAGTATGGGACCACGTCAATAGCGTAAGGGAGCAGTATGATAATATTGGCGTCAATCCTGTTGCTGGTCAGTCTGAAGTTTACTCTGTTAATACTAAGATTTGGGTTCCTGATGGGCTGCTTGAAATAGATGTCAAGGAATCTAAAACCGAAGTTGATTTTATCGGCGATCTTGAAATGTATATCGATCGAATAGCGACGGCTGCCGGAGTTCCTAAGTCGTATCTCGTTCCTGATTGGGGTAGTGCGTTCGGGACTTCAGCTGTCTCTCTTGTTGAGCAGTTCAAGCCCTTTGCCCGACACGTCTATACTATTCAAGCATCATTCCTTGAAGGTCTTGCCGACTTGATTAGGCTTCATTTTGTTATCACGGGCGAGTTCGATTATACTACGCCGTTTACCCTATCAATGAGATTCCCCGCTGAAGAGATGGGCTCAGATAAACTTGACGCTCGCAAGGGTTCTATGGAACTCGCTAAAGACGTTATGGACCTTATTACCACCGCGATGGGTGTTGGTGAAGATGAGCCTCTTCCTCCTGATGTCGTGAAAGATGTCATGGCTAAATACACCTTCCTTGATCCTACCGATGTTCTCAAGTGGACCAAGCAAGTCGGAGACCAAGTTCTTATTTCTAAGGCTAAAAATGCTGGCAAGGACGATGAGGAAGGTGGTGGTGGCGGTGGTGGTGGTGGTGGTGGCGGGGGAGCCGGCGGCGGAGGTGGAGATGATCTTGACGCAATGTTAGGCTCCGAAGGGGGAGAAGACATTGGTGGAGCGGAAGAAGCTCCGGCGGAAGAAAGCGCTCGTCGAAGATTCATCGCTCTCAAGCGTATTCGCGAGGTCCGTATGAAGGAGCTTCGCAGTCGCTATCGAGAAATTAAGGACGATCTTTATTTTAGCGTCTTGGTGAAAAATCAACTCACCGAGTTCCAACGAGGCAAGCGCCACGTGATGATGTCCCGCATCAATGATTCTAATAAGCCTATTTTCGAAATGCTTAATAAGTATTACAGAGATACGAAAGCCGGAAAAAACCCGTTCGCAAAGGGCAAGACTCTCCATGAGACCCTTGAAGATATGAAGATCACAGACCGTCTTACCGAAGAGCAGAAAGGCTCAGATATGGATTTTGGAAAAATCAAAGAAGATATGTCTCACGAAAGGCCCCATATTCAAGAAGACTTTGGAGTGCCGGAGCCTAACACGGAATCGTGGGTGGAAAGGATAGATGAAAGCCTATCCGATGGGGTGACAGATGTAGAGGCGCTTCTTAACGGAAAGAAGACTGAAGAACCTCAGGACTAATTAGGTAGACGAGGAGTATTCAATGGCCGGCGCAAACGCAATAAAAACAAGTGATGCTACTATACAATGGGGAAATGTTGCAGGTGGGATTTTCACCTCTAATCTCAATTTACTTATCTCTGCTTCTGCCGTAGCGGATACTATTACTATAGGAGGGCCGTCGTGCGCCGGAGTTACCATAATAGGACCAATCACCGGAGCCCTTTTAGGCAACGCTACTACCTCTTCTTCCTGCACAGGAAATGCATTAACTTCCTCTTCTTGTACGGGGAACTCGGCGACAACCTCGTCCGCCAGTACTCTTTCTAATATCCCTATTGCCGTGGTTGGCACCGGATCCACGTGGCCTGTTGTTCCTAGAGTGAATAGCGATGGGGCCATGGAGATAGGATCTTATTTAGATTTTCATGGCGTAACGAGTGACCCGAATAATTATTCTCTTAGACTAACGGGGTCTGTAGGTGGCCTATCTTGCTCCGGCACTTTCACAGCAACAGCAGTGTACAATGCGAATTGGAATGATATTGCCGATTTTCTTGAGGTCGAGCCGGAAGTACAGATAGAATTTGGCAAAACCTATGTTTATAATAGTGGTAAGCATAGAAAGGCCGAAAAATACTGCGAGGTAGGCATCCTGGGGATCGCGTCTGACACTTTTGGTTTTGGTGTAGGTAAAAAAGAAGACTCGGTTAATCAATTGCCTCTTGCGATCGCAGGCATAGTGCTTGCGCATGTGGATAAAGTGTACGATTCCGGCACTCCGCTAACATGCACTGGTGGAGGCTCACTCACTAAAATGAATTTCTGGTCTCGAGTATTTTACCCAGAAAGAATGGTGGCAACCTTTTATAGACAAGAATTAAAAGGCACATGGAATGGCGTCATAGTAAATAATCGCGACTGGGTAAAAATAATATAAGCTGGTATCAGCCTCTAACCAATTAGCGGGAGAAAGTCAACTACCTCGAAACTAAAGATTTCGAGGCTTGAAGAAACGACCTTTTGAGTCTTCCTTCGTTTGGGCTATTGACTGAACCCTGCTTTCTAAGTTTGTAGCTTCCGTCATATGCCGGAAAAAACGAAGAAAGGTGTTTGTCGTATCTTAGAGCTATATTATTTGCGGCGTTGCCGTCTGCATCTAATACAACTCCATCGACTGCTTGATACCTGCATCCCTTTCTAATTCCTTTTCCAAGATTACGATAGTCATCTTGGGAGGTATAGGCTGGGTTAACTGTTTCTACTCTCTTCTTGAGATGTAGTGCCTTGTAGGTTAGTATCATTTTGAGAAGATAGAATGGAATCTGTCCCATTCTGTTATTGTGTCTACTATTCTTAATATCTGTATTCTTAAAGTTTTTTGTATTCTGTTTGATTTTTGTTAGATCCTCTAACACGATAATTGTCTTATCTGTTTTAAGGATTTCATTTGCTACATGATGAGTATAATTTTTAGAAAAATTAGCCTCATGTTTCTTTTCTTTCTTGAGATGCTTCTTGCTTGATTTAGTATTTTTTGATTGAAGCATTCGCTTATTATATCTGATTCGTCTTTTATGTTTCAAGAATTCTTTTCCTGAAATCATAAGACCATCGGACGTAACAACTAATCTCCGACAACCTAAGTCAACTCCAAGGATTGTTTCTTGAGTTTTTGGAACTTCAAAAGAAGGAACATCAAAAGTTACTGCAAGGAACAATTTTCTATCTCGTTCAAAGATGAGAGGGTCTTTGAAAGAGGTTGTTTCAAATAAGTCTTGAACTTTAGGAAAGAGTTTGAGCTTGACAGAGATTCGATGATTCGGAATTGAAGAAATCAAAGAGATTGATTCTTTTGAGAACCTTGAATAGATTGTCTTGTCTAATCTCATACAAAGATTCTTTTTAAGTATCGGTTGCTCGAGAGGTTTTTGAAGCTTTCTTCTAACAAGAGTTTGAATAGTTCGATATGATGCTATTATTGCTTGTTCAGATTTGATAATCATTTGAGAAGAACGGGTTGGATATTTTTCACGGAGCTTGTAGTAATGTCTATCATGTACTAATTTAAGAGATAAGGGAGTTTTTTCATTGAAAGTGACTTCTGAGATTTCGTTAAAGATATCTTGTTCTACTTTCAAGAAGTCTAACCAATCTTGATGATCTTGAGGAGATGGAAATGTTAGTTCAACATTATATGTTTTCATTGCTATGTATAATTAGTGTCACTAATTAAAATAGGTTAGATCTTAGAATTTTACCTGGAAACTGAAGATTTCCAGGTTTCGGGGGAAATATGAAAAGGTGTAAACCAAAAGACCTACCAGCTGGTAGGTCTTTAGAGCTAAAGCCCGAATTTGATGAGGTACGAGGGGTTGATAAACTTAAATGAGATCGATGGGTTATCCTTAGCCCTGAGCACGATACCCTCTCGAGG
>Ga0114951_10003950_pt1 | contig 14889 bp, 10 predicted proteins | sample AM7aDNAmetaG_FD_88677 | JGI IMG/M metagenome (GOLD analysis project Ga0114951, IMG submission 88677) | Freshwater microbial communities from Finland to study Microbial Dark Matter (Phase II) - AM7a DNA metaG | ecosystem: Environmental > Aquatic > Freshwater > Lake | place: Finland: Lake Alinen...
GTAGCAGCCGACGTCAGTCGGCTCTAACTTCACTGGGCTATCTGCGAGACCAAGGCTGGCTACGCCATCGAAGCCGGGCTGCCGGGCGTGAGCAAGGAAGGCTTGGTAGTCACGCTGGAAGGCAGTGAAATCACCATCGTGGGCTATCGCCAGAACCAGATCGTGGCAGGTGCGCCGCTCTTCCGGGAACGGACCCTGGTGGATTACCGCCGCACCGTCATTGAGCCAGGGGGCTGGCCCCACGCTCCCGGGTTCGCTGGGCCCGGCTTCCGCGAGGCCTGCTCCCCGGGTTTCGGGGCTGCCAGTTTATTAGCACTCTCGATTTGCAATACCACACTTCTTGATGGATGTTGCACCCGGGTTCCGTGACTCCGGCTTGGGCCGGTTGCGTGGGATGTCTCGTTGAATGGTACGTGAGCTGATAATAAAAAGAGGGTGGGTGAACTACCTCCCGTCTGCTGTGATTATAAGGCTGGCTTGGTGTGTCTGGGCCGGCCTTGAATTACAAGCCGGGACGGCTGCAGCGCCGCTCGGCTGGCTGAATTGGCGCGGACCGGAGCAGAGCGGGGTGTCGTGGGAGACCGGTTTGCCGAACCGCGTTTCGGAGCAGGACATGCTGTGGCGGGCAGATTTCCCTGGGCAGTCGGCCCCCGTGATCGCGAACGGCAAGCTCTACGCGATGGGCTACACGGGGCAAGGGGCGGACCTACAGGAGGGAGTGACCTGTTTTGACGCCGAAACCGGCCAGAAGCTGTGGCAGCACCTCTACAATGACTACCTGAGCGACACCATCTACTTGCGCTACGCCACGGCCAGCCCGGCAATTGATGCTGAAACGGGCAACGTCTATATACAAGGCACACAGGGCATCCTGGCGGCGTTCTCCGCGGACGGCACGCTGCTGTGGCAGCATTCGCTGATGGAAGAATTCGGGCGGCTGACATTTCCAAACAGCCGCACGGCTTCGCCGGTCATCGACGCCGACCTGGTGATCACCCGGGGGATCACCGCCAACTGGGGCACACAGGGCCCGGGAGCGGACCGGTTTTATGCCTTCGACAAGAAGACCGGCGCACTGGTCTGGGCATCGAGCCCGGGGGCGCCGCCGAAGGACAATTCCTTTTCGCAGCCGCAGCTTGGCTGGTATCAGGGCCGTCGAGTGTTCTTCACCGGCACAGGCGACGGGAGCGTGGTGTGCGCGAACGCGCGGACGGGCGAACCGCTGTGGCGCGTGTCGCTATTCCGGGCCGGCATCAACGCCACCGTGCTCGTCCATCACGCGGACAAGATCATCGCCATCTATGGAACACCTTACGAACTGGGCCAGATGGTGGCGCTCAAGATGCCCAGCGTGCTGCCGACTAACGCCGCCGCCGGACCGGTGGTGCTCGAGCGCAAGCAGCTCGAACTCTGGGCGGACGACATTTCCTCCTCCACCGCCTCGCCGATCCTCGCCGGCGACACCATCTATGCGGTCGCCGAAAAAGGGGACCTGTTCGCCGTGGATGCCAACACCGGCGCGATCAAGTGGAAGCTGAAGCTCGGCATCGAACAACGGAACGCCTGCCCTCTGTTCGCCGATGGGAAGCTCTATGTGCCGATGCTCGACGCCCCGGCGACCAAAGCGACGGGCGAGGCGGATGCGGGGACATCGGGCGCCTTTTACATCATCCGGCCCGGTGACAAGGAGGGCGAGATTCTGTGCCGCGTCGCGCTGGACGGTCGCTGTTTCGGCACGCCGGTGGCGTATAACGGCAAGCTTTACCTGCAAACCACGCGCCACCTTTATTGCTGGGGAACAAAGGGCGACAACCCTGGCTATTCGGCGCCGCCGGAGGAGAAGCCTTGGCCCGCGTCTGGCCCGGCGACCCAGCTTCAGGTAATCCCGTCGGAAGTGCTGCTGCATCCGGGCGAAAAAGCAACCTTCCGCGTGCGTTCGCTGGATGCCAACGGTTTCACGGTCCAGGAATCCATCTCCCCGAAGCAGGTGACCTGGGCCAGCTACATCCCCCCGTCCGCGAAGGTCAAGGCGGCAATGAAGGGCGCGTTCGACGCGGACGGCGTGTTGCAGGCTGCGCCTGACACCGTCCCCTCGGCGGGCGCATTTGAAGCCGCGCTGGGCCCGTTGAAAGGCTACCTGCGCGGCCGGGTGATGCCGAACATCCCCACCAAAGAGAACTTTGAGTCATTCGCACTCACAGAGACCAATGCCGACGGCTTAGTGTTCGGTTATCCGCCTTTGCCGTGGATCGGTGCGCGGTTTAAGTTCGATGTGCGGGAAAAGGACGGGAGCAAGGTGCTGGCCAAGACCACCGACAACCGGTTCTTCCAGCGCGCAACGGTCTTCATCGGCACGCCGGAGATGAGCCATTACACCATCCAGGCGGATGTGATGAGCGATGGGAACAAGCGCAAGATGTCCGAGGTCGGCATCATCAACCAGCACTACTTGATTGTGCTAAAGGGCAACGAGCAAAAGCTGGAGGTGAACTCCAACCAGGAGCGGCTGCGGGCATCAGAAGATTTCAAGTGGTCGCCGAACGTTTGGTACCAGCTTAAAGCGAAGGTGGACCGGAACCCGGACGGCTCGGCCGTGGTCCAAGCCAAAGCGTGGAAGCGCGGCGACCCGGAACCGCCGGCGTGGACTATTTCGGTGCCGCACAAGACGGCGCATCAGGCCGGCTCCCCGGGCCTGTTCGGGTTCTCGCCGCAGGATATGCCGGTGTATATCGACAATGTGGAGGTAACGCCGGATGGGGGCTAAAGGAGCTAAATCAGTTAAATGAGTTACAAGAGTTACAAGAGTTACAAGAGTTACATGGGTTACATGGGTTACATGGGTTACATGGGTTACATGGGTTACATGGGTTACATGGGTTACATGGGTTACATGGGTTACATGGGTTACATAATGCGATGCCTCTCGCGAGTGATCTGCCACGCTTCGCGCAATTCGTTTGCGGCTTTGCCCCTTGCCGCCTTTGCGTTGATGCCCCTTTCCACCCACGCGCAGGCAACCGGAACGCCGGATTCATCCGGCAGGCCCTTTGCGTTGATGCCCCTTTCCACCCACGCGCAGGACTGGCCGCAGTGGGGCGGAACCCCGGCACGAAACATGTACTGCTCCGCCACTAATTTGCCGGACCATTTCACCAAGGGCAAAGCGGGCGACATCAAGTTCAAGGACGCGTCCGAGGAGATTGATCGTGCTAACGTGGAGAATCTCAAGTGGGCAGTTAAGCTCGGCTCGCAAAGCTACGGCAACGTCACCGTGGCCAACGGCCGGGTCTTCATCGGCACGAACAATGAGAACCCGCGCGACTCACGGCACCTGGGTGACCGGAGCATCCTGATGTGTTTTGACGAGAAAACGGGCGAGCTCCTATGGCAACTCGTGGTGCCCAAGCTCGCGTCCGGCAAGGTCAACGATTGGGAAAGCCTGGGCCTGCTGTCTTCGCCGACGATAGAAGGCGACCGGGTGTATGTCGTAACCAGCCGCTGCGAAGTGCTTTGCCTCGATGCAAAAGGGATGGCTAATGGCAACGACGGCCCGTTCAAGGACGAGGCCAAATACGTGGTTAAGGAGGTCATACTGGACAAGGGCAAGCCGACCGAGCGGCGCGCACCGCCTATCGAACCCGGCCCAAAGGACGCCGATATCATCTGGCGCTACGACATGATCAACGAACTGGGCGTCTTCCCACATAACGCTTCGGACTGCGCACCGCTGGTCATCGGCGATGTGGTGTATGTGGTAACCTCCAACGGGCAGGACTGGACGCATTCCAATATTCCCTCCCCCAACGCGCCCAGCCTGATCGCACTGGACAAGCGCACCGGCGAGTTCCTCGCCGAGGACGACGCGAAGATCGGCCCGCGCATGTTCCACGGCCTGTGGAGTTCCCCGTCCACAGGCAGTGTCAATGGTCGCCAACTCATATTTTACGGCGGCGGCGACGGCCTCTGCTATGCGTTTGACCCCAAGCCGGTGAAGGAAGGCGACAGCACCTTCCTCAAGAAGGTCTGGTGGTATGACTGCAACCCGCCGGAGCGAAAGAAGTTCAAGTATCCAGACGCCCAAGGCCCCAGCGAAATCAACGCTACTCCCGTCTTCTGGAAGAACCGTGTCTATACCGCCGTCGGCCAGGATCCGGAGCATGGCGAAGGGGTGGGCATTCTCACCTGCATTGACGCCACCAAGACCGGGGACATCACGCAGACGGGGAAGATCTGGTCGTATGACAAGATCCACCGCAGTATCTCAACGGTGTCCATCACCCCCGACGGCCTCCTGTTCATTGGTGACTTCTCCGGCTACCTGCATTGCCTGGACGCGGAGACCGGCAAGGTCTATTGGACGCACGACATGAAGGCGCACATGTGGGGCTCCACACTGGTCGCCGACGGCAAGGTGTATATCGGTGACGAGGACGGCGACCTGTTGGTCTTCGAAGCCAGCAAGGAGAAGAAGCTCCTGAGCACAACGAATCTCGGGGCGCCAATCTACTCGACGCCAGTGGTCGCCAATGGCGTTCTCTACGTTTCCTCCAACACACACTTGTTCTCCTTCCAAACCGCTGCCAGGCCGACTGCGAACCACAGCCAGCCCGCGCCATGAAACTAGGGGTGAGGGGATGTTCGATGTTCGATGTTGTGGATATTTCTGACCCCGATTTGCCCCGACCCTACAACCCATGAAACTTAAGACCTTCATCCTGACGGCCCTGGTGGCTGTGGTTTATGTGCTTCACCAGGACTTCTGGAACTGGAAGGAAGCTTATCCTCTCGTATTCGGTTTCCTGCCAATCGGCCTGGCCTATCAGGCCGGCTACTCGATTCTGGCCTCGGCGATGATGGCCGTGCTGGTGTGGACGGCCTGGCCGAAGCACCTGGAAGACGTTGAACCGGAAGTCAAGCACCCGAAGGGGGACCGCTCGTGATCCCGGTTATCGTCATCTCCATTTACCTGGTTATCATCGGGGTAATCGGCGGCCTGGCTTTCCGCAAGTCGCAGGCGAACACGGAGGATTACTTTCTCGCCAACCGCTCAGTCGGCGAGATGGTGTTCTTCCTGTCAATCTTTGCCACCAACATGACGGCGTTCGCCATTCTTGGCAGCTCCGGGCAAGCCTATCGCCAGGGCATCGGCATTTATGGCTTGATGGCCTCCTCCTCGGGCTTTGTTATTCCGCTCACCATCTTCTTCATCGGCACTCGTTTGTGGGCGCTGGGCAAGCGGTTTGGCCACCAGACCCAGGTATCCTTCTTTCGGGATCGTTGGGAATGCGACGCCATCGGCACGGTGATCTTTGCGCTGAGTGCGCTGATGCTGGTGCCCTACATGATCATCAGCATCATGGGGGGCGGCACTGTCCTGGCCCACATCTCTGACGCCGGTGGCACCCAACCGCCGATCATCCCTTACCCGGTCGGTTGTGCGGTCGTGGCGGTGGTAGTGACCCTGGGCGTTTTCCTGGGCGGCATGCGCGGCACCGTCTGGGTAAACATCTTGCAGACCACGCTGTTCCTCTGCTTCGGAGCCGTGGCGGTGGTGACGATCAGCCACTCGTTGCCCGGCGGCTTCGGGGAGTATATCGCCAAACTTGCGGGCGATCCCAAGACCAGCTTCCTGGTGACGCGCGAAAAGATGCCGCCCCAGGCCTTCTGGAGTTACACGCTGATCCCGCTGTCGAGCATCATGTTCCCACACATGGCGATCATGTGCTTTTCAGCGCGGAAAGTGACGGCCTTCCGGCGGACCGTGGTCCTCTACCCCCTCGCCATTATGCTGATTTGGCTGCCGTGCGTCTTTCTCGGTGTCCTGGGCGCCGCCACGCTCGGCAAAGTGGCCGATGCCGATGGCGTCCTGCTGTTGATGCTAGAGAAGTATGCGCCGGTCTGGCTGGCGGGCATACTCGGCGCGGGGATTATCTCCGCCGTCATGGGCTCGGATGCGCACCAGGTGCTGGCGTTGAGCACCATGTTCACCAAGGACATCTATCAGCACTACGGCGGACGGGAGAAATACGGCGAGAAAGCCGCCGTCCATTTCGCGCGCGCGTTCATCATTATCGTGACGCTCGCCGCCTACGGCATTGCGCTCGAACTCAAAGCCAAACAGGGCATCTTCGAAATCGCCATCCGCTACGCCTTTTCCGGCTTTGCCGCGCTGGCGCCGGTGATGATCGCCGCGCTCTTCTGGAAACGCAGCACCAAATGGGGCGCCCTGGCCGCCACGCTCTTCACCGCCGCCTGTCTGATTTATTTCGCTGTGCTGCAAAACACCTGCCACCCGGGCGACATCATCTGGCAGATCGGCCAGGGCAAAGACGCGATCAAAGTGCTCTTCCTCAACCCGCGCGGCGACGTAAGCTTCTGGAACGGGTTCATGACCGTCGTGCCGATGGTCTTTGGCTCCGCTCTCTGCATGATCGTAGGTTCGCTGGTGACTCGGCCGCCCAGCCAGGCGACCATTGACAAGTATTTCCCGAAGCAAATGAGCAAGTCGTCAGGTCGGAACACGCAGCTAGAACCGGCTTTAAGCAAGGTCGCCTCTGCCGCGCGCTAAATTGTAGGCCGCGTGCCCTCACGCGGCGCACTTAAAGAGCAAGATGAGCCTCGATCCCAACACACTCTCCGCCGCCCAGAACCAGCTCGACGCGCACGTGCGCGAGATCATTGCCTGGCATTTCTCACCCGAGACCGGCTGCCCATTCTGGCTCGACTGGGCCAGCAAGGCCGGCTGGGATCCCCGCCGGGAGGTGAAGTCGTTCGCCGACCTCGTCGCCCGGTTCCCGCATTTCCAGGATGAATGGCTGCGTGAGCTTCAGCCGGACGTTTGGGTGCCGGCGAAATACCAGGGGCGCCCCTACAATATCTTCGAGACGGGCGGCACCACCGGCATGCCAAAGCAGCGCATCGGCTGGGACGATTACAAGACCGATTACGAGGAGTTCTCGTCCAAGCTCCCGGACGAGCATTTCCCCCGCGGCGCGGCCTGGCTGATGGTCGGTCCCACCGGCCCACGGCGTCTGCGCCTGGCCATCGAACACCTCGCCAACTTCCGCGGCAGCCCGTGCTATTTCGTTGATCTTGACCCCCGCTGGGTGAAGAAGGTCATGGGCGAGAAGAAGCTCGACCAGGCCCGCGCCTATATGGACCACGTTGTGGATCAGGCCGTGATCCTGCTCCGGCACCGCAAGATCAGCGCGCTATTCACCACCCCGAAGCTCCTCGAAGCAATGGGCGAGAAGCTCGACCTTTACGAGGCGGGCATCCGTGGCGTGTTCTGCGGCGGCACAACCATGGCGCCGCAATACGTGCGTTTCATTGTCGAGGAAGTGCTGGAGGGCCGAATCGGCTTCTATCCAACCTACGGCAACACGCTGATGGGCTTGGCGGCTAGCGCGCCCTTGCGGCCAGAGGACAACTTCTCGGTCACCTACTACGCGCCCCAACCGCGCGCCGTGCTGCGGGTGGTGAACCCAAGCCAAACCGGGCAAGCGGTGGACTACGATACCTGGGGCCGGGTAGAACTGACCACGCTGACCCGTGAGCTTTTCCTGCCGCGATTCCTCGAACGGGACGAAGCCATCCGGCGCCAGCCGCGGGACCCCTATCCCTGGGACGGTGTGGCAGAAGTCAGGCCCTTTGGAGCGATGGAGAAGACCATTGTCGAAGGAGTGTATTGAACGATGGCAGCGCTCCCTCACCTCCCGGCACTCAGGCGGGGCAAGCCCTACGCCAGCCTTGACCAGGTGGAAGTCAAGGACTGCCGCACCGGCGAAGCGCTAGCGCGGCTCAGCCAGGTCAACGCGGGTATCATCCGCAAGGACCTGGCGCGCATCAGTGAGGCGCGCTCCGCACTCATGCAGTTCTCCTGTGATCGACTGCTGGAAATCTGCCATCAGGCTGCGGGCTTTTTCTTGAACGAGTCGCTGCCCCTGGGCGACCAGGGCCACACGCAAACGCCCCAGCAGTATGTCGAGACCCTCTCCGCGACAAGCGGTCTGCCCTTTGTCATGGTGCGGCGGAACATGGAGAAGGTCGCCTCGGCTCTGCGGCAGATGCGGACCATTCTGAACAGCCTGACGCGTGGCCTCGACCTCGGAATCCTCGATCGCGGCCTGGGCGAACAGGCGGGCGCGCGGATTAGCTTCTACGCCGCATCCCCTTGTCTCGGGTTGGTTATGCCGAGCAATTCGCCCGGGGTGAATTCGCTTTGGCTGCCGGCCATTCCCCTGAAGATACCCGTGATCCTGAAGCCTGGCCGGGAAGAGCCCTGGACGCCCTACAGGATCATCCAGGCCCTCATCGCGGCCGGCTGTCCGGCGCCGGCGTTCGGGTTCTATCCAACCGACCATGAAGGCTCCGCGGAGATCCTGCGCGGCTGCGGCCGGGCTCTGGTCTTCGGCGACAAAAGCACCACGGCGCAATACGCCAACAACCCGGCCATCCAGGTGCACGGCCCTGGCCTCAGCAAGATCCTCATCGGCGAGGACCAAATCGAGCGCTGGCCGGAGTTCATAGACCTGATGGTGTCCTCGATTGCCGACAACGGCGGCCGCAGTTGCATCAACGCCTCGACGGTGGTCGTGCCCAGATACGCCGCTGAAATTGCCGATGCGCTTGCCCAAAAGCTCGGACCGCTCGCGCCCTTGCCCCCTCAGGACGAAACCGCCAAACTCGCCGCCTTCGCCAATCCTCGAATGGCCGACTCCATTGACGCCGCCATCGAGGAAGGGCTGCGAAGCCCGGGCGCCGTGGAAGTTACAGCCAAGTATCGGAACGGCTCGCGCAAGGCCAGTTTCGAGGGGGCCGTGTATATGCGACCGGCCATCGTGCTGTGCGACTCCTTCGCCCACCCGCTCGCCAACCGTGAATTCCTGTTCCCGTATGCGAGCGTGGTGCAGGCTGCACAGGCGGACATGCTCAGCCAAATCGGCCCTTCCTTGGTGGTCACCGCCATCACTCAGGACACAGCGTTCCGCGCCGCCCTGCTCGAGTCGCCGCTGATCGACCGCCTGAACCTCGGTCCCATCTCCACGATGCAGGTCGCGTGGGACCAGCCGCATGAAGGTAACCTCTTCGAGTTCCTCTACCGCCGCCGGGCGCTCGAACTCTCTTAGCCGCAAGAACTCGGCACCACCACAGATGAACACCGATGGACCCAGATGCTGCAGACCGGACTCCCATCTCGGTTTGTGCTGCTCCGGGACAATGCGCCTGGCCCTTCGCTATTTGCCATTGTCTATTGGCTATGCCGGCCTGCGTTCATTCGTGGTCACATCCTTTCGTTCCAGCCTAGCTGCCACGTATGCACGCTGAAACCGACTTCGCCGCTGCCCTCGCTGCGTTTGATTATCAACCGCGGACCCGGGTCGTCTTCGGTGTCAACAGCATTGAGCGCGTGGGCGAGCTGGCGAAGAGTCTCGCCGCCAAGCGGGTGCTGCTTGTCACCGATCGCGGAATCGTGGCCGCCGGTCATGCCGGACGGGTTCGCGCCTTGCTGGTCACCTCGGGCATGCATGTCACATGCTTCGAACAGGTCCAGGAGAACCCCACGACGCAGTGCGTGGAACGCTGCGTCGAAGTCGCTCGCGGCGGCGCCATCGACACCTTCATCGGCCTGGGCGGCGGCAGCAGCATGGACACCGCCAAGGGCTGCAATTTCATTCTCACCAACGGCGGCCAGATGAAAGACTACTGGGGAGTTGGCCGCGCCACACGCCCTATGTTGCCCTTGCTCGCCATCCCCACCACCGGCGGCACGGGCAGCGAATGCAAGTCCTTTGCCCTTATCACCGACGAGCAGACCCATCAGAAAATGGCCTGCGGTGATCCGAAAGCAGCCGCGCGCATTGCCCTGCTTGACCCCGCGCTAACCGTTTCCCAGCCGGCGCAAGTCACGGCGTGCAGCGGCATTGACGCCCTGGCCCATGCCCTGGAGACACTGGTTACCAAACCCCGGACCCCCCTATCGCTGATCTTCTCGCGTGAAGCCTACCGGCTCATCGTCGCCGCCCTTCCCCGCGTCCTTGCCTCGCCCACCGACCTCGAAGCACGCGGATGGATGCTGCTGGGCGCCGCCTGGGCCGGGACGGCCATCGAGAACAGCATGCTCGGCGCGGCTCATGCCTCCGCCAATCCTCTAACCGCGCACTTTGGTGTCGTTCACGGCCTCGCCGTGGGCATGATGCTGCCGCACGTCGTGCGCTTCAACGCCCGCGAAGACGCAACCGCCCGCGCCTATGCAGAAGCAGCCTGCTCGGCGCAGCTCGTATCGCCCTCAGCAGCGCCCGAGACCGCCGCCGAGCATCTGGCCCAGCGCCTGGAGTCGCTCCTCGAACTCGCGAGCCTGCCGCGCACTCTGGACCACTGTGGCGTCAAACTGAGCGACATCCCTCGGTTGGCCGACGAGGCTGCCCGCCAGTGGACGGCTCAATTCAACCCGCGACCAGCCGCCGCCGCTGACTTCCAGCAGCTCTACACCGCGGCTTTGGCTCCCGCCTGAATCAACTGTGAACAGGAGCCTCCTAGTTTATCCGCTGATCCTGATCGTTTTTGGCCTGGCCATGTTCGCGGTGGTCGAGCACGGGTCCAAGCTGAACGCTTCACGTTTCACGTTTCACGTTTCACGCCCCCCGTCCCCCGCCCTGCAGCCCAGCACCGGCGTAGGCCCATCCGCCTCGCTCCTCGCCAACCTGCGCCAAAACTTCGAAGACCCGCTCACCCGCCTGTTCGTCCAACTCATCCTCATCGTCCTCGCTGCCCGCGTCTGCGGCAGCCTGATGCACAAGGCGGGGCAGCCGGCCGTCATCGGAGAAATGATCGCCGGCATCCTGCTCGGACCCTCCTTGCTCGGCTGGCTGTGGCCCGGCTTCTTCCAATTGGTGTTTCCACCAGCCTCTCTCGGCACCCTCCGCATGCTCAGCCAAATTGGGGTCTGCCTTTTCATGTTCGTCATTGGCATGGAGTTGGACGTTACCCAGCTAAAGCACCAGGCCCGTACGGCCGTGTTTGTCAGCCAGGTAGGCATCCTCTTGCCGTATCTGCTTGGCGTTCTGAGTGCTCTCTGGCTGTTTCCGGGCCTGGCGGCGCCGGGGACCACCTTCCTGCCGTTTGCGCTCTTCATCGGCATTTCCATGAGCATCACCGCCTTCCCCGTGCTCGCCCGCATCCTCGAGGAGCGCGGCTTGACCAGGACGAACCTCGGAAGCACCGCCCTTGCGTGCGCCGCAACCAACGACGTTGCTGCCTGGACCGTCCTGGCCGTGGTCGTGGCCATCGTCAAAGCGGGGGGCCTGGCTCCCACGGGGCTCAGCATTATTCTGGCCGTGCTCTTTGTCGCCGTAATGCTCTTTTGGATCAAGCCCCGGGTGACCGGCTGGCTCGGCCACGCGGCGCTCGAATCCGGCGTGCCGGGCAAAGGAATCATGGCCGCCGTGGTGGTCTTCCTGTTTGCCTGCGCCTTCGTCACGGACGTGATCGGCTTGCACGCCCTGTTTGGCTCCTTTCTGGCCGGCATTGTGATGCCCTCGCACGGTGAGTTCCGGAACTCATTGCGTGTCCGGCTGGAGAACTTCAGCTCCGTCTTTCTCCTGCCCCTCTTCTTTGCCTTTACCGGTTTGCGCACGCAAATCGGCCTGCTCCACGAGCCCGCCGGCTGGCTCATCTGCCTGGCGCTGATTGCCGTCGCCACTTCGGGCAAGCTGGGCGGCTCGATGTTCGCCGCGCGGATGACCGGGATTAATTGGGTAGATTCCTTCGCCCTGGGTGCCTTGATGAACACTCGCGGACTGGTCGAGCTCATTGCCCTGAACATCGGCTACGACCTCGGCATCCTCTCCCCCCCCATCTTCACTATGCTCGTCGTCATGGCCTTGGTGACCACGGGCATGACCGGACCGCTACTCGACCTCAGCGACTACCTCCGCGCCCGCCATGCCCTGCGGACCAAGCTCATCTGATCTCTCTCAAACCGCTGCGGTTGCCTCACGGGTGCCCTGCGGCGAGTAAAGACCCCGGAGCCGCACGCCGAATCAGGCTCCAATGTAGCCGTCGGTGGCTTCCCCCGACGCTGGCGACGGGAAGCGTTTCAGGAAATCCGCCGGGCTGATTGCAGGGATCGGTGAGCCGGAGAAATCGGGGGTGTTGCGCCGTTGAACGCAGTCCGATTCTGCGCCACATCCAGAAGCACGTTCAGGTCAATCGCGATCTTCAACGATGCTTTTCCTCCAAGCCCTGGAAGTAAGCCTCGCGCGCGTCAACGTCAGGAGGAACTGTTCCTGTGAACTGAACATTTGCCGGGTGCGGCTTGCGCTGGGCCTCCGCACGCAGAACGGACGCGTATTCTGCGAGGAGGCTCGATAGCGTCATGCCGTGCTTCCGGGCATAAGCCTTTAGGAAAGCCATGTCCTTGCTCGGTAGTTCGATTGTTTCGGCTGTTGACGGAGCGGTGCCCATAAAACGGAATACTCTAATTTCTCGGTTCCAAGTTAGCACTGTGGAGCCTGCAACGGAAGCTCAAGTTCTCGAAAATGAGCTTGCCTTACCGCCTGCTCAGAGACATAAGGGGAGCCATGAGCGAACCACAAAGCCAATTGCCTTTCAATCCCTCTCCAGTCGTGAACTCGTCTATTAGTCGCCGCAGTGCGTTGAAGGTTCTGGCCAGCTCTGCGGTCACCTCGTTTGCCGCATCGGCCCTGCCATTCGCGGCACTCGGCCAGGCGTCGGAACAGAAGTGGAAGACCGCCATCGGACTGAATGGCTTCCAGTCCGGCTCGCGTAAGTATCACAGGAACTACCCGATCTGGGAGGTGCTCGACTTCGCGTCGCGGCAAGGGTTCAACGGCGTGGAGTTGGTAGGCGACTGGCCCAGCGGCGGGTATCCCTCCGCCAAAGAGACGGAACGGGTCCGCGCGCTTCGGCGGCTCTACGATTCCTTCGGGCTGCGCATCTTCTCGATCCAACTCGGCGCCGACGGAGCCTTCGATCCGGGCGAGGCGGGGCGAAAAGCGTGGCTGGAGCAGTTCCGCGACCACGCGCAGCTCGCCAAGGCGCTGGGCTGCGATTGCGTTGGCATGTGGCCGGGCGGCGGGCTTCGCGGCCAAACGATTGATCAGGCCATCACCACGCTCGCCCAGACGTTCCACGAAGCCGGTAAGATCGCAGGCGACCTGGGACTGCTTGCCTGTTTCGAGATCGAGCCGGTGTTCGTCTTCAACAAGGAGGACCACTACCTGCGTATCCTGCACGGTGCGGATCACCCGGCGCTCAAAGGCATTTACGACCCCAGCCACTTCGACCAGATGAACGGTGCCACCGGCAAACCGGAGGAAATGCTGCTGCGCGTGGGGGTGAAGAATATCGGTTACGTGCAGTTCTGCGACACCGACAGCACCCTACGCGACGGCGGCACATCCAAGCACCTCGGCTGCGGCGATGGCCGGGTGGACTGCGCGAAGTCCCTGCGGATTCTCAAGGACGGCGGCTTCCACGGGTGGCTAATGGTTGACGAGTGGGAAGTGCCCGATCCCTACGACGCCTGCATCAAGTGCAAGAGCGCCTTCGATGCGGCCTGGCAGTAGGAATGCGTGGTCAGATGAAAGTCATGGTCGAAAACCTCTTTCGCGGCCACCCGCCGGGTGAACACCCTTTGCACCGCAATCCCTTCTTTATCCGTGTTATCCGCGAAATCCGTGGTTCCAACTGCTGTTCTTAGGCTGAACGGCGGTGGTTTTGTTTTGGCCGTGCATCCAGCGATGTAGCACCGTCTTGGCACCCTTGGAAGATCCAATCCTCCCGACGGCCACCACGGTCAATGAAGTCATAGATGGCGCCCTGATACTTCACTCGCATCGTGCGTGGTATGGGGCTGAGGGTGCTAAACCAGACGGGAACGTCACTCACCGAAACGAGCCCCAGCCCTGGCGCTCGGCGAATCTACGATTTGACGTTGTGCGACACCGGCTAGAGACAGTTCACAGCCACGCTAATGGCGGCAGGCGAGGAAGACCTGACGAATTCAGAAACAGCCATCTGATTGACGAGCACGCTATTTTGCCGCCTTTAACGCTCGTCCAAGTTCACACAGCCCAATCGCATCGGTGTCGGCATTGAGCGGGAAACGCTCCGTGCCCGAATAGACGACGAACCGTTTGCTCGGTTTCAAATCGGCGCAAGCAATGTGAAAGCCGCTTTCTACTTTGGGCGCGGAACTGCGCTTGATTTCAATAGCCCATAATTTGCCACCCGGCAATGTCAGGACAATATCAACCTCAGTTCCGGTCGAGGTGCGATAATAATGCGCCTCGGTTCCGTCAGGGGCAGCGGCGATCAGCGTTTCCGTGACGAAGCTTTCCCAGCTTTGCCCGGCGACGGGATGACCGAGCAGAGATTCCTTGTCGCGGATGCCTAGCAGCGCATGGGCAATGCCGCTGTCGCGCACATACACCTTTGGCGACTTGACCAGCCGTTTTCCCACGTTGCGATGCCACGCCGGTAAACGGCGCACGAGCAAAAGGTCCGCCAACAGGTCGAGATAACTGGCGACTGTCTTGCCATCAACGCCCAATCCACGCGCCAGAGTGGCGGCGTTGAGCATCTGCGATTGATTATGCGCCAGCATCGTCCAGAAACGCCGCAGGGTTTCGGCGGATATTCGTGAGCCGAATTGCGGAATATCCCGCTCCAAATAGGTGCGAATAAAGTCCCGCCGCCATTCCATACTGAGATCGTCATTTTCGGCGAGGAAGCTGCGCGGAAAGCCACCGCGAACCCAAAGGGTTTCGAGTTTGGCCGGTGCCACCTCCAATGCGTCAAACGGGCCAAGTTCCAAATAGGAAATGCGACCGGCCAGACTTTCGCCGGACTGCTTGAGCAAGTCCA
>Ga0114951_10003951_pt1 | contig 14884 bp, 15 predicted proteins | sample AM7aDNAmetaG_FD_88677 | JGI IMG/M metagenome (GOLD analysis project Ga0114951, IMG submission 88677) | Freshwater microbial communities from Finland to study Microbial Dark Matter (Phase II) - AM7a DNA metaG | ecosystem: Environmental > Aquatic > Freshwater > Lake | place: Finland: Lake Alinen...
ATATCGGCTGGTGCAAGGTTGACCGTAATTTTTTTCGGAGGAATTATAAACCCTGAATTTCTGATTGCGGTCAAGATTCTTTCCCGACTCTCTCTGATAGCATTGTCTGGCAGGCCAACCACGGTAAAGGACGGAATGCCCGCTGTTACGTTAATTTCAACAGTAACCTTCAGTGCATCAATGCCTATCAATGCCGCAGCGTTTAGGGTTGAGAGCATGGCAGATAAAAAAAAGATTTAAGTATTTTTTAAGTAAAGTAGGCAAATAATCGGAATACGTAAATATTTCTTTTTTTTGCTTTTTGCGATAAACCTTTTCTTTCATCGCTCAACGACTCATTGCATTCCTGTCTCGCTGGATAAAATCTTCCCGAAATGGTGTTGACGATCAACGTACTAAAGCTAACAGTAGTTTCAGGAACCTCCTGTTTTTCGCCGCGCTGGAACCCTTTCCATTTCCTGAAGGAATTTATTTTTTACATATCAAAAAAATTCCAATGAATTACTTTGATTGTTATCGGTTTAAGCAATTCTGTTTTTTTTAAAACAACAGCTTTTTTAAGCTTTCTGTTTGTCGTCTTTACTATTTATGCTTATCTTATTCCATAATCTTTTGGGTAAGCCACTAACACCTAATTCATTACCTGTCATGGACAACAAATCAAATGGTAAGCTGCTTGCTTTAGCAGCAGGCGGGGCTGTCTTAATGGGATCATTGTTTTTCGGGTTGTCATTTTTAACCGGGTACAAACTTCCGGCCGACAATATCTCAATATTTTTAAGCCCTTTAGGTTCTTTTGCGGGGTGGATTTCACTGATTCTTTTTGCTTCGCTTACTATTATGGGCCTTGGCAAAATGTCGGCCAGAATCAGTTCTAAGTGGTTTTTAAGTTTTCCACTCAGTATTATTGCTATCGTTGCCGTCATGTTTGCCTCGCTTTGGCTCAGGCCTTCAGGTATATTGATGTCAACCACTGGACGTACGACTATGATGGACGGAAAATACATTCGTTCCGTTGATGAATTGAAAGCCTATCTCGAAAAGCCTGTTTTATCGGCAAATGTTCCAAAGGCGCCTGCCGGTTTTGATTTTAATGCAGCAAAGACACTTTGGGTTGCCAAGTGCAACATATGTCATACTCAGGAATCAACGATGGATGCTTTTAAGACCAAGTACAAAAAGACAGGCAAAATCGATGTGATTGTTAATCGCATGCAGGCCGTTCCAGGCTCAGGAATCACGAATGAAGAAGCCAAAAATATCATGATATATATGAACGAGAAGCTTTGACTTCAGTTCGATTTTTTCCCTTTATCGTTTTAACAAAAAAAGCCTCAAAGTATTGCTTTGAGGCTTTTTTTGTTGCCAGTCGACCGGCCCAACGAATGTTAACAGCTTGCACTATAGTTGACTGATACAGTTTCAGTTATTCCTCCCCTTGCTTTCCATTCCGTTATGACAGAAAGCGATCTTGGCTTCAGGAGAACGACAAGGTCATCAAGGATTCTGTTGGTGATATTCTCGTAAAAAATGCCTGCGTTACGGAACTCGAGAAAATAATATTTCAGCGATTTCAGCTCTATACAGTGTTTATCAGGGACATAACGAATGGTAATGGTTCCAAAATCCGGAAGTCCGGTTATTGGGCAGACTGACGTAAACTCGGGATTGACGATTTCAATGGTGTAGTCTCTGTCAGGGTAGGTATTGTCGAAAAGTTCCAGAATCTCTTTTTTCATAATATATGGGGTTGGTTGTTTTATTGTTTTTTATCAGGTTAAAAGTGTTCTTTTCGATCCAAAATAGAAATCCATGGCGAATTTTCGGTAAATTCCGTTGACTTTTGTTGTCGTTTATCGAAGTAACCAGTTGCCAATTATGCAGGTATCCCGCGAAAGGGAAAATTTTGAGATCCCGCTTCTTTATAAAGCACTGGAAGTGGAGTATGATCTTACGGAAACGCATTATACTTTCGGAGGCCACTCGTTCAGTTTCCTGAGTGTTCTTGATAGTTATGCGCTTCTTGACCGAATTTCGCCTGAAGAGTTCATCAAGGATGAGCAGATGCCCTATTGGGCAGAAATTTGGCCATCAGCGATAACACTCTCAACTTTTATTGCAGATGAACTGAAGCTTCAGGGGCAGCACGTGATTGAGATAGGGGCTGGTGTTGGTATGGCTTCGGTTGTTGCAGCCTGGAAAGGTGCCAGTGTTCTGGCTACAGACTACTCTCTTGAAGCGCTTCGTTTTGCCCGGTACAACGGCTTGAAAAACAGGGTGAATCTTGCTTATGAGCGCCTCGACTGGCGGCTTGTGCAGTGCAGTGAACAGTTTGACCTGCTGTTTGCGGCTGATGTGCTTTATGAAAGAGTAAACCTGCTGCCAATAGTTACCGCGATCGATAAACTGCTTAAACCGGGAGGTGTTGCATACATCGCGGATCCACGGAGGAGAATGGCTGAGCAGTTTCTTGAGCTGGCTTCAGAAAACAATTTTTCCATTACTTCTTTTCCAAAATGCTATAACTGCGGTTCAAAGACGGTTTCAGTGAATATCTTCAAAATGACAAGACGATGAAGAACAAGGAGGAACAGCTCTCTGTTCACTGGATATTTCATGCTGGCTGTGGGGCGATTGTCTGGCAATTAATGTTTACTGATACCAGTGACCTTGTCGGGCAAAAGCGTTTTATTGCTGACAGACAAGCACTTTTTTTTAGTATTGATACTGCAACGGGAAAGGTGTTGAGTGACAATTATCTCTTGATGGATCATATTCATTCAGTTCCTGCCGGTGACGGATGGTTTACAGGGCTTGAAACCACCCGACTTGGTTTTTGTTATTGCTATGCCTGTCAGCAGCAAAGCCCGGAGCATAAAGGAATATGGGCTATTGACTTCAGATCAGGCCGAGTGGTGTGGTCACGGCCCGATATTGGTTTTGTTGCAAATCTTGGCGATGAGTTTCTCGTCTCACAATCTTCAGTTTTTGGAGGCTTTCCTGATCGAAATTTTTTTCTTGTTGACTCTTTAACTGGCGAGAATCTTTCCAGGCCTGCTCTTGATAGTCCTCAACTCAATGATCTCAGGGATGGTGTTGTGCAGGAAGAGGCGCGCCAGAACGTTATTCTTCCTGATGTTGTAACCGAAGTAATGGTTGTGGAACGTCAGGCTTTGCAGCGAGTTGGTATTTCTGAAACAGTCCGTTGTGAATGTATCGTTAAAGGCACGCTGACGGTTGCCGCACTGCATGAACAGACGGAAATGTCCGGTGGATTGTGGCACTCTTTTCTTAAGGTATGGCATAAGGATCGTTTGGTGTACGCTGATAGTATGGAAACGGGGGTTGAAAAGCCGTGCCTGAATAATTTTCTGATCCACAGCGATCATTTATATTATATCAAGAATAAGGGGGAATTAATTTGTGTGGCGCTCTCATGAAGGATTCATCTATAAATTCGTTACCTGTTTTTATCCAGAAAGGTTCTCTTCCAGTAGCTGACTTTCTTGGTAATCTTCTGAGCCGCAAGCATTTGTCGTTGAATACGATTATTGCCTATAAAACCGATATTCTCCAGTTTTTTTCTTTTATCATGAAGCATCTCGAACTTTCCGATTTGAGCTGTTTTGATCTCGAACAGCTAACGGCTCTGGATGTACGGCTTTTTATGGGCTCCTTGATCGAAAGGGGAGTTCAGCAGAGATCAATTGCCAGAAAACTTGTATCAATTAAAAGCTTTTACCGGTACATGCAGGAAACCGGGTATATAAAAAGTTTTCTTTTTTCTTCTCTTCTTACCCCGAAGTATCCACAGCGTGTTCCTGGTTTTTTAACCGAAAAACAGACTCAAAAGCTTTTTAATGAGGTGCTTCCTCTCAGTACGGAAGAATTATTTGTTCGTGAACGCGACCGGAGTATTCTTGAATTACTGTATGGAAGTGGTCTTCGTATCTCAGAATTGATCGGTTTGACGACGGAATATCTCGATCTTGACAGGGGATATGTTAAACTGACAGGAAAAGGCAGAAAGCAGCGTATTGTTCCTGTTGGGCAGTCCGCAGTTGAAGCTCTTAATAAATATTTTGAAGTCAGGAGAAACTTCTTTAGAATGAAAGAAGAGGGAGAGCAGGGAGTGTTGCTATATGTTTTTGTAACCAAAAGAGGCAAAAAGCTTTATCCCATGCTTTTACAAAGATTGACCGCAAAATATCTTGTTTCAGTCACTGAGCAGAAAAAGAAAAATCCACATCTCTTGCGACATACATTTGCCACCCACCTGTTGAACAGTGGTGCAGATATAGAGAGCGTCAGTGAAATGCTTGGGCACAGTAATCTCTCAACAACCGAAATATATACTCATGTTACCTTTGAGCGCTTAAAGGATGTTTACCGGAAAGCGCACCCCAACGCATAGATCTGCTGTGGGCTTCGGATAATAATATCTCCGGGCCTTGTTTATTTTATTACGTTCATCATATTTTAATGGAGGTTATTATGACAAAAGCTGTCGTCAATGATGCGTTCAATGTAAAGGTTACTCTGCGCCATTCGCATAGTCATACCAATATAGAAGAGTATGCCCGTAACGCAGCGCTCGTGCTTACACGGGTCTTCCCCGCTCTTATCAGTTGTCATGTAATTCTGGATCACCAGAAAAATGACTTTGAAAAAAACAAGCTTGCAGAGATAACAGCGCATGTTCCCCAGAATATTTTTGTCGCCAAGGAAGCAGGTGCTTCTTACGAGCAGGCCATCGATAACTGTGTTGAGGCATTGAGCCGGCAACTTTTAAGGTACAAGGAAAAAACGCAATAGAAGCATCTTCATAGAGTCTGCCGGGCGTGAACGAAACGCCCTGAGATTTTTTGAGTTTATTAACACTGTGATTGCTGAAGCTATGAACCTTGATCAAAAAGGAATAAAGAAGCGATCAATAACGGTCGCCTATTTTTTTAATACTATCGGTCAAAAGCATGATATCAAATTGCGACGTCTGAACAGTGTTGATGAACAGAAAAGGCGGATTTTTGAGCGGGACCTGCATCGTCCTGGTCTTGCCCTTGCTGGCTTTACCAATCTTTTTACCTACAAACGGGTACAGATTTTCGGTAATACGGAAACAAGGTTTTTAAATCATCTTGAGGAGAATGAAAGAAAACGGGTGTTTGAAAATCTTGTAAGGTTCAAGATTCCTTGTATTATCCTGACCAGCAATAACAGATTTCCAGAGAATCTTCTCGAAATGGCCACAAAAGCAGAGATCCCTGTCTATATTACCCGATGCTCTTCTACAAAAACCATTTATATCGTTACCAGCTTTCTTGATGACCAGTTTTCGCTTTACCAGCAGTATCACGGTTCAATGGTAGATGTCTACGGTGTTGGAGTTCTGCTTACAGGCAAGAGTGGACTTGGTAAATCAGAAATTGCGCTTGATCTTGTTGAACGGGGGCATGGGCTTGTGGCTGACGATGTAGTCATTATTCAACGGAAAGGGGATTCGATGATACTCAATGCCAGACGAAACAATATTATTGACCATTTTATGGAAATTCGGGGTCTTGGTGTTGTGGATGTGAAGGCAAATTTTGGTATCCGGGCAATTCGGGATGTCAAGGAGGTTCAGGTTGTTGTCGAGCTTTTCGAGTGGGACCAAGAGATAGCTTATGAACGGCTCGGCCTTGATACCAAATCAATAAAGATTCTCGGCGTTGAAGTGCCATTGGTAGAATTACCTATATTTCCCGGTAAAAACATTACCGTCATTATTGAGGTGGTTGCTCTTAATTTCCTGTTAAAAAGATACTCGAATTATGTCGCCGCCGAAGCTCTCACCGAGAGGATTAACAACGTGATCAACAGCGAAAAAACAGAGGATGATATTCATGATGACTGAAAAAGGAACAAAGAGAGTTACCTCATCATTCTTGATTGTGTTTGACCTGATTATTGCTGCTGTTATTGTGCTGGCACTCACTTCCTGCAACCGTCAAAACAGAGGCTCTGGAACTGCTGGAAATGGGCGAACAGCAATGGATTCAACACTTGTTATCGCCATGCTTGGCGATGCCGATTATCTTAATCCTGTGCTTGGAAGTACCGTTACCTCTGGAAATATTATCGGTCTTATCTATCCCTCTCTTTTGCAGAGTGAGTTTGACACTACAACCGGATTGGTAAATTACATGGCTCTTGAAAAAAAACTGAGGGAAGTAACCCCGGGTCAAGGGAAAAAAACACCCAAGGGCGCAATTGCAAAGAGTTGGAGTATGTCGGCAGATCATAAATCCATCACCTATATTCTCAGAAATGATGCTTTCTGGAATGACGGAAAGCCAGTTGTATCGGGGGATTTCAAGTTTTCCTACCAGTTGTATGGTAATCCGGTTATTGCCAGCGCACGTCAGCAGTACCTCGCAGAGCTTATTGGCGCGGATAAAGGAGAGGTTGATTTCAGCAAAGCTATAGAAACACCAAATGATACAACGCTGGTTTTCCGGTTTTACAAACCTGTTCCTGAACATCTTGCCCTTTTCCATACGTCGCTTACTCCCCTTCCGGCTCACCAGTGGAAAAATGTAAAACCTGATGAGTTTCGTCACTCTTCTCTCAATCTTGAACCGCTCGGTGCGGGCCCTTATAACCTGAAGAGCTGGAAGCAGCAGCAGGAAATTCTTTTGGAAGCAAGCAGAAAATCGAATCTTCCGAAGCCCGGTACCATTCCTCAGATAACTTTCAGGATTGTTCCCGATTACACAGTGCGCTTGACACAGCTTCAGACTGGCGCTGTTGATGTGGTTGAAAATATCAAGCCGGAGGATTTTACTGCTCTTTTGAAGGCTAACAGGCAGCTTGAAGTAAAGACTGTTGGTCTTAGGGTTTACGACTATGTTGGCTGGTCAAATATCGACCAGGAAGAGTACCGCAGAAGCGGTCGAGTCAAGCCCCACCCTCTCTTTGGTTCTGCCCGCGTTCGCCTTGCCCTTACCCAGGCCATTGACCGTGAAGCAATCATCGACGGTTATCTCAAAGAGTATGGCGTTATTTGCAACACCGATGTTTCACCCTCCCTGAAATGGGCCTATAATGACCGGATTGTTCCTCATGCCTATGACCCGGCAAAAGCTACAGCTTTACTTAAGGCTGAGGGCTGGCTTCCCGGTCCAGATGGAATTCTGCAGAAACAGGGCAGGAAGTTCAGTTTTGTGCTTTATACCAATTCAGGCAATGCGAGAAGAAACTATGCGAGTGTTATTATTCAGCAAAATCTTCGCTCTGTGGGTATCGACTGCAAACTTGATGTTCAGGAATCAAATGTCTTTTTTGAAAACCTCCAGCAGAGAAAACTTGACGCATGGATGGCAGGATGGTCGATTGGTCTCGAAATAGATCCGCTTGATGTCTGGGGTTCTGATCTCAAGAAGAGCCGATTTAATTTTACAGGCTATCAGAATCCAAGACTTGATCAGCTTTGCGAGCTGGCCAAGCAGAAGATGGAGCCTACTGGAGCGAGGTCTTACTGGCTTGAGTATCAGGAGATTCTTCATCGTGATCAGCCGATAACCTTTCTCTACTGGATGAAGGAGACCCAGGGATTCAGCAAGAGGATTGAAGGTGAGGAACTTAATATTTCCGGTACTTTTTATAATATTGACGACTGGAGGCTGCGCCCATCGGCAAATGTTGCATTATAGAATCATGTTATGATGACTTCCTGATTGAACTAAATCGAAGAGGGCGAGCAAAGCATAGGATGGCCCTATGAAGGAAATCCAACATAATGTGGCAACATAAAAGGAGAAGGCGAAAGTAAGTGTTATCGTGGATTTGTATTGGGGTTTTGTAACTTGCAGCATTACCAAACATAAATAAAGGGAAGATATGAGGCTGGAGGCTATATTTATTGCGCTGTGTACCGCAACTGTATTATCGCTTTCTGGATGCACCGAATACAAATATCAAATCGTTGGGGCAGGAAGCGCTTGTGCATACAAAATTGATCGGGATACAGGTCAGGTATGGTTTGTTTCTCCAGACGGGGAAAAGAAGCTTCCTAACGTACCATAGGGAAAGATACTGCACGAAGCACCGACCGACCATCACGGCTTCAACTTACCAGTTATTGAAAGTGGCCTCGTTCAGGACAAATAAAAGAGGCGTACAACTACGCCTCTTCCATAAACAATAACAACCTGATAAAGACCATCAACAACGGATCGGTTAAAAGCCTAATTGGGAATAAAGATTTATTGAGTTTCCGGCAGTATTAAATGCTGTAGAAGGATGGTTGTCAGAAGGACGGTCAATACCAACGTTTTTATTTACGGCCACATATTCAACTCCGACCTTGAAGTTTGCTCTGATCAAGGCACCAATCCCAGGGATAATCTTGTCAATCTTGCCGTTAAAGTCATCCTTTAAATGCTCATAACGCACGAGTCCAAAAAGCCAGGGATAAACCCAGTAATCTCCTTCAAGAGAGAGTGCTGTTCGTTTGCCAAAATTTAAGGGACCTTCTACATCGGGCACCTCATTGATTATTACCTCATTAAAGCGGGCGTACTGACCAACAGCGCGTAGTGGGCCATAATTAACTCTTACATCACCGGAGTATGCTGTTTTGGTGAGACCTGCAATCATGTCTTCTGAACCCGTTTTGACACCTTGACCAGAGTTGACGTAATTGATTCCAAAAGTAACAGAGTTATCCAACCCTATAGCTTGAAGGCCATACGTTCCTCCAACCCCGCTCAGCAATCCGTTTCCTCCGATTTTGTAGGTTGCTCTAATAAATCTTGTATCTCTCATATGACTCGAAACGGTTTCAGAAGTTCCAGCTTCTGAATTCCTGCCAATACCTGCAAGAAGTGAATATCCACCAGTGGTTCCAGTATTTCCGGCTATTCTCAATTCAATCCCCCTGTTTGGATTCGGCAAGCTTGCAGCATAACCATTCAGGTCAGTACCGGCACGAGTGGATATCAAATCAAACTGTTCAGGAAAACCGACAGTACCCCACGCAATACTTAAACCGGGTTTGAATGTCCAGACAAACTGCAAGCGTCCCAAGGTAGTACTTACTGCATCTCCACCGGAAGTTCCGCCATCAAAGGATAAGTCACCTATATAGCTTAACTGCCTAGTTATCGTTCCAGCAAAAAACATATCAACTTCTTCATTGGTTAACACATCTTTGTAGTTTCCTCTGTAACTGTTACCGGGCTCTCCTTGAGTCGGGTTCTTTGGCATCGTAGCCCCGAATTTGGCAAGAAAACCCAGGGACGGCATATTGGGCAGATCAGATGGCCAGATGGCATTGGGGAAAACATCTTTATAGGCATCCTGGCCGAGCTTTATCGGCTCTTCCTTCACCATCTCTTCGTCGGTCTCATCCGGGAAGCGATATCCGTTATTTCGGAATGCTTCACCGAAGCCGTTTCGAACAGGAAACGCTATATGGCAGGTGGCGCATGCTGTATGATATTTTCGAGCAAAAACCGGCAAAGCAAAACTCTCTTTAGCCGATAAAACAATAAGCGATACAATGCAACAGAGAAGAAAAATAAAACTACATTTTTTTTTCTTTCTGATGGACGAACCAGGTACGGTATCCTTTCTCATGCTCACTCCGTTTATGTTATTGTTAAATAATAGCATACATGTAATAAATTATACGCTCACCGGAAAAGAAAGCAACGGGATATTTTGACGCAAAAGCCGTCATAAACATTTTACTATCAACAATACAAGCGAAAGATGACAAATTCTATAGAATTATATGAAAGGTTCTCTCGAAGGAAACCAGTCTGTAAACATTTATCGATTACGCTTCAAGTGTGGGCGAGCGGAATGAATGAGTATGGAGAATTGTGGGAATAAAAAACTTATGCTTTAATAAGAAATGTAACAAACTTATTAAAAGATAGAAACTCATTCCACTAAAAAAAGTTAATCTTGATGACGCCAGCTAAAGAATACTCTGTTTCTCATGGTGTTTGGTTCAAAAACGATTCATTTACAAATTCGATCGGTGAGATATGTTCCTTATCTGACTTTAAAGCAACCGTAGGGCAAAAAATAATCACCATTGAAACCCCTTTTCTTTACTTATCTTTAATCTTAATGAGTATTCCAAATGTATGAGGTGAATTCAGAAAAAATGAATTTGCTCAAAATCCGTGATTTTTTGGCCAGGGTGGGGCAGCTTTTAAAGCATTTATCCTCTATCGGAGTAATTGAAATAAATAGTTAATGAATTATCTATAGGGATTTCGCTCATAATGTTGACTTATATCTTCAAGAGGCTTTTGATTGCCATACCTCTCGTTTTCGGTGTACTGACCCTTACATTTTTCATTATCAGGCTTGCTCCGGGTGACCCAGCGGCGTTTTTTATCCAGCCGGGGATCAGTCCAAATGTTGCCGAGCAGATCAGGGCACAGTATGGTCTCAACGATCCGGTGCCAGTCCAGTATGTAAAATGGCTTGCCAATGTGCTGCAGGGTGATTTCGGTCGCAGTTTCAGCCGGGCCCAACAGCCGGTTTTCGATGTTATTGCCAGTGCTCTGCCGATAACGATGACCATCGCGTTATTGACTCTTGTTGCTAATTTTATCTTTGGCATTTTTATTGGAGTAATTTCTGCGATTCGCCAGAACACTTTTCTCGATCGATTTCTGACAGTGACCGCCCTTTTTTTTTATTCAATGCCCGAGTTCTGGTTCGCATTGATGATGATTATTCTTTTTGCCCTGAAGTTTCCCCTTTTTCCAGCTTCTGGTCTGAACGAAATTGGTGCGGAGGGCTTCGGCCCGGTGGAGTTTGTGCTTGACCGGTTCTGGCATCTCGTGTTGCCGGTTACGGTGCTCAGCATCAACGGGGCTGCAGGAATTGCCCGCTACGTCAGGGGAAGCATGCTTGAGGTTATTCGGCAGGACTATATCCGTACAGCCAGGGCAAAGGGGTTGCCGGAAAAGGTTGTTATTTTCAAGCATGCACTTCGAAATGCTTTATTGCCGGTGATTACACTTATGGGGAGTTCGCTGCCTTTTATTTTTAGTGGAGCACTCTTTATTGAAGTTATCTTTGCCTTTCCCGGTATGGGCAGGGTAACGGTAGAGGCTATTTTTTCGAGGGATTACCCGTTGATTATTGCCAATACCTTTGTCTCAGGCTCTCTGATAGTGCTTGGCAATCTTTTTGCCGATGTGCTTTATGCTGTGGCGGATCCACGAATAAAGCTTTGATTGTTATACGACTGTTCAACTTGTAATATTTGCTGTTTGAGAATAGAATTGCTGAATACTCCCCCCGATGCGCTTGAATCGAGGATTGAAGAGCAGATACGACCGCTTCGTATGGATGATTTTGCTGGCCAGCAACGGCTGACAGATAACCTGAAAGTCTTTATTTCGGCGGCAAAGATGCGGGGCGATGCACTCGACCATGTGCTGCTTTCAGGCCCTCCAGGTCTCGGCAAAACGACACTTGCCTATATTATTGCTTCTGAAATGGGGAGCAGTATCAAGTCAACTTCTGGTCCTTTGCTTGACAAGGCGGGAAATCTTGCGGGACTTTTGACCAGTTTGCAAAAGGGAGATGTGCTTTTTATTGACGAGATTCATCGTATGCCGCCGACAGTTGAGGAGTATCTCTATTCAGCCATGGAAGATTTCCGTATTGATATTATGCTTGATACCGGTCCTTCTGCGAGAGCGGTACAGTTGCGTATTGAGCCGTTCACCCTTGTCGGGGCTACAACTCGTTCCGGACTTCTGACCTCTCCCCTCAGAGCAAGGTTCGGCATCAACAGTCGATTTGATTATTATGTCCCTGAACTTCTTGAAGGGATAATTGTCAGGGCCTCAGGCATTCTTGGTATTGGTATTGACGCTGAAGCCGCATCGGAAATCGCGGGACGTTCAAGAGGGACACCCCGTATTGCCAACAGGTTGCTCAGGCGAGCCAGGGATTTTGCGCAGGTTGATGGCATACCAATGATCACTAGGGGTATTGCCATGAAAACCCTTGATTGTCTTGAAATTGATGAGGAGGGACTTGATGATATGGATAAAAAAATCATGGAGACAATCGTCAACAAATTCAACGGTGGTCCTGTCGGGATTGCCTCTCTTGCTGTCTCAGTGGGGGAAGAGAGGGATACCATTGAAGAGGTTTACGAGCCCTACCTTATCCAGGCAGGTTATCTCACAAGAACAACAAGAGGGCGGGTTGCTACCCGTCAGGCATTTATCCGTTTCTCTAATGGTGCCCACAGTCATGAATATCCCTTGTTTGATGCAAAGTCTGATCAGTAGATTGTCGGTTATCTGCCTTATTTTACTTTCAGCATGTTCTTCCCGGCCTCTTCTGTCTGTAAGCGCCATTGCTCCAGATTCGCTCTCTGAGGCTACTAAAAGAGAGATCGTTGCTGCATCGCTGCAGAGCGCTAAAGGAGAGTATCATGAAGCTGTTAGCCGCTATCGGAAGCTTCTTGCTGCTCAACCTTCAAATGCAGCACTTCATTATGCACTCTCGCAAGCATACATTGGCCTTGGTGTTATTGATTCCGCACGTCTATACAGCGAAAAAAGCGTTATACTCAATCCCGGCAACAAATATTATCTAAGGTTGCTTGCTGCGATCTCGCGTCAGATGCGTGATTACAGTCAGACGGCTGACTTGGACCGGCAACTTGTTGCTCTTGAACCTGGAAGAACAGAACCACTCTTTGCTCTTGCTTTTGATTATCTTGCGGCCGATCAGTTCGAAAAAGCTCTTGCTGTTTTTCAGGACATTTTAAAACTCGATCCGAAAAATGAGACAGCTCTGTCCCAGGCTTTGCTAATAGAAATCAAGCTCACTAACTATAAGGATGCGATAGTTCCCTTGACCGCGCTTCTGGAGCGGAGTGATGGCCAAGAGAAGTTGCGTCTTACTCTTGGTGAACTTTATCTGCAAACCGGACAGCATGATCTTGCCGTCAAGACTTTTAAGGAAATACTTCAAGAAAATCATCGCCTTCTTCCTGCATGGCTTGGATTGTTTGAGGTTTCTGTGAAGTCTGGCAATAAGGTCGCATTTCTTGAAGATCTTCACTTGTTTCACAAAACAAGTCAGATAAGCTTCGAGCAGAAAATAGGAGTTGCCCAATTTTTTGCGGCCCGTTCAATACGAGACAGCTCTTTTGTAGAGCCTGCGTTTGTCATGATCGGAGAAATTAAAAAACGATATCCTGACAAGAGCCGTATGATGTTCAGGTTGCGAGTGGTAGAAGGTGAACTTCTGTTTCATGCAGGCAAGGTCAAACAGGCTGTACTGCTCCTTGAAAATGCGGTACATTCCAAAAACGCAAAAAAACAGAAATGGCTTTATCTACAGGCGAACAGTATCCTTGCTTTATGTTATGACAACCTTGGTTATCCCGAAAAAAGCATTGCTCTCTATGAGAGCAGTCTTCGCTTGGATCCTGGCAATATTCTTATAACGAACAACCTTGCGTATGTTCTTGCAGGTCAGGGAACTGAGCTTCTTCGGGCTAAAAAGCTGGCGATGAAAGCGGTTGCGGCAGAACCTGCCAATGCAGGGTATCTCGACACACTTGGCTGGATATTGTTCAGGATGGGAGAGTACGAAAATGCAGGAGAAATTCTCGAAAAAGCAGTTGGAATGGATCCCGGAGAGTCGGAAATATTTGATCATCTCAGCCAGGTTTATGAGAAGCTTGGCAACAAGCTGAAGGCAATGGAAATGAGAGAGAGAGCACAAAAATTGAAAGGAACACAGCCGTCTGCTCCTGTTGATTGATAAGGTGGTGGTAATGTGTGGCACACAACAAAAACGACGGGAATTCCCGTCGTTTTTGTTGTGCCCATTCTTATAACTCGGATTGCAACTTGACCTCATCAAAGCTGCGGGCTGCCAGGTATTCGTAATGAGCCCAGCGTGCGTCTACCTCTTTCTGGATTACTGCGTAGTACTCTGCGGCCATGGCTGGATGGCTCTTCTTGAGCATTCTGAAGCGGTTTTCCATATTAAGGAACTGGGCAACCGGAATTTTCGGCTTTTTCGAATCAAGAATCAGCGGATTTTTTCCTTCAAGCAAACGATCAGGATTGTAACGGTAAAGTATCCAGTGTCCTGAATCAACAGCGGCTTTCTGATTATCAAGCGCGGTCGACATGTTAATGCCATGAGCAATACAGTGTGAATAAGCAATGATGACAGAAGGACCGTTGTACGCCTCGGCTTCAAGGAATGCTTTCAGTGTCTGCTCGTCGCGGGCGCCAAAGGCAACAGAGGCAACATAGGCATTTCCATAGCTCATGGAGATCAGGCCAAGATCCTTTTTGGTCACGGTACGTCCAGCGGAAGCAAATTTTGCAACAGCAGCCTTTGGTGTTGCCTTCGATGCCTGTCCTCCGGTGTTTGAATACACTTCGGTGTCAAGTACCAGAAGGTTGACGTTTTTGTCGCCAGCCGTGACATGGTCAACGCCACCATAGCCGATATCATAAGCCCATCCATCGCCGCCGACGCCCCAGACACTCTTTTTAACAAACATATCGGCCAACGAAAGCAGATTTCTGGCATCAGGAGAATCCATCTGATGGAGCTTCTCCTTCAGGATCGAAACCCGCTTTCTCTGCTCAAAAATTTCCGGTTCATTGCTTTCGGAGGCATTCAGTATCTCATTGACGAGTGTTTCACCGATTTCAGAAGCCACTCTTTTTAAGAGTTCGCCTGCATATTCCCGTTGTTTGTCGATAGAAATTCTGAAACCAAGAGCAAATTCAGCAGTATCTTCAAAAAGCGAGTTTGACCATGCCGGGCCAAGGCCGTTAGCATTGGTCGTATAGGGTGTTGTCGGAAGGTTTCCACCGTA
>Ga0114951_10003955_pt1 | contig 14867 bp, 15 predicted proteins | sample AM7aDNAmetaG_FD_88677 | JGI IMG/M metagenome (GOLD analysis project Ga0114951, IMG submission 88677) | Freshwater microbial communities from Finland to study Microbial Dark Matter (Phase II) - AM7a DNA metaG | ecosystem: Environmental > Aquatic > Freshwater > Lake | place: Finland: Lake Alinen...
CATAACAGTAATATTTCTTATGTCCACATGTATAACATGGTTCATCAGAAGTATAAATGAGGTAGCCACCATTTTCAATAACTCTCTCTTCGAAAGTTTTTACTTTTTTAATTCCACTCATGATATTCCCAACGTATTATTATATCTTGCTACTATATAAATGTTTCCTAAAAAAAGATGTATATTATCTGCACATATCCTTAGCAGATTTACCAATCATGTTTTTTCGATAACGATTAGCCTTAGCAATGATGTCTTTATTATATACTTTATTTTTAGCTTTCAAAGCCGCCAGTTGACAATGCACAAACACTTCTTTAATATGGCTTCCGCTAAAGTCTCGTGTAGCTTCCACAATAGCTTTCATATCTAAAGGTTCAGCAAATTCCATTTTAGAGCTAAATAACTCTATAATCTTTTGACGCTGAATATCATTAGGCAATTCAAATAGGCATTGCACATCGAAACGTGAAGGTCTATTAGCTAATGCTTCATCAAGCAATTCAGGTCTGTTGGTAGTTGCAATAACAAATATTCCATCATTAGGGTCATTGCCGTCAAGCTGAGATAATAGTTCACCAAGTATAGGGTTACGTGCAAAGTCTCGGTTGAGTCCAATAAAGTCTATGTCTTCAATGATTATCAATGTGGGAGCAAAGAATCTTGCCGCTTCGAACAAACATTGAATTGAATGTTCATCATATAAAGATTTAGGTGTAGCCCATAATGCAGTTACGCCTTTAGGTAACACGTTGCATAATACTCTGCAAACTTGAGTCTTGCCAGTGCCAGCTTTACCGCCGAGCATTAGTCCTCTACGATATGGAACACCAGATTTCTTACATGCTTCCTTATTCTCTAATGGAAACAGAATGTTCAGATTGAATTCTTCTCTAAGTTCATCAGTTAAGATAACGTCTTTCCATTCAAGATTAGGATATTCCAGAAACTCTAATGTACCTTGCTGAAGAAATAGAAGTTTCTCTCCTTTATATAGATTAAATTCTTTAGAGTAATTAACTATTTCTTTCTCTAATTGTTTAGCAACACTTTCATCTTCAGGCTTAAACCATATACGATAGAATCTTGCTGAACCAGAGAAGTAAAGGTCAACCATGAATTTCTTATTTTTCCATTCAAAGAAGTAATAACCAACAGATACAATCATAGAAAAGTCTTTACGTTTAATTTCTATAGATTCAAATGTAGGTGGAATCTTATTGCCATCATAGTTTTCAAGCAATATATTCTTGCAGTTTTCTCTAATGAAACTATTTACGCCATAAATAACTTGATTACGTTCATATGGGTCAGCAGAATGGACCATAATCTGAATATCTTCTTTTTCTACTCCAAAGAATTCAAAGAACTTATCTTCCTCTGCACTTCTGGTTTCATCAAAAAAAGTTAAGATTTCTTGAGCAAATTCCTTAACTATTTGTAAACGTTCCTCTTTATGTAATACTGCATCATTAATAGGTTTAGGAATAAGCTTTGACTCTCCATTTTCAATACTTATAATTTCGTACTGGTCTTCTTTACTATTATATGGTTCGTTTTCTTTATCACTCATATACATAACCTGAAAAAAGAACTACTCTATCTTACCAGTAGTTCCTTCAAGATTCTTTTTTTCTTTAGCTAAATTCTTTAAATATTTTTCTCTATATTCAGGCATCATAATTTTTGGATTAGGTTTCCAATCATCATCTTTTTTCTCAGCACGTTTAAGCAGATAATCGAGTGGATTACCCTCTATCTTTTCAATAGTGAACTTGACTTTACTGTTCTTTTCTTTCATGTCTGCTAAGTAGTCTTGCCAATAGCTGAATAACTTACGTGTAGGACTACTATATAAATGTTTCTCTTGTTCAAGCCCAACATATTTAGCAATCAAAGGCATATCATGTCCAGCATCGCCAGTTAATCCACAGTCAGCTTCAACCTTAGCTATTGCTCCCCAAACTTCAGAGTCAGGACAAGGTGGAAGTTGAGGTTCACCTTTCTCATTATGAAGTTTTTCTCGTTTAGGAATATCTTGCTTAACCTTAGCCATAATAATTCCATCGCCATATTCTTTATAATAGCCAGCTATATCTTCAGGAATCTCATAGCCCTTAATAACCATACCTTCAAGATGATTAGCTTTACAATAAGTTAGGCATTCCTCAACCATAGCGTCTAAACTATCTTCAGTTACATGACGTGTTTCAGCCCAGAGACCAACAATAGGAATCTTATAATGATAAGCCATCTGGTAAACTAATACATAAGGAAGATATTTATGTGATTTTTTACTGAATATATCAAAGATATAGAGTATATCTCGTTCATAATTATCTAAACGTGTAACACTTACTCCTTCACGACAGGCTTCAACATAAACTATGAATTCAGGATTATCATGTAGTAAATCAACAATCAAAGGAAACTCTGGACTTTTAAGAACTTGAGCAGTAATATCAGAAGCGGCATGTTCTTGGTTTCTACTACTAATCAAAGTTTCTCCTTTACATATTTGAATGCCAACATTCTGTCCATCACGTTTATGAGTCCAAAATAATCTCTGTCCAAGCAAAACCCTTTTAGTAGGTTTCATAGAGTCTATGAGAGGTATGTGTGGGTATTCTTTAAATCCATCTTCAATCATGTTATATCAACCTGAACATATAGAAGAAAGGTGGTATATAAACTTTACGGTTTATTCTCATTCATCTTAGTTGCAAAACTTGAAGATTTAGTAGTTAATAGTTTCTCAACGAATGGATATTGTCTTCGATAGATATGACAATTCTTCGAATGGAAAATTAATTCGCCAGTCTTAAGAAGTTCATTATCAGATTTACCTTCAGCAATCAACACTTCATTAATATCGTTAACGAATGCTTCAAAGAATATCTGCAATCCAGCTATATTTTCACAGAGTCCACCATAAGCATCCCATGAACGGAAGTAAGATGTGAAGTTAACTTTACCATTAAGAACTTCAACGTCAATGATAGTTAAACATGGCGGTTCATGCTTCACTATTCCACCATTAATTACTTTTGTTGGAACAGCATCTTCAGGTATCCTAATAGTCATAGTTAATTGACGATTAGCTGGATTCTTTAATATAGCTTTAATAATTTCTGCTTTCTGGTTTACTGGATGCTGAAGTCTCCAACCATAAGTATATGGATGGTCATTCAAAGTATCAGTATAAAGATATTCTAAACCGTAAGCTTGAACATGATTCATATCAGTTGGTGCAGTATCAGCAACTAAAGGTCTATTTTCTGGATGGCTAATATGAATAGTAATATCAAGTTTCTTAGTATCTCCTTCTTCAGAGCCATTACCAACATTAAAATGTTCGCCTTGAGTCCAAATAGCACTAACAACTTTAAACCAAGCGTCAGCACAATCAAATGCTTCTATTTTTACATGTTTCATTTCTTTTTCTCCTTAAGTAAAAAGTTCATATGCATACATCCAGTAATTGGATTTCCTTTTGAAAAGTTATTTTTAATCCATGCATCACAATATATCTGTCCTTTTTCACACCAAAAAACACCAAATTCCTTAAGTTCCTTACCCATCCTTAATTCATCTTCAAGCTTTGCTTGTCTACGTCTCTCAGCAAAGTATCCTCTGGGTAAGTCTTGACAATCTTCGCATTCTTCTGTAGTAACATCAGGTCTGCATGGACAAGTTATTTCAGATTCATCTATTCTTTTACTCATATTAATCACTTTAATAGATAGTTAATGATTCGGTCTGTTGCCTTACCATCACCGTATATACCCTTATTCTTACTTATAAACTTGGTGGTATTTTTAAGTTCATCCATGATATGTTTCTTATTTGAACCAACAATCCTATTATCACCAGATAAAACTATATCTGTCCAACCAGTGGATTCACGTAAAGTAACACATGGTTTATTAAGCAAGTAAGCTTCTTTCTGTACTCCACCACTATCAGTAAAGACTTTCTTACAATGTAATAATGCATTAGTAAAGTCAAGGAATCCCATAGGTTCACAAACCGTTATATGTGGTGCATTAATAACATCTCGGTATTTACCTATAGATTCAAGTTTAGCTTTAGTTCGTGGATGCATAGGAAATATTATATCTTCATCAGATTCAATAAATGCGTTCATTATACGCACTAAGTTAATTTTAAAGTCTGTATTTTCTGCTCGGTGCAAAGTTAATAAGTTAAAGTCTTTACGTGGAAAAGGCATATTCTTTATTGAAGGAAGCCATTTTAATAGTACATCAAATTGAATATCTCCACTAAGAATCTTATCTCCAAATAATCTTTCATGAAGCAGATTATCATGACTCATAGGTGTTGGAGCAAATAGATAATCACTCATATTATCAATAAGAATTCTATTAAGGTTCTCAGCCATATTAAGCATAGCTTTAGTCTTAAAAAATGTTGGATGCCCATTAGTATAATGAACAAAGTATTCTCGTGGACCAGCTTCTATATGGTCAAGTTTACAGTTGCAACGTTTAGCCATATATGCCGCCCCATAAGTAGAGTTAGTATCGCCAGCTACAATTACAATATTAGGTTTAAATCTTTCTATATGATGTTCCATACATGCCATCATTTTACCTATCTGAACAGAAGTGCAATCAGACATAATATTAAAGTTAACGTCTGGTGGAGTAATATGCATCTCTTCATAAAATATTTCATCTAAGTTATAATCGTAATGTTGACCGCTATCCCATAACTCAAAGTCTCCACCTAACTTAGACCTTAGTTTATTAGCCAAGATTGCAATCTTTATAACTTCTGGACGTGTACCTATGGCAAGAGCTATTTTCATATTATCCCCTCAAAATCCATGATAATATTCTTGCTTTCTCAGTTACTATTGATAATCTCAAAGAACATTCAACTATTTCATTTATATATTGTGGAGTTATATTTATTAATTTTTTAAGTTTATTTTCCAATAATTGTATTTCTTCTTCAGCATTTTGCAATGTTTCTTGAAGTAATTTTTCATCTTTTACCATATATGTCCACACAACTTACATTTCCATAAAGTAATAAAGTTAATAGTTGCTGGATTAAACATCATTTCTACTGGATTAGATGGAATTTGAAGGGTCTTTAACCATTCCTTTTCTCCACCACATTCAGGACATTCATGCATACCATTCTGCATTTTAGTTACAAGTTGTTTATATATGCATCCATCAAGAGCAATACATAAATCATCACCTTCACGAGAATAACATTCACTACAAAATGTACTTAATCCCCATGATTCATCGTCTTTAACGTCAAAGTACAATGAACTTTCACCAATAATTTCATCATGAAGTTGACTAAAATATACTGCTTTACGTATACCTCTCCAATCTTTCTTATAAAGAATAGTTTTAAGTTCACGTAAACAGTTTTTACAAGTAACTTCTTTAAGGTTCCACGTAGATTTCTCAGGAGTAGGATGTCCAGAAATACAAACATAACGTATAACATCATGAGTACCTTTATGTGGACCATATTTAATAACTTCTGTTTCATGCATAAGCATGTGTTTAGTTTGGATATTCTTTATTGAATGTCCAATTATTTCAGGGTCATTACTTTTAATGTTTTTCAAGTCAATCCACCATCAATAATTATTACTTTACCAGTCATATAAGTAGCCTCAGATATAAATCTTACGGTTTTAGCTATCTCTTCAGGTATTGCAAAACGTTCCATAGGAATCTTATTTAATGCTCTAAGTCTTGCATCATCGCTAAGATTCTTAGTCATGTCTGTATTAGTGAAGCCGCATGCTACAGCGTTAACTCTAATATTTTTTGGAGCTAACTCTAAAGCTATAGCTCGTCCAATACCCCTACTTGCACCAGTAATAAATATGCTCTTCATATTAACCGCTTGCCTTTATTGGTTGTTCACATAACCATTGATTATAGAATGACTTAAGATAATCAACTACTTCTTCAGGTTTAACATTTCGTACTCTAACTGCTGGTGAACCCATATATACACCAAAACGTGTACATTGTTTAGTAACGATTGAACCAGCCGCAATTAGACATCCCATATGAATTTGAACTTGAGGAAGAATAATTGCTCCGCCGCCGATTGCTACTCCATCCCCAATAATTGGACCCATATCTTGAGAATCTTTAATATTTGGGAGGAAGTAACGAATCTTTCTATCATTCATAGTTGTAACATTTGGACCAATAAAACAATAACTCCCTATACTCATTCTTGCTGTAAGATGAGTTTGAGCATGCACCGTTGTATGGTCTCCAATATGAGTATATCCTTCACAGACTACACCAGAACCTAAACTGGACTCTACACCTAAAGTTGAAAACTCTCTCATAACAACGTTATGTCCAATATGACTATTAGCTTCAACAATACATCCAGCATAAATAACTGAACCAGAACGAATGCGAACCCCATCACAAATAATGGTGGTTGAGTCTCTCTTTTCATAACCCTTACGTAATTTACTAAGTTTATCGTAACCTAAAATTACATTTCCTTCAATATTGCAGTTTGGTCCAATTTGTATCTTTGTCATTCAAATCACTACCTCACATATATGTGATACTATTATTTAAACATTGCGGTTATAGCTTTTTTGATTTTCTTAGCTACAACCTCATGTCCTTCTTTAGTTAAATGAACATCATCAAAAGTTAATACTGGTGGATGAAATAGGTCTATATAAATTAATTTATGTTTAATTGCTTGATGTTGAAGTATACTATTTATTTGTATTATTTCATTATAAGCATACCCCATCTTTGGAGCATCAGGACTAAACCAAAGTACAGATAAAACTATACCTTTATCAACTTTCTTAAATATCATATCAAGATATTTATCAAATTCATGAAAAGTTAATAGTTGAATTAATTTATCAGGAGATTTATAAGTAAGGTCAAAAATCTTTTTAGAAGCTAATCTAATAGTTACATCATCATGTATGGATTCTGATTCATTAATTAAACCTACTAATAGTGGTATCTGAATGCCTCTATCCTTACGAAATACACAATCATTAATTCCTACATTAAATATAACTATATCATTTTCTAAATTCATATCTTTGATATGATTCCATGTTCCACTAACTAATAAACTATAATATATTTCTGATTTAATAAGTTCTGGAAAAATAGGATAATTATTATCAGAGTTAGGATTAGGAACTTTTCTCGTACCTACAGAATTACAAAAGAGTTTAATAGTCAACGATTATGCTTCCTTCGTTCTTTAGATATTTGTGTAGCTTTAATCATAAGTTCTCCATAAACATCAACATTATCAATAACATCAACAAATTCTCCATAATATTTATTCCATAGATTAAGGTCAAGTATTTTTCTGAAGTTATTATCCATAACTGTTTGAGTACCAACTGGTTTACGTGGAATACTTTTAGTTCTTAAAGTAAGAACAAAATCTATGAATTCAATTTCACGTTTACCAATAGTTTCTTCATCATTAGCTAACATTTCTTTAGTAGCCCAAGAACAAAGTTTATCAGCATAAATTATTCCGTCAACAGAGATATGTTTAACAAAAACATTAGTATCACACATCATTTTTAAACCCATATTAGATAAATCTATATCAGCCGCATATGCCGCTTCGAGAGCATATAATCTAATTCTAAGACCAGCTTTCACTACTGAACGTGGATTCATCCATATATGTCCAGTACAAGCAACTTCACATACTCCATCCTTTATTTTTTGTCTACGAATAACCTCTTCCTCTGTAGCTCCAATAACATCATATGGTAAACCATATTGACGAGCCTTAATAATCCATTCATATTTATAATCAGGTGGCAAAGGATTATTTTCATCAATCTTGAATGTTGGACTCTCTAAACCTAAATGAATAGGACTTCCGCCTACTGGACGAATATGGTTTGGGTATCTCCAATGATAAACACAACTTATCCAACCACATTCAGGATGATTAATCAAGTCTTTAATATATCGTTTTATCATATTAGATTCAGGAATAGTATCTGGAAACCAGAATAATATAAAGTCATGTTCATCAGTCATTGCATCATACATACCGTTCCATATTGAAACTATATGGTCATTTCGAAGTCTTCGGGATTCATCTGAATCCATAACTGTTTTTCCATCAACAAAATCTTTAATAGTTGGCTTCTCAAGTGAACCATAATTTTTACATGTATTCTGTTGCAACCTATGAGAACTATAACCAAGAGATTTAAACTCTTCATAATATTTCAATAGTATTTTCCACGTACCATCAGAACTATTATTCTCTACCCAAAGTAAATCTATATTTTCTTTAGGATAATCCATATTACGTAAAGCTTCCATATATTTAGGAATAGAATGACTTTCATTACAGAATGTACTAACTAATAAAACTTTATAGGTATCCTTAATCTTAATATCTACTTTTAACTCTTTAAAATCTGAACCTTGATAACCTAAATCTTTAACTGCTATCTGCAAAAATTTACTAACCAGATTAGAATCAGATAATTTAGTTACTGCCCTAATCCAACCAGTATGTTTCTGTAAAGTGTAGAAATTCTGGTCATTAAGAAGTTGAGTAATTAATGCCTTCTGTTTCTCAAAGTCATTATGTGCAGTATATAAATCTGGAAATAGTTCTTTAACAGCTATAGTTGAGCCAACACATGGAACACAGTTTAATGCTGATTCCAAAACAAATCTTGACCAACCATTATATTTAGCATCATCATCAATGGAAACAGTCGCTTTCTTTAATGTATTCATATAACCGCTACGTGGCATTCTACTATAAAATATGTCTCGTCCTTCAACCTTATTTTTACCACTATTCTTAGTTGAAAATATTATAGCTGAGATATTTAATGGATGAACAACATTATTTAATGTAGCAGATACATTAGAATCTTGAATTGAATGAAGCATTAAAGCTATCTGAGTCTGGTTCTTTGAATTTAATAATTCAGGTTGCCCCCTAATTGTACTGAAATCAAATACTGAAGTTTTAATACGTGGACTAATAATCTCTGGGTAACGTGAAAGTTGAGGAAGAGGCATATAAAATACTGGTTTCTTAGTATAATAAGCCCAAAATGGATTATCTAATACAGTGAAGTAAGCGTCTGCTACCTCAAGAACTTTAGTCTTTTTAAAGAAATCATCCATAGATAAATTTTCATTCATAAATGGTTCTTTCCAAAACTTATAAAGGAACCATGAAAATTCATCATCAAATTGAGCAATCATCTTAGCTGATGGTTTCATAAATCTCTTAGCGTATTGTGGAAGATTATACCATTCCCAACTATTAGTCTTATTTATTCTAACAGAATAAACAAATACCAAATCAGCATTCTTTAAATCGTTCCAGTATTCATGATTAAAATCATATTTTTCTAATCTGAACGTATCAATAATGACTGGTCTAATATTTATGATATGTCCACGTTCATTGGATGTTTGAAAGAAATTGCCAAATCTAACTTTAGTATTATTCATTTTACAAAATGCTGTATACCATTGAAAGAAATCCTTCTGTTCAAACTCTGTAACTATAGCAATATTAAATACTCGTTGTGGACCATAATTCAAATCCATTAAATCCATATACTTCTTTGGAATATTAGTTAATATCTCTGCTGGTTGCATCTTTGGAACTTCAGCCGTAGCTTTTTCTTCTATAATCTTAGAGTCAACTTTACCAACCATACTATTAAATGGTGGAGTATGAAGTGGATAACGTAAATGGTCAATCCTTAGTCTAAGGTCAACATATTGCTCATAGACCTTATTGATATGGAAATTGAGAGTTAAGTCACCAGCTTCACTATAACTTGTTTTTCTTCGTTCATTAGGAAAAGTAAACCCTATCTTCTTAACTACATCTCGTCTAATCATCTGTAAAGCATTACCATTAAACCAGCATTTAATTAAACTATTTAGTTCCAAGAATTCATAGGGAAGACATTTATAATTTGCACGTTCAACATCATCACCTATATTATCTATAACTTTATCTAAAGTTACAGCAAGAAACTTATCATCAGCTAATGAATCTATAATGCATGCTCCGCCAATTACTGGAAAATCATATTTCTCAGCATCAGCTATAAGCATAGCTACATCATTGTAACTTGAGATGCCATCATCACTAACAAGTATAACATGAGTATATTCAGGATGTCTCATGAAGTATTTATATATTTCTTCATGAACCTTTACTATATCCATATATTTAAACCAAACTTTATCCACGTAATCTATCTTATGAAATTGCTCTTCAAATTTTGGAATATCTCTCGGACTCATAATTGCTAAGAAAGGTTTAATCATCGAATCAACCTATAAGCTTTTTCTCCGAGACCAAAAGATTCCATAATATGACCAGCATTACATTCATCTTGAAGCAATTTATCTACTTTATCAGTGTTTGCTTTACGCCTAACCAATTCTTCTTTAATGATTGAAACAGGTACACCTTTAGGATAAGTAAGCATACTATTCTTAAGCAACATATGAATAGTATTAATTATGTCTACTTGAGTTTTAGGTATTTCACTAACAGTAGCATCAAGGTCAAAGTTAATGTCTTTAAGGTACTCTCCAAAGATTCTTTTAGCCGCTTCAGCATCTTCCACATCAACCTCAGTCTTCAATAAGACCTTAGCATGTGCTTCAGCTATACGTCTAAGACCTTCAAATTGACGATAAGTAATAGGAATAGGAGTTTCAGTAATTCCCTCTTCGCTTTCTTTTTGAGCATCAAAATGCATCTTGCTTCTTACACTAAGGAAGTAATCTGAAAGAACCTTCTCTGCTGGTGCAGATATAACAGGCTTCATAGTTTTAGCGTAAGCAACATATTTCTTAAGTAAATCCCTGTTAATTGATGCTTCAACAATTTCTGAAGTAGACATTTTATTAGTTACACGTCTATCATGTTCTGGGTCAGCCGTATCAGCAAACACAAATATCAAATCGAATCTGCTGAATAATGTACGTGGAAAATTCTTAAGTTGTTCAAACACAGATTTATTAGGGTCATAGCGTCCAAGATGAGGATTAGCCGCCGCTAAAACTGCTGTTCTTGCACGTAGAATAACGTGCCGTCCACCCTTATGAATAGTAACAGTTTGTTGCTCCATAGCTTCATGAATGTGCATCCTATCATTCTCAGTCATTTTATCAATTTCGTCTATAGTAGCTAAACCAGAGTCAGCTAATACAAGTGTTCCAGCTTCAACAACCCAATCACCAGTTAATTCATCTTTAGTTAAAGCCGCCGTTAATCCAGCACCAGATACCCCTCTACCAACACTGGATATTCCTTTAGGCGAAAGTTCTGTAGCTGAAAGTAATATTTGAGATTTACCCATACCAGCATCTCCTACGCCGAGTACATGGATGTTTCCACGAATCTTTATATCTCCCTTATCTTTATCTACTCCACCAATAATACTTAAGAGTGCTCCTTCCTTAAATTTCTCCATGCCAAATATTGATGGTGCAACATTATGAACTATCTTTTCATAGATACCTTCTTCTTGAGCTAAGTTATTAATCATAGCTTCTTCTTCGGGGCTAATCTGAACGTCTTCAGGGTCTTTACTATCCTTCACTATATCATAAACTTCTACGTAAGGAATAAAGAATCTGGATTTAGCTTTAAATCTATAAGTTGGAATAAGCCTAACTACACCAACAGCTTCAATAGTATTTCCACAATAAACCTTATTAATCAAATGTTTCTTAGTTACAATCATACTAAGAATTTGTGGTGGTCTACCATGACTATCTTCATGTCCCTCTTGCAAACTAAACTCTTGACTATCAATAAATGTACTATAATCATCTACTGCTATCCATGTAAGTCTATCATCACATTTTTCACATTTACCAGCCGCAGGAGAAGTTAATACAAAAGGAATCTTTTGGAATACCATAACCTTATCTTCTAAGGCTTCAGCATAATCAGTTGCCGCACAATTTTGACATATAAAAGCTACGTTCTTAGCCATAGGTTTAATAAAATGAGTACGTGACACGAGACCTTTAACTCGTACCAATTTACCTATATCTTCAGAAGCAACGTTATGAATTTTAACTACAGGAATAATCTTTCCTTGAAATCCAATATCATAATGTGGGTTCTCTTTAACCTCTCGTCCTTGAATAACAGCCTGTAAAGCTTTTTCTACTTCTCGTATACCAGACTTTACAGCTTCATCAATAATAGTTTTAGCGAGACTTTTATCCATCTCGTCTAAGTTAACAACAATGAAGTCTGAACCAGCAACAGCTTCATCAACATATTTCTTACCTACCTCAGACTTGAAAAATTCTTGAAGTAAATTTCTATCAATATCAGACATTTAATCACGTAAGATAATAGATGGGTATGGACGTATTTAAACATTACGGTTTATCGAGTTAATATCGTAAACCAAGTTCTTAATACCGTATAAATCTTTACTGGATTTTCAGGAGTAGTAACTTTAAAATCTACTGGATAAGGAACATTATCTTTAAGGTCTGATACAACGTCATTTGTATCTACTGGAATAAGGTAGAATTCAACTAACCCATTTAATTCTGATGTAATTTTTCCTTCAGCTAACATTTCTGTACTTTTAGTTATAATGGCGTTTTCGTCAGAATCATTAATGTTTTTCTTTATAAACATAGTAATTATACAATCAGTTAAATTATATGCTAAACCAGTTGATTTTTGGTCAATAGTTATTTCAACTCTTCGGTTGTTACCTCTATACATAGAAATTTCATTCATGACTTATCCCATTGTAATATAAGGCACATCGTAGTATATAAATATTATGGTACATCATTCAATATTCCTTTCACTTTGGTTTCTTCAACTAATGTTCCAGAGACCGTAGTTATATCTTCCACATGTCCAACTATAGGAGTAACGTCAACCAATACTCCTTCAATTTGGTCTTCAATCATATGACCTTTCAATTGAACCTCTTCAACCAATGTTCCTTTAAGCATACTGGTTATCGCATAATCTCGTAAGAAAACATCAATTGAAAACATCGTTTCATTATTTGTATTGCTTAAAGCAATATTAAGTAAGTAACTTTCCATACCAGTAGTTTCAAATAAAACGTCAAGAGCATAACCTAAAATCTTAGCTAATCTAAATACAGTATCTATAAAAAATGCACTATCAATTGGGTATCCAAGAATTAAATCTATATCATAAGAAGTTGTATTCGCCAATGACAAAGCTAAATCAACTTTATATGTACTGGTAAACATTTTTTGCAATGCGACATCAATAACCATATATCGAATTAGTTCTTGCTCCTTAATTAATGAATCTATAGAATATTCAAATATATCATTGTCCCTTCGCAATAACGTACCAACCAAATAAGTTTTAGTATCATTTTCTCTTTTAAGTAATGCTTCTATTAAATAATCTTTTGTTCCAATTCCTCTAAATAATGAATCTATAATATATGTTTTAATTGTATTAATTGCGTTAGTTACTATAGTAACATCGTAATTTGTAGTATGCATTAATGATGTTAACATATCAATTGAGTAATCTTTGGTTCTTAATGCTTGTATAAGAACATCTATATCGTAATCTTGGGCTTGGACTATACCTTTAATGAAAACATCAAGAACATATTCTTTAACTGGAACACTTTCAAGAATAGCGTCCAATAAGTAGGTTTTACTATCATCATTTCTTTTCAATAACACGTCAACAAGATATGTTTTAATTGACTCTTCCTTTATTATTAAATCAATTAAATAATCCTTTATTTTCTCTTCTTTAATTACATTACTTAGTAAATAAGTAATAGTGTCGTTATCTCTCTTAAATAACGTATCAATAAGATATGTTTTAATATTCTCATCCTTAAGAAGTATATCAATTAATTGGGTCTTAGTTCCTTCAGCTTTAAATAATATATCAACCAAATATGTTTTAAGTGTATCATCATTTTTAAGAGCTACATCAACTGAATGAGTTTTAGTTACTTCAATTTTGAATAACGTATCAATAAGATATGTTTTAATGGTTTCATTCTTAAAAGCTACATCAAGCAATTGAGTTTTAGTTCCTTCACCTTTAAGTAACATATCAATCAAATAAGTTACAGCCGAAGGATTCTGTAATATTAAATCAATAATATAAGTTTTAGTTGTTTCTTTCTTTAATAAAGATGAAAGTAAATAATCTTTACTATCATCATTTCTTTTCAATAAATTATCAATTAAATAAGTTGTTATTTTTTCTGCTCTAAAAGCAACATCAGTAGAAAAAGTTGTTGATTGATTGATTCGTGCAAGAACTGTATCTGTACCATAGGTCTTAAGAATGTCAACTAATCTTGCTATCCAGCTTGACCCTATATGGGCAGTACCTATCTTTGCACTATATCGAACCATATTTTATCACGCTTTTACTTTCTTAGGAGACAATCTTACAATCATCTCAGATTGCTCTTTAACCTTTGCTCTCAAAGATTCAAGTTCTCGTGTCTTCTCACCCATCAATGGAAGAATCGTATCAAGCATCTGTTTTGCTGTAGCCATGACTTCTTGGTTTAGAAGATTTGCAGTATTCAATTTACTTGCAAATGACTGGACCAATTGCATAACTTCTTGGTCTTTATTTGGTGCTTGTTGTTGAGGCTGAGTTTCAGGAGCAACAGGAGCAACTTTATTTTCAGTTTCACTCATAGTTTTCATTCACCACCATTTTATTGATGATTACTAACAATATATGTTAGGTAGTATATAAACTTTACGGTTTATATAATTGTTATACTATCTAAGTTATTGACACTATCAATCCGTTTTTGATTA
>Ga0114951_10003956_pt1 | contig 14861 bp, 7 predicted proteins | sample AM7aDNAmetaG_FD_88677 | JGI IMG/M metagenome (GOLD analysis project Ga0114951, IMG submission 88677) | Freshwater microbial communities from Finland to study Microbial Dark Matter (Phase II) - AM7a DNA metaG | ecosystem: Environmental > Aquatic > Freshwater > Lake | place: Finland: Lake Alinen...
ATATGCGAGGATGATGGTGAGGGTGTACCCGCTGAAGATAAGGAGGAGATCTTTGAGCGAGGTTTTGGGAAGAACTCAGGGTTTGGATTAACCCTTGTAAGGGAGATCCTTGACATCACCAGCATCACTATTCGTGAGAACGGGGAACCAGGGAAAGGAGCACGGTTTGAAATAACAGTACCTAATGGTAAATGGCGTTATGGAAGTGAAGAGAGTTAATTTGCGTTAGATCGCTGCGATCAAACCCTGCTACGCATTGGTCCTTCTCACAGTTTCAATTATTTTATCTGGTTAACTGCCGGGTTCGCTATGGTTTTGCTTCCCAAAAAAGGATACAAAAACTCATAGAACACCTGTCGAGAGGAGTAGAAATGATCATCGAGGACAAAGGCAAAGAAGTTATTAGGGTGAGTGTAGGTTAATTCCTTTACCCTATCTCACGAGTTACATAGGAAAATTATTGCGTCCCCATCTCTATAAGGATGGAATCAAGTCTTTTTATCTTTTCTGAAAGTATCCTTATGAATGCCAGTGCAATATCAGGGTCTTCTTTTATAAATGTGGTAAGGTCCCTGGAATTTATTGTGTAAAGATAGAGATCTTCAAATGCCTCTACCGTTGTATATGCATCTGAAGTGGTAATACATTCTTCTCCACTAATGTCGCCAGGGCCAAGGATGCGAATTGTCCCGGTCCATCCATCAATTGAATGCTTGTACATTTCTGCAAACCCGTTTACGTGGAGAGTTAATTCTTGTACTGGATTATTTTCTTTTTGGATGGTGTCCCCGGATTTTACAGCAACCGGGACAACAAGCCTTGCAAGGTTCAGGAGGTAATTTTCACTAATGGTACTAAAAGAAGGGATACTGGCAAGGAACCTGATTCGTTCAGTCATAGCCTTTGTGACAAATTTATTCATCATTGCTGGTTTTGGTACTGACCATGACAGATCGCAGTTAGAAAGAAGTTCTGAACTAATATCTGAACTCACAATGAATGAAGTACTTCGTACTTCCTGGAGAAGATCGCTCCAGCCCAGATGGAGGAACAGACGGTCAATATATTCTGAAAACCCATAAAAACCATATAATTCTGCAATTATATCGATAAACTCAGAAAAAGAAGATCTTCGTAATCTAATGCCAAGGGCCGGGTCACTAAGTAGATCTGATAGATGGGCAACATTTGGATTAACAAGGTGAATGGTATGGAATAGAGGGTTGTCCAGTATCTTTCTATTAAAAAGAGAGATAAGATTTTTACTTGTCTCGTTCACAAATGAAAAGTTTCTCTCATCATACTGGACAGGTACAAGACCAAGATTGATGTAAGCCCGGACCTGCTGGAAAAAGGCATTATCTTCTACATTATGCTGAAAATCTCCGGTTTGTGAATCAAATGTGATATTTCCTGCTCTGAAAACTGTTGTGTTAACCCCATCATCGCGTGCAGCATGGACAAGTTTCTCTGCTTCAAATTTACTAAGGACATAGGGATTAGTAATTTCCTGTCCAACATCGAAAGTAAATTCAGAGAAAAATATTGAATCCCTATCTGAAACTATTCCACTGCCAACCGATATTGTAGAAATATAATTAAAGTCTTTAATCTTTTGTAATTTACAGAATTTCAGGAGTTGACTAGTACTCGTAACATTTGCCTCATAAAAGTCCTGGTAGTCACCAATATGTTTTGTTAATGCTGCGGAATGAATTACAGCGTCAACTGAAGATAGAAGTTTTTCATAAATCTCTTTTGATATGCCCAGGCTTTCCTTTGTCAGATCACCCGCGTATACGGTTACCCGGTTTACAAAGTTTAATAGAAATTCTTCTCCGAAGGTCGCTACCATCCTTTTTCTGACCCTTTTTATTGCATCCGGGTCATCAGAAGCTCTGGCTATAAGAATAACTGAATAATCTGTCGTTGTAAGCAAGTCACGAAGGAGGTACCCGCCCAGTGTTCCGGTTACACCGGTTAGTAGTACAGTTCGGTAGTTTCGTCTGGCAGTATAATTAAATGACTCCCATTTTGTATTTTTGTTAATCTTATAGTATTCTTCCTTTTCCCGGGACACCTCAAAATCCGCCTCTGGAGATATAACGAGGTCTTTAAGGAGTTTTATTCGTTCATTAAACTTAGTCTTACTTGGTTTAAGGTGGATTGCCTGATCTGCTATCGTCCTATATTCAAATATATCAGATATTGTAACTTCAAAATATTTCTCAAGTTCAACAAGAAGACTAATGGCCCGCAAAGAATCTGCACCGAGTTCAAAAAAATCGTCAAATATAGATACAAATGGTTCTTTCAGAACTTTCACCCACAATTTAGCAATAAGTTGTTCGGTTTTATTCCTGGGGGGTTCTTGTTTTCCATGGCAGGATATATGTGTGGGGTCAGGCATTTCAAACGCATGGCGGTCTATTTTCCCATTCCTGTTCAATGGGAACTCAGGTATATGGACAAACCTTGCAGGGACCATATATTCGGGAATCCGTGTATGCAGGTAAGATCTCAGATCTGATTCGCGTATTGGCTCATCGGCCTCATAATAGCCACATAAATATTTACCTCCGCCTGAATCATCCCATGCAAGTACTACTGCATTTTTCACTCCATTGATATCTCTCAATGCAGATTCAATCTCTCCGGGTTCAATTCTGTAACCCCTTATCTTTACCTGGAAATCAATCCTTCCTATAAATTCAAGGCAACCGTCAGAATGGATTCTAACCCGGTCACCAGTACGATACATGCGTCCTCCAGGGACAAATGGGTCATTTAGAAACTTTTCTTCAGTTAATTCCGGTCTGTTCCGGTATCCCCTGGCAACACCTTCACCTGCAATATAAAGTTCTCCAGGAATTCCCAGGGGTACGAGGTTCATCTTTCCATCAAGAACATAGATGCGGGTATTTGCAATTGGGCGTCCAATTGAAGGATTTGTAATAACAGAACTTATTTCGATGCTTGTTGACGCCATCGTGGTTTCAGATGGTCCGTACTCATTCACTAACTGGTAATTGCCGATTTTATATTTTTTTAACCTGTCTCCACCTACGACAAGTCGTTTAAGTTTCCTGTTCTTTGAGACCTCAATAAATTGTTCGGCAAACTGTGTAGGAAAGTGAGCATGGGTGATATTTTGCTCTTCAAAATATAAATCTAGTTCCTGAGGAGAAAACCTGAGTGTATCAGGGATGATATGGAGTTCTGCTCCAGTTATAAGCGGAGCAAAAATCTGGACTACAGAAACGTCAAATGTAAATGAGGCAAACTCTGCACAATTGCTGTCAGAGCCAATCTGGTGCTGTTTAGTGTACCATGAAATAAAATTCACCATCGAATGGTGCTCTATCATCACTCCTTTAGGTGTTCCCGTCGAACCTGATGTATAGACAATATATGCCAGATCATTAGGGAAAGGAGTAACCCAGGTTGAAATTCTTTTTAAATTGGCGGTTTCCTGACTTAATCTGTCAATAGAGATGTAACATCCATAGTAAAGGTCTTTTTTGGTCTGCAGTGCAGCTTCTTTCCCTATTAAAATCGTTGCACCTGTATCTCCAAGTATAAACTTAATCCTCTCTTCTGGGTACAGTGGGTCAATTGCTACATATGCAACCCCTGCACGGAGTGCACCAACCATTGCAGCGATTGTAAGGTAAGACCTCTCTGCAATGATAGCAACAATAAGGTCGGTCTTATCGGAAATATTCCGAATTTTATCCTGAATTTCTCCAGCAATTTGAGCTGAAATTCTTTCAAGTTCACGATATGATATACTTCCGTCCTCTGCAATAACTGCCTGATATTCAGGATATGCCTGACAAATCGCTGATATTGCTGACGCTATTGTTCTATAGGCAGGACGCGGAGTGTTTGTGTCATTGATAGTATTCAATAGAAAATTGCGTTCTTCGTCATCTATTATCGTATATTCTATAATTTTTTTATGAGGATCCTCTGTAATTGAACGGAGAAGAGAAAGGAGATGGATTTCTAACAAGCGGATAGTCTCGTCCCTGAAGAGTGATGATCTGTAGTCTATCCTTATAATAAGGTTATTTTGCTCTTCCCTGATAGTGATGCTGATATCAAATTTTACCCTTTGAAGGTCATACAAACGTCGTTTTGTCGTGAGACCGGGAACATTAAAAGTTTCCATTTCCATGTTCTGAACGATAATATTCAGGTCAATCAATGGATGGCGTCCTACCCCACGATTTTCTGTTACCTTACTATATACACTGGCAGATGGAAATGGTTCATGGTCATAAAGATCAAAAAGGTCATCCCTGAGGTGCTGGAGGTACGAAAAAAAGGTCTTATCAGGAGAGAAGCGACTTCTTACCGGTATTGTTTCAACAAACATCCCGACGACAGATTCTGAACCTTCAGGTCCTCTTCCGTTTGTTGTCGTACCAACTACTACATCGTCTTTCTGGGTATATTTCGAATATAAAAGACTTATAATTCCAGTTAAGGCAGAGTGAAGTGTTGTACTGGATTTATTCACGAGTTCCCGTAGCGATTGAGTTAAATCAGAATCCAGGACAAATTCTCGAGAACTTCCGATAAAATCCGGAGTGCTGCTACGCGGGTTATCAGTGATAAATTCTCCAGGCTGATACTCATCAAGATAATTGACCCAGAATGAAACGTTCTTCTCAAGTAATCCCTCGTGTTCAAGTCCCTTCACCCAGGTGGTGTAATCCTTAAACTGGAAAGAAGGGGGCTTCAATTCAGTCCCGGCATATAGCAGTGAGAGGTCTTTAAGAATTATAGAGATTGAAATTCCATCAGATATTATATGGTGGATATCCAGTAGAAGGATAGCTTGTTCAGGTGCCAATTGAAGCAGTTTAGCCTTAAATAAAGGAGATTTACTGAGGTCAAACTTAGAAAAAAAGGATTTTATTGCATTTTCTGTTTCACTTGGACTGACCTCTTCATATGTAAGTCGTATTTTCCCTTCACTATCGATAACCTGGACAGGTTCTCCGTTATCAATTGCAAATCTTGTCCTAAGTGCCTCGTGTCTTTCAATAAGACTGATAATTGATTTAGCCAACCGTTTTTTATCAAGCTGACCCTGGATATCGATTACTATCGGAATATTATAAGTGGTTCCAATCGTTGGAATTTTTTCAAGCATGAATAATTGTTTTTGTGACTCTGTTACTGGGTATACATCGGCTTGTTTTGCCGGCACAATAGGTGGAAACACCGGATGTTCTGTTTTTGCAAGAATTAAAGCAAGACCCCGCGGAGTTTTTAATCTGAAAAAGTCCCTGAGTGGTATGTCACAAGAAAAAAGTCGTTCTAGCTTTGCAATTAAGAGAGCTGCCTTGATGGAGTCGCCGCCAATAGAAAAAAAGTCATCTTCAACTCCAACAGGCTTAATTAGAAGTACTTCTTCAAAAGCATTGACTATCTGCTTTTCCTCTACACTTATAGGAGGGAGGTATTCTCCCCGAACTCGCGTAATATCAGGGTGTGGAAGTTTTTTCCGGTCAATTTTACCGTTTGGGTTTATGGGAAGGTTTTCGAGTTTTATGAACTGACCCGGAATCATAAATTCCGGAAGTCTTGTTTTCAGGAAATCTGTAATTATCTTATTTTCAAGAGGAGCTCCTGAAGTATAATAACCGCATAAAGTTACCCTGCCCAGTTCATCTTTGATATCTATTACTGCCGCTTCAGAAATACCAGGGACTAGGAGGAGAACTTTTTCAACTTCACCAATTTCTATCCTGAAACCACGGATTTTAACCTGGCGGTCCATCCTCCCCATATACAGGAGTGAACCGTCTTGTGTCCAGCATGCAAGGTCACCAGTTCTGTATAACCGTTCTCCGGGAACTACAGGATTATCTGTAAATGCCTGGTTTGTTTTTTCAGCGAGGTTAAGATATCCTCGTGCTAGGCAAGTGCCTGCGATACAGAGTTCTCCCGCTGCACCAACCGGCTGAAGATTATTCCACCTGTCAAGGATATAAATCCGGCAATTATGAATTGGGTAACCAATTGGAATATTTTCAGATTCTGTCTCTACCTTTAATGCCGCAACAAGAACCGTGCATTCTGTCGGACCATATCCATTGACGAGTGAATATTTTCTTTTCTTGTAGAATCTGAGTTTCTCCCCACCTGTATGCAGTACTCTAAGTGAATTGTTGTCTGCAAATTCCATAAACTGCTCACAGAACTGGGTTGTAAAAACTCCAATGCTGATCTTATTCTCTTCATAATATTCATTCAGGTGTTTTAACGAGAGACGGATATCATCATCAATAAGGAATAGTGTGGCTCCCATTATAAGTGTAGGAAAGATTTCAGGTATAGAACTGTCAAAACTGAAACTAGCGTGTTTTGCAACATGATCAGCATCCGTGATTTCAGTATACTCAATAAACCAGTGACAAAAATTAACAATAGAGCGGTGCTCAAGTTGTACCCCTTTTGGGTTTCCTGTTGAACCAGAGGTATAGAGAATGATTGCAAGGTCTGATGGAGAACCCCTCGCTGTATCTCGCGTATATTGGCCGCTAAATGTCTCTTTTAATGTGAGATCAATAACAAACGAAACATTAATTGAATTTTCTTTAATGAATGATATAAACCTTGGATTTGAAAGAATAATAGGGCAGGAACTGTCCTTTAGAATATACCGGATACGTTCAGCAGGATAATTTGGATCGATAGGAAGAATTACAGCACCTGATTTGAGGATTGCAAGTTGGGCAATGATTAGGAATGGAGACCGGTCTGCGAGAATTGCAATAAAAACGTCCCGTCCCGCACCATGTTGTACGAGTTTCTCTGCTAAAATTGATGACATTTTGTCAACTTCAGAATAACTAAATCGGGTATTCTGGTATACAAGTGCGATATTGTCAGGCTGCCGGATTGCCCTTTCGTGAATAAGCTGGTGCAGAGTTGTTTCAGGATAAGAGTGATAAGTACTATTAAACTCTGAAAGAAGCTCAAACTCTTCACCCGGAGAGAGGAACCTGATTTCAGATATTTTTTTAGGCACACCAGTACAACCCTCCCTCGCTATCGCTTCAATATGTCCTATCATCCTCTCAATTTGTTTTTGCGAAAAAATGACCGGATTATACAGGACATTTAATATTATAGGGATATTATCTCCTTTTCTTCCGGCACGACAAAAAATTGTGAGAGTATTTGCTGATTCTTCAGGGTTGTGAAAAATTGTATGAAGATTTGTACTTGTCTCTTCCGGAATATCCTGGACAAAAGTATAATCAATCAGATTGACACTCTCACCTGTTTGGCGTCTTTTTTCTGCAATGAGTTGCTCATATGGGAAACGTGAGTGAATTTGAGAGGATTTTAAAGTATCTGTAACCGATTGCAGGACTTCAGAGAAATTTTGTTCTGATTTGCAACTTATAAACAGTGGTACGCTTGCAACAAACATGCCCAAAACATCTAGCATCTCCTCCGGATACCGGTTCGCAAAAGCAGTCCCGATTATCATCTCCTCATTTCCAGTAATTCGGGAACAATAAATTGAAAAAGCAGAGAGAAGAATACGGAATGGTGAAACTCTCTCTTTTTCGCCGTATGAATAGACAATATCAGCTAATTCGGGGGAGATCTGGAAAACAAGTCGTTTCCGGTCAATATTTTCAGAATGACGAAATGCAAGGTCGACTGGTTCAGGGATATTTTGGGTTTTCTCTAACCAGAACGTTTTGTCTTTTTCGTATTCGGGTGAATTAAGATACTTCTCTTCATGGCTAACAAAATCTAAAAAATTGTGGGATGGAAAAACAGGGAGAGGTTTTCCTGAAGCAATTGCCTGTAAAGTCTTGCTAAGGCGAGAAGTTAATAATAAAAATGATGAGCCGTCAAAAATAATGTGATGGGTATTTATAAAGATTGAATGCTCGAGTGGTCCGGTTTCTGCAATATAAACCCGACAGAGTGGTCCACCATTAATCATCTCAAATGGCTTATTAGATTCTTTCTTTACCCACTCCTGATATGCACTTTCACCGCCTTCATGTCTGAATTTTAAAAATTCTATTGCGATTTGCTCATCTGAAAAAAACAGGACTGGTGTTCCATTCTCAATTGCAATACGCAGAGAAAGCGTTTTTTCGTGTTTCAGGATATATTTCAGACTGGATTTTATAACCTCGTATGAATACAATTGTTCAAGTTGAACGGTCCTTGGAACGTTCCACATTGCAGTCCCTGGGTTCATGCACTCAACAAGATAGATACGTTGTTGGGCATGATTTAATGGAAATAAAGTTTTTTTCATCATCAATCTCCCGCGATTAATTAATTACGTCCAGATACCCGTTTTTTACTAATCGAAATAAGGTTATGATCGTGTTGTAATTTGCTTTTCTTTTGCAATGATGCATGTGAAGAGTCCTAAAATGGCACATATGCAAACAGCAGTCATGGCTAAATTAAAATTGGCTGAAAATGTGCTAATCTGGGTTAAATCATTCATATCCTGTCCTGAAGTACCGAAAGATAATATTAAAGCAAATATGCTTATCCCCAAAATCCCTCCAATCTGTGAAACCAGTGTTTTTATGGCTGATATTGTCCCGGCATTTGCAATTTTTGCCCTGTTCATAATAAATGCAAGACTTGCAGGTACAAAGAGTGCTATACCTATCCCAAATAATAGAAAAGAACCGATTATGTAGATATATGTTGTCGAGGCATTAAATCCAAGAAATGAAAGACTTGCAAAGAAACAAAAGATCATCCCGATAATGCACGGTACCCTTGGATTTGTCTTGTCAGAGAGCCAGCCTGAAACATAAACGAGGCAGATGCTAACAACAGGAGGGATTGCAAGAAACAATCCGGCTGTTGAAACTGACATACCCTGTATGTTTATGAAAAAAAACGGAAAAAGGAAACTGGTACCCGCGAGTATAATCATATAGAAAAAAAATGCAAGAAGGGCGAGATTTAAAATCCGGTCACGAAACACACTAAAATCCAGGAGTGGATGCTTTACCTGGCGTTCACGAATCAGGAAGAGTACAGGTGAAATAATAGTAATAAGGCATGAAATAAAAAATATCCTGGAATCTTCAGGGCTTGATAGCATGTGAAGAGTGTAAGTTAGTGAACTGAGCATTATTATACTGAGAAGAACACCAACCCAGTCAATGCTCGCTCCCTGCACTCTTGGATATGGTTTTGTAAGTATTGCACGTGAAATGAGTATACCTATAATTCCGATTGGTATATTAACAAAAAAGATCCAGGACCACCCCAGAGTTTCCTGAATAAATCCGCCAATAGGGGATCCTATTGCAAATCCTATCACTGCAAAAAGTCCGTTTATCCCATAAGCTCTGCCTCTCCAGTCTTCAGGGATATACCTGATTATAATAACTGCAGAAGTTGAAAAGAGCATTGAAGCTCCTATTCCCTGGATAAACCTGAAAAGTACTATCTCATAAAGAGACTGGGAGAAGCCACAAAAAAAAGAACCTATTATAAATATTCCGTATCCCGCAGTAAGAAGTGGTTCAGGGCCGAACATATCAGAGAGTTTTCCTGATAAGAGGAGAAAAGCTGTTAAAGAAAGAAGATATGCAAGAGTAATAAGTGAAATTTCACTAATTGATGTGTCAAAAGTTTTTACAAGAGACGGAAGAATGACATTAACAATACTGACATCGATATTAACCATAAAAATAGCAAGAGCACTCGACAAAAGTACTCCCCATCTTGTAATGCGGTCATTCATATTGTTCTGCCTTTGAAAGAAGTGGAAGTCTAAATCAGGTTAATTATTCTCTCTTTTAGATGTCCCATGAAACAGATTTCTGTATTGTGATTTTGTAACTGGATACTTATATGGTTGTTGAGATTGTTTTGAAAATTTTTTCATGTATTTAACTGAAATTTGAAGAGAAAAATATTGATAAAATGGTAACTATTCAGCCATTTAAATCCATTCTTTCAACGGGGTCTATTCAATTTATTCCATCAGTTCCTCTTTTCTTCTGGAGAGAGTAATGGGTTAAAAACTGAGTACAATTAACATGAAGCCAATGTAGTTTTCCGCTATTTCGACAATTAAGATTTAGTCGGGATTCAAGTCTATAAGATTTAGAAAGATTTTTTCAGGGTATTGAAAAGAGCGTTGAGACCCGGCTGAATAGTTCGAGTTTTTTAAAGGCATCAATCGAAACACTCAATATGGTAAAGCACACTTTTTATTCAGCGAATATATCTCTACTGATGAAAAGGAAGCTGATTCAAGGGGAATTCTACACAACATGAAAACTCTCAAAGGATTAAAAGGGCAGGAAGTGATAAAAGGGTTTTATAAAGCTGGAGGAGAACCTAGAAAAGGCAAAGGAGATCATATAAATATTAAAATGCCAAATGGCCAATTGATAACCATCCCCATATCTGGTGATGTGAAACTTGGATTATTGAAGGCTGCAATACGGAAAGCAGGATTAACAGAAGTAAAATTTCTTAAATACATTGAGGACTTGTCATGAATGAATATACTATCATAATTCATCCCGCTGAAGAAGGGGGGTTCTGGGTAGAAGTTCCGACTCTTCCTGGATGTTTCTCACAAGGCGAATCAATAGAGGAAGCTATGAATAATATCAGGGAGGCAATAGAACTTCATATTGAGTGTCTGAAGGAAGAAGACGAGCCAGTGCCTGTAGAAAGTGATCTTATTATTAGTAGAATTCAGGTTAACCCGGTTCAGGCATAAAAGAGCCTACATGAAAGTTAGCTTAAGGACTTGTACCCTAATTCCAATCAGCAATAGTATTACTCACTAGAATTCACAGATTACGGCAAAATAGATACTTTTATATAATTTTGCGGTTGATGCCGCCGCAAATATGAACGATATGAAATCCATTTTCATAGAAGGTGAAAATCGTCTGGTGTCATGGAAAGCAAATTTGCTTTCTGTGGCCATTGTAATGGAAAAAGCACGTAATTCTGGTTACGTGAAGCGGCTGAGAAACTTAATCCCATATATTTATTAATCATATTTGTTTTCGGTATCAGCAGCCATTCAAAGCCATCATTAGAAGAAATCTTTCGGCGGTACATAGATTTTGATGATACTCTAAATTCCAAAGATAAAATTAAGTACCAAGGTTTTTTCAACCGTTTTAATAAGGATATGGTAATATTCCTCCGCGAAATGTTAAACTATTATATTAAATTTACGTTTTCGAACTGCTCTGATAAGTTAAAAGGGCCGGTTCAGGATTTGAAAGATATTTTGATTCAGGATAGCAGTATTATTCGAGTGAGTCAAAAACTTAAAACGGAGTGGCCCGCCCTAAGATCAAATGGTAAAGCAGCTGGATTAAAAATCCATGCTGTATACAGTACTATTTCTCAATCCCTAAAATCCATTGAAATTTCAGGAGAATGAGTACATGATTCAAAAATGCTACACCAAACGTGATCAAAATTTTATCTGCATCGTCTCAAGCAAAAAAACAATTCCAAGAAGGAATGCCCTTAAACGAATTTCTCAGATAACGTCCCAAAACGGATGAGATTGATATTTTATGCACTTTTAGAACCAGGTTCAATCCCGATGGAGGTAAGATAAAAACAATCTATATGAATTTCAGAGTAGTGTGTTTTTGGGATGAAGAGACGTCTATATGGCATACTTATGTGACGAATCTTCCAAACAAAGTATATCAAGTTGAAGAAATTTACCAACATCGACATTTACTATAAAAATGGCAAGAGCACTTGACAGAAGTACTCCCCATTTTGTAATACGGTCATTCATATTGTTCTGCCTCTTAATGGAGATGAGATCAAAATCGGGTCAAATTCTCTTTTTTGCATATTCCATGAAACAGATTCCTGTATTGTGATTTTGTTACTGGATCCATATATGGTTATTGAGATTGTTTTGGAAATTTTTTTTATTTATTGAACTGAAATTTGAAGAGAAAAATATTGATTAAATAAATGTTTTATGAAATATATTGAAACTTTGTTATATAAACAGTATTAAAAAAAATTAACTATTGTGGAGACCAAAATCTATCTCTGGATTATTAGGGCTATTTGATAAGTGGTCACTAGTCGGGTTATTACCAGTTGTTACAGTCCAGCCAGACGGCGGTGAAATCGAAACTGAGTAATCAGTTTCACCATGATGGAAACAATCTGATTCGTACTTTCCATATCCATCTGTTGTGTAATGATACGTTGTATCTACTTTATGAACGGTAATTACAATATCGACCGTGCGACTGGCAATTATAGGTTCGCCTGCATCCCATTTACCATTACTATTTAGATCATTATAGACAACACCCCAAATTCTCCCTGTAGCCGACTCTGAACAGCTGTCCGGAGCAGGTGGCGATGTAATAATAAATGTCGCTGAGTTCGATGTAGATCCACCAGGATTATGAACTGTAATTGTACCTGTTCCAGCCGAGGTCAATAAAGTAGAAGGAATTGTTGCAGTGAGTTGTGTGCCACTATTATATGTCGTTGTCAGTGCCGTTGTTCCCCAATAAACTGTCGAACCGGATATATAATTCGTTCCGGTAACTGTCATAGTAACTGCGGAACTTCCGGCTGTAGCTGAATTCGGCGATATAGTGGTAATTGTTGGAATTGGAGTATTAACTATGAACGTTGCTGCGCCTGATGTGGCGCCACTAGGATTTTTGACAGTAATAGAGAAAGAGCCAGCAGTTGTAAGAAGTGAAGAAGGAACTGTGGCAGTAAGGGATGTACTGCTTCCAAAGGTTGTAGTAAGTGGAGTGTTTCCCCAGTATACCACAGCTCCGTTCACATAGTTTGTTCCAGTCACTGTCATAGAGAAACCTGCTCCGTTTTGTATAGCTGAACTTGGATTAAGGCTCGTTATCGTAGGTAGAGCATTGACTGTGAAAGTTGCTGCGCCTGATGTGGTACCACTCGGATTTTTAACAGTAATAGAGAAAGAGCCGGCAGTTGTGAGAAGTGAAGAAGGAACTGTGGCAGTAAGGGATGTACTGCTTCCATAGGTTGTGGTAAGTGGAGTGTTTCCCCAGTATACTACAGCTCCGTTCACATAGTTTGTTCCAGTCACTGTCATAGAGAAACCTGCTCCGTTCTGTGTAGATGAACTCGGATTAAGGCTTGTTATTGTTGGATCTGGAGCATTTACCGTAAATGTTGCTGGCCCCGAAGTTCCATTATCAGGGTTTTTGACAGTAATATCGAGGGATCCGACAGTTGTGAGAAGCGTGGAAGGAACTGTAGCTGTAAGCGATGTACTGCTTCCAAAGGTTGTAGTAAGTGGAGTGTTTCCCCAGTATACCACAGCTCCATTCACATAGTTTGTTCCAGTCACTGTCATAGAGAAACCTGCTCCGTTCTGTGTAGCTGAACTCGGATTAAGGCTTGTTATCGTCGGCACACTCTGAGCACTTACTGTAAATGTGGCTGGCCCAGAGGTTCCATTATCAGGGTTTTTGACAGTAATATCGAGGGATCCGACAGTTGTGAGAAGTGTGGAAGGAACTGTAGCTGTAAGCGATGTACTGCTTCCAAAGGTTGTAGTAAGTGGAGTGGTTCCCCAGTATACCACAGCTCCGTTCACATAGTTTGTTCCTGTCACTGTCATAGAGAAACCTGCTCCGTTCTGTGTAGATGAACTTGGATTAAGGCTTGTTATAGTCGGTAAGGGATTTACCGTAAATGTGGCAGGTACTGAAGTTCCATTATCAGGATTTTTAACAGTAATATCGAGGGATCCGACAGTTGTGAGAAGCGTGGAAGGAACTGTAGCAGTAAGCAATGTACTGCTACCAAAGGTTGTAGTAAGTGGAGTGTTTCCCCAATATACCACCGCTCCGTTCACATAGTTTGTTCCAGTCACTGTCATAGAGAAACCTGCTCCGTTCTGTGTGGTTGAACTTGGATTAAGGCTCGTTATAGTCGGTAAGGGACTTACCGTAAATGTGGCAGGACCTGAAGTTCCATTATCAGGGTTTGTAACAGTAATATCGAATGAGCCGGAAGTGGAAAGAAGCGAAGCTGGAACTGTAGCTGTAAGCGATGTACTGCTGCCAAAGGTTGTAGTAAGTGGAGTGGTTCCCCAGTATACTTTCGCCCCATCGACAAAATTTGTACCTGTGACAACCATATCGAATGTTGGTCCATTCTGTGTTGCCGAATTTGGATTGAGGTTAGTTATTGTTGGTCCGGTTGATGAGGTTATTGTGAATGGTAGCTGTCCTGATGATCCTCCACCTGGATTTGTAACTGAAACCTGCACTATACCTGGATTTGTAAGATAAGTCTGAGGGATTGTCACAGCTATTGAGGTGGAAGTTATCGATGTTGGGGTGAGAATAATTCCACCAAAACTGACAGTAGATCCGGGTACAAAACCAGTACCTGTGATTACCATCGTGGTGTCCGGACTTCCTGCAGGAGCCGTATTTGGATTAAGATTTCCAATGGTGAGACCTCCTGTACCACTACCACCTGCAGATCCCACTCCTCCTACATTTATCCGTGCTATCAGGATTTCCTGTGTTGCGTCAATAACACGAACTCCTATCGGATAATCGATTGTTGCTATCTCTGAATCAATGATTTTTGAAGGATTATCGACCATCCAGTAATTACCATCAGTCCCTTTGTAAATATATACTGAATCACCTGCTGCCCACCTGGTACTGTTGAACCTTGTGGGATCCGGATTTGGTGCAACCTTCCACCAGCCACCACTGGGAGTGTCTATTTCAAAGCGGACTTTTGGAGTCAGGTTTTTGCTTGCAGAAATGTTGTGGAATGTAACATCCCCCCCTCTATTAAAGACA
>Ga0114951_10003958_pt1 | contig 14860 bp, 11 predicted proteins | sample AM7aDNAmetaG_FD_88677 | JGI IMG/M metagenome (GOLD analysis project Ga0114951, IMG submission 88677) | Freshwater microbial communities from Finland to study Microbial Dark Matter (Phase II) - AM7a DNA metaG | ecosystem: Environmental > Aquatic > Freshwater > Lake | place: Finland: Lake Alinen...
CAGTTACATGTTTCTACATTATGATTTTCTTCATATCCTTTTTAACATGCTATGGCTGTACTGGTTTGGGAAAATCTTTTTAGAATACCTGAATCCAAAAAAATTGATCTCCGTTTACCTGATAGGCGGTATTGCGGGGGGATTATTTTACGTACTGTCATTCAATTTATTTCCAGCTTTTCAGGAATCTGTAGCACAATCTGTTGCATTGGGTGCTTCGGCCGCGGTACTGGCAATTGTTATGGCGATTTCGTTTTATGTCCCGGATTACACCATGAACCTGATCTTTCTGGGTCCGGTGAAATTGAAATACATAGCCTTGGTAAGCGTGATTATTGATCTGTTGAGTATCGGTTCCGGAAATGCAGGGGGGCATTTGGCTCATCTTGGCGGAGCGCTCTTCGGATTTCTTTATGCCACTCAGTTGCGGCGGGGCAAGGATCTTTCGAAAGGATTTAACCGATTCATGGACAGCTTATTCAGTCTGTTTAAACGACGCCCGAAAATGAAGGTTAAGTATAGTAAGCCTTCCAAGCCGACAGAAACGGACATGGAGTATAATGCGCGTAAGGCTGCCGAACAGCGCAATATCGATCAGATTCTCGATAAAATTTCTCGCAACGGATACGAAGGACTCTCCAAAGAAGAAAAGGAAATCCTTTTTAAATCAAGTAAAAAATAGGAGCATGCTCAAGGCACTGCGACGGATATTATTTATTTTCTACCTGTTGACGGTGGTGCCCCTGATTTTCTGTTATCTCAGCCAGGTGATCAGTCCGGTTACCTTTTGGCCTTTTGCCTTTTTTGGACTGCTTTTTCCGGTGCTCATCGTCATTCAGATCGCTTTTCTCATCCTATTTATCGTACTTCGGAGTAAAGCTGTTATCATGCCTCTAGTCCTGATTGTGGTGGGATGGACCTCAATCACCCAAACTTTCCAGATGTCATTCAAGTCAGTTTCTGCAAGTCAAAACAAAAGTCAGGTGAAGGTAATGACCTACAATGTCAGATTGTTTGATATCGCACATTATTGGTCGACTTTAAAAGATCAGAGTGAAGGGGTTTTTTCCTATGTAAATGATTTAAAACCGGATATACTTTGTTTCCAGGAATTCGCTGTTCAGGACCCCGGGAATTTTTCCATTGATTTCATTAAAAGCAGGTTACCATCCCTACCATTTACCGCTGCAGAGTACAACTTCACCAATCAAAACAGAAAGCACGGACTTGCCATTTTCAGTCGTTTTCCGATCATCATGAGTGGTCATGAGCATTTTGCTGACACAAAAAACATGATGCTTTTCTGTGATATCCTGATTGGGCAAGATACTGTAAGAGTGTACAATAATCACCTAGAATCTATCCATTTTGATCGTGATGAATTTCAATGGATCGATACAACAACGAATAAAACCAGGATTCCGCGCGACAAGATCACCGAGATTATTGACCGAATGAAAGGTGCGTATATTAAGAGAGGTACCCAGGCAGATCAGGTGAAAAAGAATATTGACCACTCCCCTTACCCGGTGATTGTTTGTGGTGATTTTAATGATACTCCAGTCAGTTACACAACTCATCAGATAGGGAAAAACCTGTACGACAGTTTCCGTTCGGGTGGACGATGGCTGGGAATTACGTTTCCAAACGTAAAAGCTCCATTAAGGATTGATTACATCCTTCACTCCAAACAAATGACCTCCAGTGACTATCGAATTGGCAAGGTGAAGTTTTCAGATCACCGACCGGTAAGTTGCAGTATTGCAATTCAGTAGGCAGTTGGCAGTTGGCTGTTAATCTGAGAGTTTTATTTGGCAGTTACCGCCGCTAAGTATAATTCCAATCTTTTTGCCTTTCCAGCCGATATCGGGATTGGCCATCAGGGCCCCAAGAGGAACGGCCGAGCTGGGTTCGATAATTATCTTCATCCTTTCCCAGATAAGCCTCATCGCTTGTTCAATCACAGGTTCGGGGCACAGGAGTATCTCATCAACATTTTTCCTGATCACCTCGAAAGTAAGTGGTCCAAGGGAAGTCAGTAATCCATCAGCTATGGTATTTGCAGGCAACGCGGGTTGAATAGACCCCATCTTTATAGACTGATATGCATCATTAGCATTAGCAGGTTCACCGGCCCAGACAGTGATTCCGGGATTGATGGACTTGGCGGCGATCGCGGTACCGCTCAAAAGGCCTCCCCCACCCACTGGAGCCATAATTATATCTAATCCGGGTTTACTATCCAGGAGTTCCAGGGCCGCTGTTCCCTGTCCGGCAATTATCTGAAACCGGTTATAGGGATGAATAAATGTACAGCCGGTTTTTTTCTGGATTTCAGCCATGGTTGATTCCCGGGCTTCCAAAGTTGGTTCACAATAAGTAATAATACCGCCGTAGCCGGCAACCGCGAGTTTTTTTATTTCCGGAGCATTGCGGGGTATGACAATATATGCAGGAACACCTGCAATACATGCAGCAAGCGCCAATGCTGCAGCATGGTTTCCCGAAGAGTGGGTGCCTACCCCTTTGGCCAGCTCTTCGGGAGACAGGGATAATACCGCATTTATAGCACCGCGGAATTTAAAAGCCCCAACCTTTTGAAAATTCTCACATTTGAAAAAAAACTCAGCACCTAGTATTTCATTGATGCTAACGGAAGTAAATACTGGTGTCCAGTGAATATATGGCCTTATTCGGGCATGAGCTTCCTGAATATCTGAGAGAATTGGAATATAGTTCACGGCAATAATTATTTTTTGTTTTTGACATATTTGTCCATCCAGGTATCCATTTCCCAAAGCATATGGAGCAGACTTTCGCGTGCAGCGTAACCATGGCTTTCAAGGGGCAGGAGAACCAATCGAGCCGTGGCTCCCAGTCCCTTAAGTGCAGCATATAAACGTTCACTCTGAATTGGGAAAGTTCCCTGGTTATTGTCTGCTATGCCGTGTATCATCAGCAGGGGTGTTTTGATTTTATCGGCATAATTAAAAGGCGACATTTTATTATAAAGATCAGTGGCTTCCCAATAAGTTCGGGGTTCCGACTGAAATCCAAACGGAGTGAGAGATCGGTTATAAGCACCGCTTCTGGCAATACCTGCAGCAAATAGGTCACAATGTGCCAGCAGGTTGGCGGTCATGAAAGCGCCATAGGAATGTCCTCCGACTGCTACTCTTTTGGGATCAACGACGCCCATTGCCACCCCTTTATCGATGGCTGCTTTGGCATTTGCGACGAGCTGTTCGAGGAACGTATCATTAGGCTCAGCCTCCCCTTCTCCGACGATCGGAAAAGCGGCATTATCGAGTATTGCATAACCCTGAGTAACAAAGGGTACTGCTGAGCTTGCGCTTAATCGGGTAAAAGTAAAAGGTGAGCCGGTAACCTGTCCGGCGGCTGACTTGGATTTGTACTCAACCGGGTAGGCCCACATTAAGGTTGGAAGGGGTCCGTCCTCCTTTTTCCATCCAGCCGGTGTATAAAGCGTAGCGGTTAATTGCACCCCGTCGGGCCTGAAATAGGTAATCCTTTCTTTCTTGACGCCATCCATAAACGGATATGGATTAGCGAAGTGGGTTAATTGAACCTGTGGGGCCCCTTTTTTGGCTTTCAGGTTAAGAATAATATAATTTGATGGTTCCGTGACTGATTGCCTGGTTATCAAAATCTGCAATTTCTCGGGGTCAAGTATTCGGCTGACTGATTCAAAACAGGGAGGCTGTGATTTCCACAATTGATTTACCTTCATTGTTTTGATATCAAATTCACTTAAAAAGGGCCTGTCACCTTCCGCCGAAGCGCCCGAACCGGTAAGGAACATGGTATTGCCTTTTCCAGCTATCAGAAGGACTTGCCGGCCGCGGCTGTTAGTCATGATAAAATTCCCCGGATCAGCGTATTTATCTTCCGACGACCGGTCCCAGATCACCCGGGCTGGTGCCGATGGATTGGAAGGATCGAAAAAAGAAATAATTTCTTGTTTTGTTTTGGAAGAGGACTCGCTCATTACAGCCAGGTCGGCACGGCCCCAGGAGATTCGTCCGAATCGAAGTTTTGATTTTAGCTGGGCAATTGGTGTTCCAGTAAAGGGCGCATCCAACCTATAAAGCTGATCACGGTAGGGAACATTCTTTTTGGGGTCGCCACCATCGAGTGCTTCGAGCCAATAGATGCTTGCAGGAGTATCTGCCCTCCAGTTAATATTTCTCGGACCGGGAACAGTAGCATCGTAACCTGTGGGAACATTTTCCTGCAACGGAATTTTGAAAAGTTCGCGTACCAGCTTGCCATTGAAGTCGACAATTTCCAGAACGGATGAGAATTCGGAATAACCAACGAGATATGAATAGGGTTTTGTCAGACGTTCAGTCAGGATATATTGTCCTCCGGGAGCTACATCAACACGTGTATACATATCCTTCTTCAGCAGGGATCGGGATACACCATCGAGATTTATCAGCACGACTTCAGCCTGGCCAAAATAGTCGAAAAGTTTTTCGTCATCCGGACCAGTAAGCATGTCCTGATTGGTTCTTACAGCGGCTTTACTTCCGGAAGTTTCCTGAACAACCGGGCCTGCCGGAACTTTTGAAACCACTGGTCTGGCGCCCCGGTCGGCGGGGATCATTTTTCCTATCAACCCTGATGCATCAGGAAGCCAATCAACTGCTGAACCCAGCAGTCCGTTGACAGGCTGCTTACTTAGTTGCCGGGCGCTGAGGGTTGATATATCAGCATACCATAGAAATAATCCATTTGACGTCATCTGTAGAAAAGTAAACCCACGGCTATCTGGTGCCCAGGCCACCTGCATTATTTTCAGTGGTACCGGCAAACCGGAAAAATGTTTCTTTTCAAGTGTATTCAGGATCATCATTTCAATATCCACAGAGTATCCCGACCTGCTTGCAGCATTGATAGCCGGATCGATCCGGAGGCCAGCCAGTCGCAGCATTTCCTCAGCAAAATCAGCTATTGTTGGATTTTCTGAACGGGTTAAAAACAAGGCAAACCTCCCGGAAGGATCAGTTTGCATGGTGGGCGTTGCAGGAGCATCAACCACCGCAGCAAGCTCTTTAGGAGGGGTCTGGTATTTTAAATCACTTTGTGCATACATAATCATCGGGTAGGCTAAGAAGACCAACAGCGGTAAATGTTTAAGTTTCATTTTGGCAGAGGTTTTATCGGTTAATCAGGGTAAGTTCTGCAAATTATTAAAAACAATCGTATTCAGCTATCTTTGAACCCCAAAGAAACTAATGATGGAATCGATAAAAACACTTATACAACAGGTCTGGGAAGATCGTACACTTCTGAGTCTGCCGGTTTACCGCGAGGCCATTGAAAAGGTGGTTGAAGATCTTGATAAGGGTAAATTGAGAGTTGCCGAACCGGTTGGAGATGAATGGGTGGTTAATGAGTGGGTGAAGAAAGCCGTCATTCTTTACTTTCCTATTCGTAAAATGGAAACCATGGAGGCCGGGCCATTGGAATTTCACGACAAAATTCCTTTAAAGCATGATTATGCCTCGCAGGGAGTGAGGGTCGTTCCCCAGGCGGTGGCACGATATGGAGCATACCTGGCACCCGGAGTCATCATGATGCCATCGTATGTGAATATTGGAGCCTATGTTGATGAAGGAACCATGGTTGACACCTGGGCAACGGTAGGATCATGCGCACAAATCGGCAAGAGTGTTCATCTTAGCGGGGGCGTTGGCATTGGCGGGGTACTGGAACCAGTTCAGGCTGCCCCGGTAATCATTGAAGATCATGCGTTTATCGGATCAAGATGCATCATCGTCGAAGGAGCAAAAATCGGACGTGAAGCAGTACTGGGCGCTAACACGGTGATCACAGGTTCTACGAAGATATTGGATGTTTCGGGTTTGGAAGTCGTGGAATACCGCGGTTATGTTCCTCCGAGGTCTGTTGTGATCCCCGGTACTTATCCAAAGAAATTTCCATCTGGCGAATACCAGGTGCCCTGTGCCCTGATCATTGGTCAGCGCAAGGCATCGACCGATCTTAAGACTGCGCTCAATGAAGCTTTGAGAGAATATAACATCTCATGATAAAGATTTCGGCAGTAATCATTTCTTTCAATGAGGAGCGGGATATTGAAAAATGTCTTCAATCCGTCGCCGGTTTAGCCGATGAGATCCTTATTCTGGATTCATTCAGCACTGATAACACTGAGGCTATCTGCAAAAGATTCAGTGCACGCTTTGAGCAGCATGTATTTGACAGTTACGGTCCTCAAAAGAATCGGGCCATTCAGATGGCCAGTCATGATTACATCCTTTCGCTGGATGCGGATGAAGCGCTGTCAGAAGAGGCCATTGAGGAGATCCGTCAAATCAAGGAAAACTGGAGCCATGACGGATACATCTTTAACCGCAGGAACAACTATTGCGGCCGTTGGATGAAGCACACCACCTGGTATCCCGACCGAAAGCTGCGTTTGTTCGACAGGAAGAAAGCTGCATGCACCCTTTTAGACCTTCATGAATATATACAGATGGACTCCGGTGGGACAATCAGGCAGTTAAAAGGCGATTTGTTACACTGGACTGTGAGAACTAAAGAAGAACAGGAGGCTAAAACTGAGCAATTTGCACGAATTTCAGCAAAATATTATTTTGAAAGGGGCATCCGCTCAGGACTCGGTTCTGCTGCCTTTCACTGCGTATGGCGCTGGTTAAGAGAGTATTGCATAAATCTAGGCTTTCTTGATGGGAAAGCAGGATGGCAAGTATCAAGATTTTCAGCACTTTACGTTTGGAAAAAATATTATTATCTTCGTCAATTGTATGAAGAATGAAGGTAATAACCTCTGGATTGCTGATGATTTGCTCAATGCTGTTGAAGTATTGAGGCAAGGCGGCGTCATATTATATCCAACGGATACGATCTGGGGATTAGGGTGCGACGCTACCAACCCGGAGGCTGTAGAAAAAGTGTACCGCATCAAGGAAAGACCATCGGGCAAGAGCATGTTGGTTCTGGTCTCTGATATTAAAATGGCTGAAGCATATACTCAGGATACACCGGATCTCATCTGGACCATTATGGAGGAAGCCCTCGACCCGCTGACACTGATTTTTCCTCATGCACGAAGCCTGGCTGAGAACCTGCCTGCACCGGATGGGTCTATCGGTATCAGGTTACCGAAAGATAATTTCTGCCTTGAACTTATTCAGCAATTTGGCAAGCCAATTGTGTCATCTTCAGCTAATGCGAGCAGTCAGGCACCGCCTCAGGTCTATATGGATATTACCAGAGAATTAATTGAAGTGGTGGATTATGTCGTCCAGTGGCGTCAGAACGATCTCCAACCCGGAATACCATCGACTGTTGTCAAGTTAGGATCCAATGGGGAAATGGAGATGATCAGACCGTAAAACGGGGGACGAAGAAGAAGATCGAAACGCGAAACGCGAGACGCGAGACACGAGACACGAGACACGAGACATGAGACGGGGAGCAATTAAAGATCGAGGAGACCGTCGGGGATGTGGAGAATGAGCTGACGCTTTTTCGGATCATTTAAGATTACGAATTCAGTATGTAATGGCAGAAGAGCCGTTTTCCCTTCAATTTCAATTTTTAGAAGCGGGTTTCCCGGTATATTTTCAAATCCCGTAACACTGCCTTTTTTCCCAGAGATTTCATCAACCACTTCGAAACCGGTGAGTGAATCAACAGCATCAATTGTGGCTTCAAACCAATCTGACCATTCGCCTTCGAGATAACAGTTAAGTCCTACATAACCAGTGGCCTTTTCTGGGCCGCTGATCTGGTCGAGACCCACTACCAGGTGGTTCGCATCTTTTTGAAAAACTGATTCTTCGGTGACTTTAAAAGGGACCAGTCCGCCATCGATTCCGATAAACATCCAACCGGGAAAATCCAGGACATCTCCAGCCTGCCTGTGCAACCGGATGACCAGCCGACCATTAACTCCATGAACCTTTACCAGTCTTCCGACTTCGAAGGTTTGCGATTCGATCTGTTCAGATATTGTGGACACCCGGTTATAAAAATAATTATTCAAAAATAGCTTAAAAAAAAGACTGCCCGTTAGCTGGGCAGTCTCAAATAAGTTTCGCGTATGAGCAAATCGTTACTCAGCAACAGGAGTTTCTTCGGCGGCAGCTTCTTCAACAGCGGGAGCTTCTTCAACAACCGGTGCATCTTCAACAACGGGAGCTTCCTCAACAACCGGAGCTTCTTCAACCACGGCAACCTCTTCAACTACAGGGGCTTCAGCAACCATTTCAACAGCAGCAGCAACAGCGACAGGAGCTGCGAGCGTTACGTGAATCGGTTCTTCTTCAGCCTGAGCTGCGGCGGCTTCTTTAGCATTTTTCTTGGCCAAAGCAGCTGCGCGTACATCTTTAACCTTCGTTTCAGCGGCTAAGCGTGATTTCTCATCACTGCGTTTATCTGCGTCCTTTTTACTGGCAACGCTTTTCAGCTTTTGTTCGTTCAGTGCGGTCCATTCCTGGAATTTCTGTTCAACTTGTTCTTCCGTGAGGGCTCCTTTTCTGACACCTTTCAGCAGATGATTCTTATACAGAACACCACGCTGAAGTAATAACGAACGTACGGTATCAGTCGGCAGCGCACCCTTTTGCAACCATGTCAATGCCTTATCAAAGTCTATTTCTATGGTAGCAGGATTCGTGACAGGATTGTATGAACCAATCCTTTCGATGAATTTACCATCCCGTGGTGCCCTGCTATCCGCTACTACGATGAAGTAGAACGGACGGGATTTTTTCCCGTGTCTGGCTAATCTAATTTTTGCTGGCATGCTTACTGATAATTAATCTTTAAAATTTTGTGGCGCAAAGATACCATTAATATCCTGTTCTCCAAAAGTATTTAACTTTTAAAAGAGTTTTAAACATAGCCATCAACAGGCACAATGATGGCTAATTTTGACCCCAATGAGTGACTTTGTACATCTTCACCTCCACACCCAGTATTCGATCCTCGACGGGGCCACGCCAATCGAGGGATTGATGGATCGTGCCGTATCCCTGGGAATGCCGGCTGTTGCGATAACCGATCACGGAAACATGTTCGGTGTCAAACATTTCTTCGATGCTGCCAGGGCAAAAAACATCAAGCCAATTCTTGGATGTGAAGTATATCTTGCACCCAAAGGCCGCCGGGACAAGTCCGATATTGAGGACCGGCATCGGTTTCATCTTGTTTTGCTGGCAAAAAACAGCAACGGGTACCATAACCTGATCCGGATGGTTTCCAAAGCCTATCTCGAAGGATATTACTACAAACCGCGTATCGACTGGGAGCTTTTAAACCTATATCATGAAGATCTTATCGCCTGCTCTTCCTGCTTAGCCGGAGAACTTCCTCGTGCTGCGCGCAACAGTGAACCAGCGGCCGAAGAGGTATTACTCCGGTACAAAAGTCTTTTTGGTGAAGATTTCTATATCGAACTGCAGGACCATGGACATCCGGAGCAAAAGCAGGTAAATCCTGTCCTGATAAAGCTGGCCCGCAAGCACGGTGTCGACCTTATTGCCACCAATGATGTTCATTACCTTAATGAGAAGGATGCCGAAGCGCAGGATATACTTCTTTGTCTGAGTACAGGCAAGGACATTAATGATACCGGCCGGATGAAATTTATCGGGCAGGAGTTTTTCAAGACTGAGGAAGAGATGCGCCGGATCTTTATGGAGGCACCGGAAGCTATAACGAATACACTGAAGGTTGCCGAAAAAATTGAGAATTACGATCTTGACCGGGATGTTTTGTTACCTGAATTTAAACTGCCAGAAGGTTTCGAAACGCAGGATGAGTATCTGAGCTATCTTGCCAATGAAGGAGCAAAGAGGCGTTATCCCGATATTACCCCAGAAATTCAGGATCGGATAAATTTCGAATTATGCGTGATCTCTGAAATGGGATTTGCGGGATATTTCCTTATTGTTCAAGACTTTATTCGGGCAGCTCGGGAGAGGAAAGTCTCGGTGGGACCAGGTCGTGGATCAGCTGCAGGATCAGCGGTAGCCTATTGTACCGGCATTACCGACATTGATCCGATCAAATACAAGCTTCTCTTTGAGCGGTTCCTGAATCCGAAGAGAATATCGATGCCTGATATAGACATTGACTTCGATGATGACGGCCGTGAGGAAGTTATGAAATACGTGCTCGAAAAATATGGAAAAGAGCGTGTGGCACAAGTCATTACGTTTGGATCCATGGGCGCTAAAATGGCTATCCGCGATGTTGCCAGGGTGATCAACCTGCCTTTACCTGAAGCCAACCGGCTTTCGAAACTCATCCCCGACGGGCCGGATGTATCACTGAAATCGGCTTATCGCGATGTTCCTGAATTACGCGCTGAGCTAACGAGCAATGATCCATTGATCAGAAAGACCCTTGAGATGGCAGAGATTCTCGAAGGATCGATCCGTCAAACAGGAATACACGCCTGCGGGGTGATCATCGGTAGGGATCCGCTCATCGATCATATTCCGGTGGCCATATCAAAGGAAACCGATCTGATGATCACCCAGTATGATGGGCATTACCTCGAAAAGGTTGGTATGCTGAAGATGGACTTCCTGGGTTTGAAAACGCTCTCGATTATCCGGGATGCCTTGGAAAATATCAGACTTTCCAAGGGTATTGATCTGGATATGGATACGATTTCCTACGAGGATCCAAAGACTTTTGAATTATATCAGAAGGGTGAAACTGTAGGAACATTCCAGTTTGAATCGCCGGGTATGAGGGCGTACCTTAAGGATCTCAAGCCTACAGCGCTCGAGGACCTGATCGCAATGAACGCGCTGTACCGGCCAGGCCCGATGCAATATATCAATGGGTTTATCAAACGCAAGTTCGGACTTGAAGTAGTTGAATATCCGCATCCCTGGCTTGAAGAGATCCTGAAGGACACTTATGGTATCATGGTTTATCAGGAACAGATCATGCAGACTGCCCAAAAAATCGGAGGCTTCTCTCTTGCTCAGGCTGACAACTTGCGGCGTGCCATGGGTAAGAAAAAGATGGATGTGATGGAGAAGGAAAAGGCGGTATTTGTAGCAGGTGCTGAAAAAAACAGCATCGGAAAGGCAAAAGCCGTAGAGATCTTCGATATCATGATGGAATTTGCGAATTATGGATTCAATCGTTCACACTCTGCCGGTTATGCTGTTGTTGCCTTTCAGACGGCCTATCTGAAGGCTCATTATCCTGCAGAATATATGGCAGCGGTGCTTACCCGAAATCTGAATGACATCAAGAAAATCACGTTTATCATGGACGAGTGCCGGCGAATGGGCATGCAGGTTCTGGGTCCGGACGTTAACGAAAGCTATCTGAAATTCACTGTCAATAAACAAGGAAATATCCGATTCGGCCTGGCTGCTGTTAAAGGCATTGGAGCCGGAATTGTGGAAGTCCTTGTGGAGGAACGTGATAACCGCGGTCCGTTCCTTGACATCTATGACATGGTTGAACGTATAAGCCTGAAGACCCTGAATAAGAAGGTAGTGGAAGCGATGGCAGTAAGCGGTGCCTTGGATAACGTATCAAAATATCAACGCTACCAGTTTTTCTCAGAAGACGAAAAAGGTCAGAATTTTATTGAACAGTTGCTTCGGTACGGGTTAAAAGTGCAGGATGAAAATGCAGGAAGCCAGATCAGTCTGTTTGGCGGAATATCCGAAATAAAACCTTCACGGCCGGAACCAAGGCCCTGTGAATCTTGGAGTACGCTTCAGCAGCTCAACCTGGAGAAGGAACACGTTGGCATTTACCTTTCTGCTCACCCGTTAGATGAATACCGGTTGGTTATCGATCATTTTACCAATGCTAATTTCGCTGATCTCGAGGAGATAACCTCTTTGAAAGGGAAAGATCTGAAAGTTGCCGGTATCGTAACATCCGTTGAGCACAAAATAACTAAAACAGGAAAACCGTTTGGGCGGATGATGATGGAAGATTTTTCCGACACCCACACTTTTACCTTTTTCTCACCCGATTATCTGACATTCAAAAATTATATGCAACCCGGTTATGCCCTTATGCTCAACGGGAAGATTGAAGCTCATCGTTTCAATGATGATGAGTTCGAATTTAAGGTGAAGGAGATGAACCTATTGTCGGATATAGGTGAGAAAATGATTAAATCGGTTAACCTGACAATTTCTCTGGATTCAATAAATAAGAAAATGGTTCAGGAAATCGTTGAAAAGGTGCAGAAAAATAAAGGAAAAACGATGTTAAAGATCAGAGTTTATGATTCGGTTCAGAAAATCAGTATCGATCTGTTTAGCCGCAATTTCCGTGTGGAGCTGAACAAGGAATTTTTACAATTTCTGAATAATCAGTCAGAAATTGAATTTAAGATCGAATAATTCAGAACTAACGAGTGATTTCTATATTTTTGTAAAAAATAAAAAACTTGAGACATGACTATTGAGATAACAGATTCTAATTTTCAGGAAGTTGTGATTGAGGCCGGCAAGCCGGCGGTAGTTGATTTCTGGGCCGAATGGTGCGGACCCTGCCGTATGCTTACCCCAATTGTAAAAGATCTGTCGACAGAATACGAAGGTCGCGTTGTTGTCGGTAAAGTTGATGTTGACAGCAATCCTGGCATTTCGGCTAAATACGGGATCCGTAACATCCCTACCCTGCTTTTCTTCAAAGGCGGACAAGTTGTTGACAAGCAGGTTGGTGTTGTACCCAAGGGTGCACTGGTGAACAAAATCGATGCTCTCCTGAAATAGGGCAAAGGTAACCAGCTACGAAAAATCTTTCCGAGATAGAGGAGTGGGGAAATCTTTATGAGATTGACCTGATAGCGCGTCAGGTGGTGGAGGGTTTCATCACTGGTTTGCACCGTAGTCCATATCATGGATTCAGTGTTGAATTTGCCGAGCATCGTCATTATAATCCCGGAGAACCTACCAGGCATATCGATTGGAAATTATACGGGCGCACCGATAAGTTATTCATCAAGCGATATGAGGAGGAGACGAACCTCCGCGCCCAATTTATTATTGACACCTCTTCGTCGATGCTTTTTCCAAACCCGGAGCGCAAAGCGATCAGCAAGCTTTTCTTTTCGGTTTATACAGCGGCGGCCATGATGCGACTGTTGCGCAGGCAGCGTGATGCCGTCGGCCTGACACTTTTTTCTTCTGACATTGAGCTGACAACACCGGCAAAAGTGAGCGAGGTGCATAGTCAGAACCTTTTTTCAGAGATGACTATGCTACTTGAACGAACAGGTCCCACGCAGGTAAAAAACAACCTGAACCGACCGACGAATGCCTCAGTCGTCATGCATCAACTTGCTGAAATGTATCCAAAGCGAAGCATGGTAGTATTATTTACAGATATGCTCGATACTTCAGATCCTGATGAGCTTTTCTCCGCCCTCAGGCACTTCAGGTATAATAAGCATGAGGTAATATTATTTCATGTAAAGGATCACAAACTGGAAGAATCCTTCGACTTTCCAAACCGGCCGCACCGGTTTGTTGACATGGAAACCGGCCGAAGTGTTCTGGTAAATCCGGCAGAGATCAGAACAAAATATCGTGAAAAAATCGGCCAGTACTTCGCCGACATTAAGCTTCGTTGCGGTCAGTACGATATTGATTTTGTGGAAGCTGATATCAGGTCTGATTTTAGGGAAGTGCTTCTTCCCCTGCTGATTAAAAGGCAAAAACTTTTTTAGAATTACAGCAGCGGGCTAAACATCCTGGCCACAGATTCCTGAATTTTATCCAGCATGCGTCGTTGCTCCCACAGTTCCAGAATTACCTCTTTTGAGTTTTCGATATCGTCCTCAAAATCGAGTCTGAGCTCCTTCGCTATCCCTTCATCGTAAATCAGGGCATTGGCTTCAAAGTCCTGATTAAAACTGCGGATATCCATATTCGCTGTTCCGACCGACGAAAAAACATCATCCACGATCATCAGCTTGCTGTGCGTAAACCCCTTCAGATAAAAATAGACATGTACTCCAGCCTCCAGCAATTCTTTCACATAGGAACGGCTGCTTCGCCAAACCATCCAGGAGTCGTTCCTTTCAGGCAGCAGTAATTTTATTTCAATGCCGCTCAGGGCAGCTGTTTTAAGTGCTGTAAGAATACTTTGGTTTGGGAGAAAATAAGGCGTGGAAATATAAACATACCGGTTTGCTGTGGCAATGGCTGCAAAATAAGCCTGCATTATGCTTTCCCAGTCGGAATCGGGTCCGCTGGCAACGATCTGGACCAATAATTCCTGGGTTACATTATGTTCCGGAAAATACTTCTGATCGTAATCCGAGGTGTTCCAGGCGAAGTTCCAATCGAGCAAAAAAATTGCCTGCAGGCTGGTCACTGAATCGCCTTCGAGCCGCAGATGTGTATCGCGCCACCTGGTATTGTGGCCCAAACCCCGGAGATAACGATCGGCAATGTTTATACCGCCTACAAAGGCGATCCGGCCATCGACAACAATGATTTTTCTGTGCAACCTGAAATTGAGCTTATTAGCAAAAGCATAAGTTTTTACCGGCATGAAATTCATGACCTTAACACCCGAAGAAGTCAGTTCACGAATATATCTTCTCGATAAGGACCAGCTTCCCAGGTCATCATATAGCACTTTCACATCGACTCCAGCCAGTGCTTTTCTCATCAGGATCTCTTTGATGCGGTTCCCGATCTGGTCATCATCGATGATATAAAATTCGAGATGTATGTGGTCGCGGGCATTTTCAAGCTCATAAATGATTGATCCGAATGTTTGACGGCCATTGTTCAGCACTCTTATTTTGTTGTGTTCCGTGATTAAGGCCTTGGAATTA
>Ga0114951_10003959_pt1 | contig 14853 bp, 6 predicted proteins | sample AM7aDNAmetaG_FD_88677 | JGI IMG/M metagenome (GOLD analysis project Ga0114951, IMG submission 88677) | Freshwater microbial communities from Finland to study Microbial Dark Matter (Phase II) - AM7a DNA metaG | ecosystem: Environmental > Aquatic > Freshwater > Lake | place: Finland: Lake Alinen...
TCTTTTAAGGGTCGTCAGAGACTATGACGTTGATAGGTTGCAAGTGTAAAGGCAGTAATGTCAAAGCTGAGCAATACTAATTACCCGTAAGCTTTCGTTAATAAACTACAAAAAATTAATTTGTTCTCTCTTCCTGATAATATGTCAATATATCACCATGCTTAACTGATATTTTAAGTTATTCAAGATTTTATGGTGGCTATAGCGAAGGTGTTCACCTCTTCCCATTCCGAACAGAGAAGTTAAGCCCTTCAGCGCAGATGGTACTGCTTTTGTGGGAGAGTATGTCGCCGCCAAATCTTTATTAAAAAGGTTGTCATTTTTTTTGACAACCTTTTTTTTTGTAAACTTATGATAGAATTTCCGATATTTGTATTCGTATTGTTAACAGTTATCTTTTTACTTTAATAGACTTTTTTTACTTGAAATAGATGATGAAATTGCTTAAGATATGCTTTATAAATTCTAATATAAGTTCTATATTTCTATGAAAAAAAGAAATAAGCAAACAATAAAAAAAAGCACATTTAGTTCTGGAAAGCTTAATAGGTCAATGAATGTTAACAATAAACCAAAAAGCACAAACAATAAAAATTCTTTTTTATCCATAATTAAAAATAATATATGGATTATTCTGATTTTATTTTTAACCCTATTAATTTATTCAAATGCAATAAAAAATGATTTTGTTAATTGGGATGATTCTTCTTATGTGCAAAATAATCCACACATTAAGAGTTTAGATTTAGGGAGTATAAAAAAGATTTTTACAGAACCATATTATTTAAATTATCATCCTTTCACAACATTAACTTATGCCATTGAGTTCTCATTTTTTAAATTAAATCCACACCCATATCATTTTTTCAATGTATTACTACATTTAATAAATACATTGTTGGTTTTTTTATTGATAAAGAAGATTACAAAGCGTATAGAAGTTCCTTTGATAACCGCTTTGCTTTTTGCAATTCATCCTTTTCATGTAGAATCCGTAGCTTGGATCTCAGAGAGAAAAGATGTATTGTATGCCATGTTTTTTTTGTTGTCATTAATTTTTTATATTTCATACCAGAAGAAAAACAAAAACATTAGCTATCTGATAATTGCATTTATTTTATTTGTTGCTTCTTTAATGTCAAAGTCAGCGGCAGTAACGCTCCCGTTAATAATACTGCTATTATCGTATCATATTAACAAAAAGATAATTATTAAAGATTGGTTATACGCTCTTCCATTTTTTGCACTTTCATTTATTTTTGGTGTCATTGCTATTAAAACACAAAAAGAGAGTATTGAGATAACTAACATTAATGAAATTTATACATTTTTTGAGAGGATATTATTGATATGTTTTTCATTATATTTTTATATAATTCGTTTCATAATCCCTTTTGGTTTCTCTGCTTTACATCCATACCCAAGTACTGATAACATAGCCCTTCCCACAGAATATTATTTTGCTCCAGTTTTTTTAATATTGTTGATAGTAATAATTTTTATTACTAAGAAAGAATTCAGGAGTATATTAATTTTCGGCTTATTGTTTTTTATAACAACAATTTTTCTTATTATTCAGATTATACCTCTTGGTCATGCAGTTGTTTCAGAAAGATATACATACATCCCATATATTGGTTTGTCATTTATTATTTCTAATGTTATTGCTCTTTTATATGAGAAGAATTTTAAAGTAATGATAATTATATTGACAATACCCTATCTGATTTTTTTGTCAATATCTACATTTGAACAAACACTAACATGGAAAAATAGTGAATCGCTTTGGACAAAAGTGATAGAGGTTTATCCACATTCATATATTGCATATAATAATATTGGTCTTGCAAAAGTTGATAAAAAATTATATGATGCTGCAATTCAGAATTATACAAAAGCTATTGAGATGAATGTTAAATACCCAAATCCATATAATAATCGAGGAAATGTTAAAACCGAACTTGGTGATATTAAAGGTGCTATTGAAGATTATAGCAAAGCTATTGCTATAAAATCTGATTATTCAAATGCTTACTATAACCGTGGAATTGCCCGAGCCAAACTTAGTGATATCAAGGGGGCAATAGAGGATTACGATGAAGCGATATTATTAAATTCTAAATATTCTGAGGCTTATAATAACAGAGGATATGTATTGGCGTTAAGTGGAAGTCTGGATAAATCTCTTGCTGACTTTGACAAAGCTATTTCGTTAGATTCCAACTATCTGGATGCTTACAGTAACAGAGGCAATGTTTTATCAATGATAGGCAGACTTGATGATGCTCTTAGAGACTATAAAAAAGCCATTAAACTGAAGCCAAATTATTATCAAGTTTATGACAATATTGCATCTTTATATTTCAATAAAGGTGATTTTAAACATGCGCTACAGTATTATAATAGTGTTATTAAGATTGCACCTCAGCTTGCTCATGGGTATTATAATTGTGGAAATACAAAATACAAACTAAATGATTTAGACGGGGCTTGTGCTGATTGGAATACCGCTTTAAAACTCGGTGATGAATCTGCCAGTAAGATGTTACAAATGTATTGTCACCAATAAGGCAATTATAGAAAGGTTCAATTTAAATTGTGATTTAATTTACCCTTCAATGAAAACGAAAGATAAAAAGCAAATAAAAAAAGGTTTATCAAATTCTGAGAAACTAAATAAGGCAAGGAAAGTATATACTAATCCCCAAAACGCTAATAAACAAAATACTTTCTCCACTTTTATAAAGAAAAATATATGGATTATCCTGATTTTGATTTTAACAGTATTGATATATTTAAATGCAATAAAAAATGGTTTTGTTAATTGGGATGATAATAATTATATTCATAATAATCCATATATTAAAGGTTTAAGCATTTCAAATTTAAAAGATATATTTACCAAATCATATTTTGCTAACTATCATCCATTAACCACACTAACTTATGCCATCGAGTATTCTCTTTTTAAATTAAATCCACTTCCCTATCACTTCTTTAACATATCTCTTCATTTGATAAACACATTATTAGTGTTTTTATTTATAAAGAATATAACAAAACGTGTAGAAGTACCTTTGATAACCACATTACTATTTGCCGTTCATCCTATGCACGTAGAATCAGTAGCTTGGATTGCTGAAAGAAAAGATGTTTTATACACTATGTTTTTTTTATTATCCTTAATATATTATATTAAATATCAGAAGGACAACAAAAACATAAAGTATCTAATAATAACATTTATCTTATTCGTTGCTTCTTTAATGTCAAAATCAGCAGCAGTAACACTACCACTGATAATATTGTTGTTATCATATTATATAAATAAAAGGATAATAATAAAGGATTGGCTTTATTCTATCCCGTTTTTTATACTATCTCTTATTTTTGGTTTTATTGCAATTAGGACACAAAAAGATGCTATAGGGTCTGTAAATGTTAATGAAATGTATAATATTTATCAAAGGGTTTTACTGGTTTGTTTTGCTTTGTATTTTTATATTATCCGGTTTATAGTGCCTTATGGATTTTCTGCTATACATCCCTATCCCTTTACTGAGAATATGTCGTTGCCCACAGAATATTATTTTGCTCCCATCCTTTTAATAGTATTGATTTTTATAATTTTTATATCCAAAAAAGAATTAAAAAGTATTTTATTATTTGGTTTTGTGTTTTTTATAATAACAATTTCTCTTATAATTCAACTAATGCCTTTTGGTGATGCCATTGTTTCTGAACGGTACACATATATCCCTTATATAGGATTATCATTTATTACAGCCAATATTATTATTTTATTATTGAAAAAAAATAATAGAATATTACTGATTTTTTTGTCTGTATCATATTTGCTGTTTTTGACTATATCCACAATTGAACAAATTAAAATCTGGAATAATAGTGAAATACTCTGGACAAAGTCCATAGCTTCTAATCCCAAATCTTACATCTCATATTATAGTCGTGGAGCTGCCAGATCAGAAGTTGGCAATTATAAAGATGCATATGATGATTATAATACAGCCATTTCAATAAATCCAAAATATGCATTACCCTACAATAATAGAGGTCTTATTAAATTAAAAAACAACGATATTAATGGAGCTATTGAAGATTATTGCAAGGCTATTTCTTTAGACTCTAAATATGCTAATGCTTACAATAACAGAGGACATGCATTGGCATTAAGCGGGAAGATGGATGAGGCTTATAATGATTTCAATAAAGCAATTCAGATAGACTCCAACTATGTGGATGCGTATAGTAACAGAGGAAATGTTTTGAGACTAACCGGTAAATTGGATGAAGCACTTGTTGATTATAATAAAGCTATCCAAATTAATTCAAATTATTATAATGCTTATGAGAATATAGCTTCTTTATATTATAATAAAGGAGAATATAAACAAGCACTCAAATATTATGAAAAAGTTGTTGAGATTGTACCAGAATATGCTCATGGATATTATAATCTTGCGAGTACCAAAAATAACCTGAACGACTTAAACGGGGCATGTTCTGATTGGCATACTGCTTTAAAACTTGGTGATGAATCTGCCATGCAGATGATACAAATGCATTGTCATTAATTTATAGTATTTTACTGTAATAATTATCTATTGTAAATTAACTTATTCTTCAATGAAAAAAAGAAATAAGCAATCAATAAGAAAAGGTTCATCTAAGACATACAAAGAAATTAATTTACAGGAAGCTAATATTGAGTTGAAAAAAGCTAAATCTCAAAATAATTTCCTCTCTGTTATTAAGAAAAATATATGGATCATCCTGATTTTAACTTTGACAATATTGATTTATTTAAATTCAATAAAAAATGGTTTTGTCTTTTGGGACGATGACACTTACTTACATAACAATCCATTTATTAAAAGTTTAGATATTAATAATTTAAAAAGAATATTTACTGAATCCTATTTTTGTAATTATCATCCCCTTACAACATTAACATATGCAATAGAGTATTCTCTCTTTAAACTGAATCCACAGCCGTATCATTTACTGAACTTACTCCTTCATTTAATAAATACTTTTTTAGTGTTTTTGTTGATAAAGGGTATAACAAAGCGTAATGAATTGTCTCTTATAACTGCATTACTTTTTGCAATCCATCCTATGCATGTAGAATCTATAGCGTGGATTTCCGAGACAAAAGATGTTTTATATGCTGTGTTTTACTTGTTATCGTTAATTTTTTACGTTAAATATCAAAAGAAAAGAGAAGACATTAAATATCTCGTTATTGCCTTAATAATGTTTATTTTTTCTATGATGTCTAAATCGGCAGCAGTAACCCTGCCCTTAATAATGTTGTTGTTTTCGTATTCAATAAATAAAAAAATAATTAAAAAAGATTGGCTTTATACTATTCCATTTTTTGCGCTTTCACTGGTTTTTGGCATAATAGCTATAAAAGCACAAAAAAATGCAATTGGAACAGAGGAAATTAGAAAAGTATATATGTTTTATGAGAAATCAATAATTGTTTGTTTTGCAATTTGTTTTTATATAGTCCGGTTTATAGCACCATTGAAATTTTCCGCTTTACACCCATATCCTGATATTGTAGGCTCTACTCTGCCAATGGAGTATTATTTTGCTCCGGTTTTAATAATATTTTTGATAATAATAATTTTTATTTCAAAAAAAGAACTAAGAAGTGCATTAATATTTGGTCTATTATTTTTTATAATAACAATTTCTCTTGTCATACAAATAATACCTTTAGGTGATGCTATTGTATCTGAGCGATATACCTATATTCCGTATATTGGGTTGTCATATATTTTAGCTTACCTATTTTTAATGGTAACAGGGAAAAATAATAAAGTTGTAATGCTTTCATTAACAGTACCTTATTTATTATTTTTATCTTATTCTACAATTAAACAAAATGCAACCTGGAAAGATTCTGAAATACTTTGGAATAAAGCATTGGAAATATATCCTAAGAATTATATTGCTTATAATTACAGAGGGAATTATAGATTAGAACAAAATAATGCCAAAGGAGCTATAGAAGATTACAGCAAAGCCATAGCCTTAAACCCAAAGTATTCTATTGCTTATTATGATCAAGGAATTGCTAAAGACAAACTTGGTGATATTAACGGTGCTATTGAAGATTACAGTAAAGCGATTTCTTTTAATCCTCGCTATGCAGATGCTTACAACAATAGAGGGCAAGTTAAAACCAAACTGGGTGACATCAGTGGTGCTATCGAAGATTATAATAAAGCACTATCTATAAGCCCTCAGTATAATACTTATAATAATAGAGGAATTGCCAAATGTAATCTTGGGAATATTAAAGAAGCTATAGAAGACTATAATAATGCAATCTTATTGATTCCATACAATACAGCAGCATATATCAGCAGAGGGAATGCATATAAAGACTTAAAAGATTTTGATGCTGCTTTAAAAGATTTCAATAAAGCAATAGAAATAGATTCCAGGAGTTCAGAAGCATATAATAGCAGAGGGTCTGCCTGGGAATTAAGAGGTAAATTAGATAAAGCACTTGCAGACTATAATATTGCGATACAGATAAATCCTGAATATGCATTTGCGTATTGTAACAGGGGGATTGTTAATGCCAAGCTTGGTAATAATGAAAGAGCTGTTCAAGACTTTAATAAGGCTATTTTAATAAAACCTGACTATACGGATGCATATACCAATAGGGGGCTTGTCAAAGTAAAAAATAATGATATTGATGGAGCTATTAATGATTATTGCAAGGCTATTTCTATAAATTCTAAGTATGCTAATGCTTATAACAACAGGGGAGAAGCTTTAGCCATAAAAGGGAAATTGTATGAGGCTTATACTGATTTTAACGAAGCTATTCTTATTGACTCCAACTTTGTAGATGCATACAGTAACAGGGGGAATATTATGAGATTAACAGGCAGATCAGGCGAAGCCTTAATTGAATATAAAAAAGCTATCCAGATAAACCCAAATTATTACAAAGCCTATGAGAATATAGCTTCTTTATATTATAATAAGGGTGAATATAAGCAAGCACTCCCATATTTCGAAAAAGTTACTGAGATTGATCCTGAATATGCGCATGGCTATTATAATCTTGCCAATACCAAATTTAACCTGCATGATATAAAAGGAGCTTGTACTGATTGGAATAATGCTTTAAAAAGAGGTGATGAATCTGCTCAGCCATTGTTTCAAAAGTATTGTCATTAATTAATATTTCATCTTAATAAAACTTAACTTATTGTAATTAAACTTATCCTTAAATGAAAACAAGATATAAGCAACCAATAAAAAAAGGTTTATCTAAGAAAAGTAAAATAAATAAATCAAAGAATGTTCATGTTGAGCCTCAGAATAATAAAAATCAGAATACTATTTTTAATAGTATGAATAAAAATATATGGATTATTCTGATTTTAATTTTAACAATATTGATTTATTTTAAAGTAATAAATAATGATTTCGTTTTTTGGGATGATGATACTTACATACATGATAACCCTTATATTCTTAGTTTAGATTTAAATAATCTTAAGAAAATTTTCACTGAACCCTATTTTTGTAATTATCATCCATTTACAACATTAACTTATGCTATTGAATATTATTTTTTTAAATTAAATCCCCATCCTTATCATTTTTTAAACTTTATACTTCATTTAATAAATACCTTATTGGTGTTTTTATTGATAAAGGGTATCACAAAGCGTAATGAGGTGTCACTGATAACAGCACTGCTTTTTGCAATTCATCCTATGCATGTTGAATCTGTAGCTTGGATTTCGGAGAGAAAAGACGTTTTATATGCCATGTTTTTTTTATCATCATTAATATTTTATGTTAAATATCAGAATAAAAGGGAAAACATCAGATATTTAATAATCGCGTTAATATTATTTGTTTGTTCACTGATGTCAAAGTCAGCAGCAGTGACTCTGCCATTGGTAATGTTATTGGTGTCGTATTATATAAACAAAAAAATAATTATTAAAGATTGGCTTTATGCTATTCCATTTTTTGCACTTTCTCTTGTTTTTGGTATTATAGCTTTAAAAACCCAGAAAGATGCTATAGGAATAGAAAAAATAAAAGAAATGTATGTGCTTTATCAGAGATTAATAATTGTCTGTTTTGCAATATATTTCTATATCGTCCGGTTTATTGCCCCTTACGGATTTTCTGCTTTACACCCCTATCCCGAAATGGTTAATTCTTCTCTACCGTTGCAGTATTATATTGCGCCATTTTTTTTAATATTATTGATAATACTAATTCTTATTTCTAAAAAAGAATTGAGGAGAACATTGTTATTTGGTTTTCTATTTTTTATAATAACAATTTTTCTTGTGATTCAATTAATCCCTCTTGGCTATGCTGTAGTTTCAGAGCGTTACACTTACATCCCTTATATTGGTTTATCATTTATTTTAGCCCATATATTTATGCTCATACTTACAAAAAACAATAAAGTTGTTTTATTAATATTAGCCATCCCATATTTAATATTTTTATCTTTTTCTACAATAAAACAAAACGCTATATGGAAAGATAGTGAAGCACTCTGGACAAAGGTAATTGATGTTTACCATGATTCTTATTACGCATTCACAGCCAGAGGAAATACGAAAGCAAAGCTTAAAGATTATAAAGACGCTATTGAAGATTATAATAAAGCTATTTCTTTAGATCCCAAGTATGCAGAAGTATATAGTGATAGAGGAAGGGCGTATAATAATCTGAAAAATTTCGATGCTGCACTCCTTGATTACAGTAAAGCTATTGAGTTAAGCCCTAAGTTTTCTGAAGCATTTAATGGCAGAGGAGCTGTATTAGCATCTCGAGGAAGATTAGATGAAGCTCTTTCTGATTTAAATTTTGCCATCAAGATTAACCCTAAGTTTACTGATGCATATAATAATAGAGGAAGTGCAAAAGTTGATAAAGGTGATGTAAAAGGTGCTATTGAAGATTATAGCAGGGCTATTTCTTTAAATCCCGGCTATGAAGAGGCTTACACCAACAGAGGTGCTGCTTTAACATTGATTGGCAAAATGGATGAAGCTCTTGCTGATTTTAATAAAGCCATACAAATAAATCCGAAATATTATAAACCTTATGAAAATATTGCTTCTTTATATTATAATAAAGGGGAATACAAGGAATCGCTTCAGTATTTTGATGAAGTTGTTAGGATTATGCCAGAATATGCTCATGGATATTTTAATCGTGGAATTACCAAAAATAATCTACATGATTTAAATGGCGCCTGTGCCGATTGGAATACTGCTTCTAAACTTGGAGACGAATCTGCCATGCAGATGATTCAGGCGTTTTGTCAGAAATGATGACCTTTTACTTTATTAGGTTCTACGACAGGTTTATAAATTCTGAGTTAATCAAGATCTAATCCCAATTGTGAAAATAAATCCAAAACCCCTGAATTATCTTGTTTTTTCGGTTTCTTAGCTGCAGGTTTCTTTTTTGGGGTTTTATCCTTTTTCTCAACTACCACAGCTTCTTTTTTAATCTCGATAATTTCAGGAAGTGTTATTTTAGTTTCTTCTCTTTTCTTCTCCTTTTTCTTAACTGGTATTAAAACTAAAGGTTCATTTTCTGGTAAAGGTTTTTTGTCGGCTTTTGGTGAAGGTTTATTCTTCTTTTTTCTCTCCTTATTATCAGTAAGTTTGTTTAATTTGGGTTCTTTTTTCTTTTCTTTCTTTACCTTCTTTATTAATTTCCCCTTTTCTTTTTTGTGTTTAATATCTGGCACAATATCTTGATTCATTGTTTTTTCCTTTTTTGGTTTTTTTTCTTTTTTCGGAATTTCAACAATTTCAGGTTCAATTTGAGTTTCCTGGACTATTTCTGTGAAACTCTCTGTAAGTAAATCAGATTCAATGTTTTCAGAGGATAAGAATTTTTCTGTCAATAATTCATTATCCTCATCGATTGTTTTATTATCAGATATTTCAATTGTTTCCTTTATTGGCTCTTCAGTTTCTATTATATCAATACTTTCAGGGGTATGAGAGGTTAGTTTTTTACCTTTTGCTTTATAGCCCTTAACGCCAATAAATTCATTAATATCAATTATTTCTTCTGTGATTTTCTTTCTTGTATTTTGAGGGTAACTTATTTTTACCTTAGGCGACCAGTTTAAAGAAAATGATATTAAATAATTCAAATCATTATCTCCAATAAAAGAAACTTTTTTATCAAGAGGCTCAACGACAAATCTTTTAATATAAGGACTCTGAGTTTCGCTGTCGAAATAAATAACTGTTGCAATCAAGTTTTCGCTATACTTTACAAGGTGAATCATGTCATCGTCGAAGTGGGTTGTTATATCATAGCCCGTAAGTTTATAGTTGCCAGATTTGTTGAATGAAACAATTTTATCGTCGGAAGAAAACGAGCCCAGGAGAATGCCTCTGTTGTCAGTGTTAAGGCGCTTTACAGTATCATCATACCAGATATTTTTTGCGCTTAATGTTGAAATACCTTCTTCTTTGAGGACTATTTTCCTTACAGGGTATTTAGATAGAATATTACCGCCCGAGTTTTTATTTTTAATCTCAAGGGTCGAAAAGTCAAAATCGAAAATAAGTTTTTTTAATCTGGGTTTAGGTTTTAAAAATACAGTAACCACCTCTGCTTCGCCATTAGGGTTTGCAGTTAAATAAAGAATCTTAGAGTGTTTGTTCCCTTTTATTAGTTTATATTCTTTATCTCTTTGAACACCTGTTACAGCAAATCTTTTGACCATAGCTCTACCTTTGCTGCCATCAAAATAAATCAGGTTATAAATAGTACGTACATCATTCCTGTTAAAAACAGCTATATGCAAGATGTTTTTTCCCAGAAAGACTTTATCAGTAATTTTAGTAACTATAAAAACGCCATCTTCTCTGATAGCTATAATATCATCTATATCAGAACATTCACCTACATATTCGTCTTTTTTCAAAGAGGTTCCTGCAAATCCTTCAGCTTTGTTGACATATAGTTTTTCATTAGCTACAGCTACTTTAGTGGCTTCGATGGTGTCGAAATTTCTTATTTCCGTTTTTCTTTCTTTGCCTTTACCGTATTTTTCTTTTATATTTAAATAAAAGTTGACTGCGTATTCTATCAGATGGTCAAGGTTGTACTCGGTTTCTTTTATCAGATCTTCAAGAGATTTAATATGTTCATCAGTTTTAAAACCATCAAATTTGGAAATTCTTTTAATCTTAATTTCTGTCAGCTTAATAATATCATCTCTGGTTATTTCCCTGTAAAAAAGTTTTTTATATTTTTCTAATCCCTGATCAATAGTGCTGATAACATCTTCCCATGTTTCACATTTCTCAATATTCCGATAGATATGTTTCTCTATAAATATTTTTTCAAGAGAACTGAAAAACAATTGCTCTAAGAGTTCACTCTTCTTGATGGAGAGCTCTAATTTAAGCAACCTGACAGTATTCTGGTTTGATATTTCGAGTAATTCAGAAACAGGAAGAAATTTAGGTTTTTTATTGTCAATAATACAAGAGTTGGGAGAAATTGTATATTCACAATCTGTAAAAGCATATAAAGCGTCAATGGTCTGGTCTGGAGAAATGCCGGGTGCCAGTTGGATGATTATTTCAACATTCTCAGCCGTATTGTCTTCAATTTTCTTGATTTTAATTTTACCTTTATCATTTGCCAAGATTATTGTGTCAATCAATGTGCCGGTTGTTTTGCCGAAAGGTAATTCAGTGATACATAAAGTTTTCTTATCAAGTTGAACAATGCGTGCTCTGATTTTTACCCTGCCTCCTCTTAGTCCTTCATTATATTTAGAAAAGTCGGCAAGCCCTCCTGTGGGGAAGTCAGGAAATATTTCAGCTTTGTCTCCATTAAGGAGACTTATACAGGCATCAATAAGTTCAATAAAGTTATGTGGTAAAATTTTAGATGCCAGACCAACAGCAATACCTTCACTACCTTGTGCCAGAAGCAAAGGGAACTTAACAGGAAGCGTTAAGGGTTCATTATTTCTGCCATCGTATGATGATTTCCACTCGGTTGTTTTAGGATTAAAAACAATATCGAGTGCAAATTTTGAAAGGCGCGCTTCTATATAACGTGAAGCAGCTGCACTATCGCCGGTATGAATGTTTCCCCAGTTGCCCTGCATGTCTATCAGCAGGTCTTTTTGACCCATTTGCACAAGGGCATCACCTATTGATGCATCACCATGTGGATGGTATTTCATTGTATTACCAATTATATTGGCTACTTTGTTGTACCTCCCGTCATCAAGTTCTTTCATTGAGTGCAAGAGCCTTCTCTGAACAGGTTTTAAGCCATCTTTCAGGTCGGGGACAGCTCTTTCGAGAATAACATAAGAAGCATAATCTAAAAACCAGTTCTCATACATCTCAGAAAGAAGTGTGGTCTTTTTCAGTTCACTGGTTTCGTTATTGTCATTATTATTTTCAAAAGTGTCCATTTCAATCTTAATTATGCTTTTTAATGATTATTTCCATAAACGAAGCAATAATGCTTCAAAAGCTAAAAATATAAGCGCTAAAATAATACAAAATTTCCAAAATAAAACACCTTGGTTGATTTTAGAAATTGCATTACTCACGTTTTCTTTCTGAGTGTTAATGATATTGATATTTTCAAGCTTTTTGTCTTTAATAATTTCTTCTAATTCAGTTTCTGAATAATATTTTAAGTCAGATTCTTTTCTGTCGTAATTAAAGGCTATACCTGAAATGGAGTTCTCTTTATAATTCAGAAGATAGTTTCCTGCATCTTTTATCTGGTCATTTATATGAAAAGTAAGATAAGAAAATGAATTAGAATATTGTGGTATAAATTCAAATTCATTGGTTGTGCTTTTAATTTTGAAAACAGCTTCCAGATCAGTATTTGCATTTATAATATCAAAAGAATTATCAGCACCAAGAATATAATAAAGGCGTGAATTGGCAACACTGTTCAATGCCATATTATATAAAGTCGGGACAAAGATGCTGTGTATAGCAAAATTTGAAAACTCTTTATTGAGAGGTGATGCCATCAGATATAAAGACCCTTTACCAACGTAATAAACCGAAAGAAACGGGTTGCCATTCTGAAGTGTCAATAGATTTTCGGAGTTAGTATGGGTGGCTCCGTTAAGTACATAGTGTCTCTTTACATCGGGCAGGTTAATATTTTCAGGCAGCTTATCAAAAACATCATTAAACAGGGGATGGGTAAAGTTAATTTTATTAATCTTGACAGTTTGCGTATCCGCTTTATTGATTGAGACTTTAGTTAATAAAGGGAAGAAATTGTTGTAGCTTTCAAAGTCAATATTTCTACCGGGCAGGATTAATAAGCTGCCTCCGTTTTTAACGAATTTGGATAACTCATTACCAAGTCCTGATGTGATTTCATCGAATTCATTAAGAATAATAAAATTATAATTTGAAAAACCCGAATAATCTAAAGTACGGGCATTTACATTTTCTAAGACAAAGGCAGAATCTTTTTTAAACAAAGCATTGATATAAATATTCTCATCTTTATTGCTGATACAAAGAATTGAAACGTTTTTCTGAACAGTATAAGAAAAATAAAATTTGTCATCGTAAGTAACAGGATAATCAACAATTTCAATATAAGCATGTTGAATGCCCAGTTCATTAATTTTATAGGGCAATTCTATTGTTGTTTCTGATTTAGGGTTAACGTCAAAGCTTGTTAAGGTTCTTTGTTGTTTGTTGATGTACAATCTGGCAGGAATTTTTTCGTATGGTTTATCTGAGATATTGACAATACGGGCTTTTAATACAACATTTTGCCCTATGCGCTTGATGGGTGATTCGAACCAGCAGCTGTCAATATACAGATTGTTGGTTTCGTTTGATTTAAGAGGGATAAGAAAAATCTTTACAGTTGAGTCGGGTTTTATGTTTTGAATATCAACAATATTTTTCTGGAAATCGGAAATGATGTACAGAAATTTCTGCTTAAAGTTAGAATTGTTTGCAAGGGTTTTTTGTCTTTCAATTATTTGTGACAGTGTGCGGCGGTTGTACGAGAAATCGATTTTATTAATAATGTCTTTGAGTTCATCTTTGTTTAGATTTCGTTGATTGACAGCCAGAAAATTATTGTCCAATATCTGAAATACGTCAGCATTGCGATGGGTATTAATTATTTCTTTGGCTTTTTCTTTGGCCGACTGAAGCAATGTCCCATTAGTGCCTACCGCTTCCATGCTGAATGAATTATCAACGAAAACGGAGATAAAATCTTTTTCAGTAACTAAAGCTTCAGATTTATTTGGTATGTATGGTTGTGCAAAAGCCAGTACCAGAAAAACGATGGTAAAGATACGTGCTAATAATATCAACAGATGTTTAAGACGGGATTGCTTCTGTGTTTCTTCTTTAAGCTCTTTTAAAAAGCGCACATTGCTGAAATAAACGATTTTGTATTTTCGCAGATTGAATAAATGAATAAAAATAGGAATGGCTATCAAACCAAGTGCAAAGAGGACTGAGGGATTAACGAATTTCATTTAATCAAAAAAAATTACTAATATCAAGGATAAACACATAAAGTGCAAAATTATTATTTTATTCGGTATTAATGGAGTATTAAGAAGACTTAAATTGCAATGATTTCAGGGTTGTAATAAAAATATATAAGGGCGGATAATATTCGAAAAAGATGCTTCAGGTAGAGAAACTACTTGTAATTTAAGCAGCACTGAATCCGGATTGTATATTGTTTGTATTTATACCGATAAAAATACCTTTATAAAGAAATTAATGATTTTGTAAGATAATATTGCCA
>Ga0114951_10003960_pt1 | contig 14852 bp, 10 predicted proteins | sample AM7aDNAmetaG_FD_88677 | JGI IMG/M metagenome (GOLD analysis project Ga0114951, IMG submission 88677) | Freshwater microbial communities from Finland to study Microbial Dark Matter (Phase II) - AM7a DNA metaG | ecosystem: Environmental > Aquatic > Freshwater > Lake | place: Finland: Lake Alinen...
CATCAAGCCTGCATATCAGCAACCTATCGATAAACTCACCCGTGATCAGGCTATGGAAATCATGGAGAAACTGATGCTGGTACTCCATCCGTTTATTCCATTTATTACGGAAGAAATCTGGCAGCATATTACTCCCAGAAAACCCGGTGAATCTGTGATGGTGAGTCCTCAGCCGATTGCAGGGAGTTTTAATCCAGACCAGATCGAACGGTTCGAGCGGATGAAAGAAGCAGTTGGTTTTGTTCGGTCGGTGCGGGCCGAACACAATATCCCGGTAAGGAATTCTTTATCGCTGGAAGTTAAGACTACCGATGCGAACTATGATAATTATCTGGATCCGATCCTGATAAAACTGCTGAATTTGGAATCAGTCACTGAAATTGAAAAGAAGAGCTCCGGGGCAGCCAGTCAGGTTATCCGGTCGGTAGAATATTATGTACCACTCGAAGGTTCAGTGGATGCAGCAGCTGAAATTGAAAAGCTTCAGAAAGAGTTGGATTACACGCTTGGATTCCTCGATACTGTAACGAAAAAGCTTGCAAATGAGAGATTTGTCAACCATGCACCAGCAGCGGTAGTGGAAACGGAGAAGGCGAAGATGGCTGATGCAGAGGCCAAGATCAGGGCTTTAAGGGAACAGATTAAGGAATTAGGAAAGTAGGCAGTCAGCAGAAGACAGAAGACAAAAGACAAAAGAGAGAAGACGAACAGAAATGGAAGACAATATATTTAAGTTCAGAGCAAACCCATTGGAGCAGTTTTTGCAGAAATCATCAAAGGAATTCACCCGGGATGATATCATCCGTTTTGTCGCGGGAAATGGGATAAAAATGTTGAATTTCAGGTATGTGGCGGAGGATGGGAAACTCAAGATCCTGAATTTTGCAATTCACAGTCTTGAATATCTCGAAGTTATTTTATCCACTGGCGAGCGTGTTGACGGTAGCAGCCTGTTCTCCTATATCGAAGCAGCCTCAAGTGATTTATATGTTATCCCAAGGTTTTCGACAGCTTATGTGAATCCATTTTCAATAGTTCCGACTCTGGATGTTTTATGCTCTTTTTACACCAGTGACGGTGCACCATTGGAAACAGCGCCCGAATACATTCTCAAAAAAGCACACCGACTCTTCAGGGAACGTACAGGATTCACTTTCAAAGCGATGGGTGAGCTGGAATATTATGTTCAAGGGAAAAAAGAGGAATTGTATCCGGCTGAAGATCAGAAGGGATATCATTCAGCCAGCCCGTTCAGCAATTATGAATTTATCAGGTTAGAAGCTATGGACCTGATTGCCCGTTGTGGAGGCCGCATAAAATATGGTCATAGCGAGGTAGGGAATTTCAATACTGATGCGGAAAGTTTTGAGCAGCACGAGATCGAATTCTTACCAGTGGAGGTCGAAGATGCTGTTGATCAATTAGTTTTGGCTAAGTGGATATTGCGTCAACTGGGTGAAAAGTATGCAGTTAACATAAGTTTTGCCCCTAAAATCACTGTGGGTAAAGCTGGATCAGGATTGCATGTTCATATGTATCTCGAAAAGGATGGTAAGAACATGATGGTTGATCAGAACCGCTTGAGCGATACCGCAAAGAGGATGATTGCCGGCTTGATGGACATGGCAGGTGCATTAACTGCTTTTGGAAATACTATCCCAACATCTTATCTCCGGCTGGTGCCCCATCAGGAGGCGCCTACAAATATTTGCTGGGGCGATCGCAACCGTTCGGTGCTGGTCAGGGTTCCTCTGGGCTGGCTCGTGGGTAAAAATATGGTCAGCGATGCCAATCCGCTAGATTCGAAACTTACCTATGAAGGGGTCAGCAAGCAAACCATCGAAATCAGAAGTCCTGATGGTTCGGCAGACTTGTATCATTTGTTTGCCGGTCTGGTTATTGCTTCGCTTCGAGGATTAGAAATGCCTGATGGATTACAGAAAGCTGAGGCCTTGTATGTTGATGTCAATATCTTCCGTAATGAAAATAAGCAAAGATTGGATATGCTTGAGAAGTTACCGGATTGTTGTTATGGATCGGCCAGCCTGCTTGAGAAAAGAAGGGATGTTTTCGAGAAGGACGGGATTTTCCCTGCAAAAACTATCGATAATTTTATTCTGAAACTTCGCTCCTACGGCGATCAGGGTCTAAGCGAAAGATTGTACGGGAAGACGGATGAGATACGAACCCTCGTTTATAAGTATCTGCATCATATGTGAGACGGGTCGGTTTTCTTTTTTCGTGCCTGATTGATGCTCAGATTAAGATCGAAGCCAATCAGCAGCACCATGCAATTTACAAACAACCAGATCAGTAAGGCGATAAGCGTTCCAATGGAGCCGTAAAACTTATTGTAAGTTCCGAAGTTGTTTATATAGGCTGAAAATCCAACCGAGGTAAGTATGATGAAAAACGAACTTAAAATGCTACCCGGTGTGATGAATTTAAATTCGCTTCTTTTGGCTGGTGCCAGATAGTACAGCGAGGATATGCTGAAAAATGTGGATATAAGAATAATCAGCCATTTCCCATTTAGAAATAATGCAATCAGGAATTTATTAGTCAGGATCTTCCTCGATTCCAGAAAATCAAGCACTATGCCAGAGAATATAATCAGCATGACAGCCAAGGAAATCAACATGCAGAAAATAAAAATCAGGACTATGGAAATGATCTGCCTGTTTATCCATTTGCGGCTTTCGCGCTTGTGATAAGTGGCATTAAAGGCGGTGACCAGCGCTGCAATACCTCTGGATGCAAAGAACAGTGACAACACAAAGCCGAATGATAGCAAGTCGGTTCGTTTTCGCATGACAATTTCCTGGATCGAAGTTTCGACCGCTGAATAAACGTTGGCTGGCATGAGGTCCTTTAATGTAGTCATCAGAACCTGCTGAAAATTCTCGATCGGAATATAAGGGATCAGGGTAAACAAAACGATGATTGCAGGAAAAACGGCCAGAAAGAAGTTGTAGGCTATGGCTGAAGCACGTGTTGTAAGGGTGCCATTATTAACTCCCTTGACAAAGAAGCTCGATACTTCATAAAGATTTAAACCACCAAATCCGGGCAGGAAAGTTCGTTGTGCCAACCGGGCTATCCCGTCACCGGCTTTCTGTATGAACCGAATTTGTCTCATTCAGGTTAGGAAATTGCTTTCAAGCTCATATCCAAACTGAAAATCTGATGAGTAAGGGCTCCAACGGAAATGTAATCAACGCCAGTGAGGGCATATTCCCTGATATTTTTCAGATCGATGCCGCCGGAGGCTTCCGTTTCTACCTGACCATCAATTAATAAAACTGCTTCTTTTATCTTTTCAGGGTTAAAGTTATCGAGAAGAATCCGGTTTGCACCCCCATGTTTGATAATTTCATTTACATCGTTCAGACTCCGGGCTTCGATCTCGATTTTTAAATTCAGATTATTAGTATTTAGGTATTTAAGGGTGCGATCAAGTGCTTTCGATATTCCGCCGGCATAATCTATATGGTTGTCTTTGATCAGTATCATGTCATACAAACCCATTCGGTGGTTGTAGCCGCCGCCAATTCTTACCGCCTCTTTTTCCAATAGCCTCATGTTAGGCGTTGTTTTTCTGGTATCCAGAATTTTGGCATGGGTTCCGGCAACTTCATCGACAAAAATCGCTGTCCTGGTTGCAATTCCACTCATTCGCTGCATGATATTTAGTACGAGCCTTTCGGTCTGCAGGATAGTCTGCTGTTTGCCGGTAACGATGAATGCCTTATTGCCGGGCTTAATTTTAGTGCCGTCGTTGATCTTAATATCTATGGATAGATCAGGATCAAACGTGTTGAAAATTTTGCGGGCAACCTCAATACCTGCGATAATTCCTTCCTGTTTGACCAGAAGAACTGCTTTCCCGATAGCATCAGGAGGAATGCAGGCCAGGGTGGTATGATCGCCTGAACCGATATCTTCGAGCAGGGCATCGGCAATGATTTTATCAAGTATATCAGTTGACATCGGAATTGTTTTGATCAAAAATATAAAGAAACTATAAATTGGCGCGGAAATTGTAAATTGATGTGCCTTTATTGATCCACTGAAATATGAAACAACCGGCTGAAATCAGACCCCGCGACCTGCTGATTTCCTTTCGTTTTTTACTGATTGCAGCTATAATATTGGTGGTCGCACTTATCATCGATCCGCTCGCCCACCTGAAGGAGCCGGTAAAAGTCAATACTCACCGGCTCGAAAGGGATTTTCATCGAAAAATAAAGAATCTGGAAAGTGTCGGGAATGAGATCCTGGCAGGAGTAGTCAGGTATGGCTGGCCTGGAGTATTGGCAAAAGATCCGGGATTTACCAACAGGTATTCAAAAGATGATGATGGAATAGCCCTTTTTGTTCTTCAGCGCGATTCCATGGTTTTTTGGTCGGATAATTCGCTGGTAGTCGGAACTAAAGATCTTTTACAGATGGAATCGAGCAGGGTATATACCTTGCCTAATTGTACTGTTTATGCCAGAGTTTACTTATCAGACCAAACAAGAGTTGTGGGAGTGGTATTCCTGAAAAAGTTCTTTCCCTATAATAATGAATTGGTGTCCAATGCTTTTCTTGTCGGAAAGAACATTCCTGAGTCCTATAAAATTAGTATACCTCCGTTACCCGGTGCGATCAGAATATCAGATGATCAGGGTAAATATGCCTTTTCGCTTTTGCAGAGCAATGTTGTTACCTCGAGGAAAACTTTGCACTGGCTTACGCTGATGTTATATTTTATAAGCTTTGCTTTCATCCTGCTGTTTTATAACGATATCATGCGACTGGCAGTGAGGATGTGGCAATCTGGCTGGTGGTTACTGGCCCTGTTGGCTGATTTGTTGTTTTTGCGATGGGTTTTGTGGCATTTCCGTGTTCCCCATTGTATTTTCAATCTTCCCTTATTTGATGGTTTCATACAGCCTCACTTGTTTCTGGAATCGCGTGGAGATGTGCTGATCAGTGCTGTTTTATTGATCTTATTTGCTTTCTGGTTCTCGAAATATTTCGAACTTTTTCCAGGTCGAAAACCAGCGTTGAAGGATAAGAAGAAAAAATGGGGCGATGATATGCTTGCCTTATCGGGTTGGGTTTTGGCGTTTCTTTGCTTCCTTGGAACCACCTGGCTGATCAGGCACCTATTGTTGCAAAGGCCGGGGTTCCTTGAGCTGCAAAGGATACTTACCCTTAATTTTTCAAGCATTCTGGATACCCTGATGATAGTGGGCATACTCATTGCCCTCATCCTGATCCTTTATCGTTTGATTAACCGGATCCGATCGCGGCTGAGCCTGGGCAGAAGCATGTTTGGCCTCGGAGCCGTACTTGCTTGCGGACTGCTTATCGAATCTACTACCCAGCACAATTGGATCGGCCTGTTGTTTTTTCTTTTATTATCTCTGGTAATTTTATGGGTTCAGAAGTCACACAGGCCCAAATTAAGTCATGGATTGGTAACTGTGATCCTCGTGCTGATTTCCGGATTTATGGTGTACTCCATCGCTGAAGTGAACAAGACTAAAGAAAAGGACCAGCATAATACAATTCTTAGCAAGTTATCATCAGAACATGATCAGATTGCTGAAATGCTTTTGACTCAGATCGATCCGGATATTCAGGCTGACTCAGTACTTACCGATTTGGTACTCGATCGAAGGATGAACCCTGATAATCAGCAGGTGGCTATTACTAATTATTTGAAAAACAAGTATTTCGGTCTATACTGGAATCGTTTCGAAATTCAGGCCTTTTCCTGTACCACTGAAAGCCGCACTGTGATTCAGCCAGATAATGAGGAAGTGCGCTGCCTTGATTACTTCCTTCACTTTATGCGCGATACTTATGGGAAGAAGCTATCTGGAACCACGGGTTTTTATTATCTCGATAACTTTGATGGGATCATCGAATATCTCGGGGTTTATAAACAACCCGGTAATGATCCACAACGGGAAACGAGCCTGATTATAAATATTTACTCGAGGTTTGTTGCCCAGGAACTCGGTTATCCGGAGCTTCTGATCACTGAAAAAATCAACCGCGACAGTCTTGATCAGAGCTATTCTTATGCAAAATACCATTTGGGATCCCTGCAATTGACAAATGGCGATTACGATTATAGCCTAACGAGCGACATCTATCCGGGTAAAATTGGTGAAGTAGTTGAATTTAAGGCTGATGGGTATAATCACTGGATCAAAAGGATCGATAATAACAATGAGATTGTTATCAGCAGAAGATCCCATAAAACAGTAGATAACCTCGTTGCTTTTTCCTATGTTTTTGTTTTCCTGTTCCTAGCCTGGCTGTTGTTAAATACTATTTTGACCTGGCCCCGCGGGTTTAAGATTCCTTTATTAGGCCTGAAGCAAAGGATTCAGTTTACCATGGTCACATTCCTTGTGTTTTCATTCATACTTACAGGTGGGGGCATGACCTATTATGTGATTCAGCAATACAAGCAAAGTAATCGGAAGCTGATCATTGAAAAGACCGAATCATTGCTGGCAGATTTGCAAAATAAGTTGGCAAAAGCAAATTCCCTGACCAAGGAGTGGCATGACACGGATTTTCGGGGACTTAATGAATTGATGATTAAGTTTTCGTACGTGTTCAATACCGATATGAACATTTTTGATCCTTATGGTAATCTGGTCATTTCATCGCGACCGGAGGTTTTTGATTATAACCTGGCTGGTAGCAAAATGAATCCCCTTGCTTTTGATGCCATGCATCATCATGGAAAACCACTTTTCATTATCAGGGAAAGTATCGAGAGTCTTGGGTTTTATTCCTCCTATATGCCGTTGTATAACCAATACAATAAATTGCTGGGATATCTTAATCTGCCTTATTTTAGCAAACAAAGTGAAACCAGCAGGGAGATTTCCACCATCGTTGTTGCAATGGTGAACGGCTATTTCATACTCATACTCCTGACGATCTTTCTGGCGGTGGTATTATCAAACCAGGTAGCTCGCCCACTCCAGCTTTTGCAGGCCAAGCTGGCAGGTCTGCGATTCGGGAAGAGTAATCAGACCATTGAATATCATCGGGATGATGAGATCGGCAGATTGGTGAAAGAGTACAACAGGATGGTGAACGAATTACAAGCGAGTGCCGAGAAACTGGCCCGGTCGGAGAGGGAAACTGCCTGGCGCGAGATGGCACGTCAGATAGCTCATGAAATCAAAAACCCGCTGACCCCGATGAAGCTGAGTGTTCAGCATTTACGTAAAGCATGGAAGGATGGGACTCCTGATCTCGATGCTCATATCGACAGGGTTACCAATACACTGGTTGATCAGATTGAAACATTGTCAAACATTGCCAGTGAGTTTTCGAAATTTGCCCAGGTACCCGGAGCTCATTTTGAAGCGCTTGATCTGGTTCAGAAAATCCAGCGGATCACTCATCTATTTGAGGATACCTGCAAGGTAAATCTGGCAAGAAAAAGTAAGAGTCAGACTGATCTTTTGATTTATGCCGATCCGGAACAGGTAATTCAGGTATTTAATAATCTCATAAGAAACGCAATACAAGCAGTTCCCGAGGGTACTGAACCTGTGGTTGATATCTCAATTGAAGAGACCGAAGATGTTGTTGCTGTTAAGGTTACTGATAACGGAATAGGTATACCCGAGGAGCTTCAATCGAGGCTGTTTGAACCTAACTTTACGACCAAAACTTCGGGCATGGGGCTGGGTTTGGCCATTGTCAAGAAGATTATGGAGGGATCGAACGGAAAGATTTGGTTTGAAACCCGAAAAAATTCAGGTACCAGCTTTTTCCTGGAATGGCCTTTATTTAAACCTGAATAGGATCTTACCAAACGACTACTGAGGAGGTGTCTCTGTTGCTGAGGTTGAAACTTCGGTCAACAACATAATATTCATACCTGAACTCTTTAAAAGGCAGAGGATCCGCTAATGAGTAAGGATATTCTATAGTTACAGAGATATCTGCAATCAGGGTTTTGTTCTGGCCGGTCGGGGTAAGATTTGGAATCCGGTATGTTTTTAAACCGCCGGGTGCCGGCACTTCGGTGAATATTCCGTTCTCCCTTTTCGATTCCTGAATAAACAGATTGTAATAGAAAGCGCTGTCGCGATGGAATGGACCTGTCGTATCGGTAGTCGAAAGTCCCATATCCCCATTCCCGTCAATTAGATGGAAAGTGAGGGTAACCCTTTTTACCGGATTCTGCAAAACATCGGACGAGTCCTTGCTTACCACTGAAGTAAAACTGATTGAAGGAGTATCCGGATAGGTTACTACTTTCTTGCATCCGGCAATAATTAGAAGAAGTGCAAGACATTTGGCCGTATTTGACAACCTGAGTTTCATGCGGATTATTTTTCCCTGAAGAATATTTGAATCGGAACGCCCGTAAAATTAAAATTCTCGCGGATTTTATTTTCAATATAACGCTTATATGGCTCCTTTATGTATTGCGGAAGGTTGCAGAAAAATGCAAATGAAGGAGTCTGGTTCGGTAACTGTGTAGCGTACTTGATTTTGATGAATTTGCCTTTATTTGCCGGCGGTGGATAAGTCTCGATGAATTCCGCCAATAGTTCGTTAAGCTTGTGGGTTGGGACTTTCTGGCGCCGGTTGTTATAGACCTCAACAGCAGTTTCCAATGCTTTGAATACACGCTGTTTGGTTAGTGCCGAAGTGAACAGGATAGGTACATCGGTATAAGGTGATATCCGTTCCTGAATTTCCTTGGTGAAAGCCTTTGTCGTATGGTTGTCTTTTTCAACCAGATCCCATTTGTTTACGAGAATGACAACACCTTTTCGGTTTCGCTGGATATTTCCGAATATTGTAATATCCTGTGCTTTAACGCCTTCGACTGCATCGATCATCAAGATGCAAACATCTGAATTTTCGATTGCCCGTATTGAGCGCATGACCGAATAGAATTCAACATCCTCCGAAACCTTTGCTCTTTTTCTGAGCCCTGCGGTGTCGACCAGGAAGAAATCGAGTCCGAATTTCTGATATCTGGTGTTCAGGGCATCCCTGGTGGTCCCGGATATCGGGGTAACAATATTTCTGTCTTCCCCGATTATAGCATTAATAAAGGAAGATTTGCCAACATTTGGGCGGCCAACTACAGCGAATTTGGGGATGTCCGGCTCGTCCTCGAAAATTGCTTTTTCGAAGGCTCCGGTAACTGCGTCCAGCAATTCGCCGGTGCCGGTTCCGGTGACCGCGGAAACAGGGTAGATTTCTTCGAAGCCCATTCCATAGAATTCGTTGGCTTCCATAAACCGGGTGTTGTTGTCGGCTTTATTTACGGCCAGAAAAACCGGTTTCTTGACTTTTCGAAGGAGATTGGCGATCGTTTGATCGATATCTGTGATCCCAGCCTCAACATCAACGGTAAAAACAATGACATCAGCTTCCTCGATGGCGAGGATGACCTGTTTTCTGATCTCTTCTTCAAAAACATCATCCGAATTGGTAATATATCCGCCGGTATCGATGATCGAGAATTCGTGCCCGTTCCAAAAAGCTTTGCCGTAATGCCTATCGCGGGTAACCCCGCTTGATTCATGCACGATAGCCTGACGGGTTTGTGTAATTCGATTGAATAGCGTTGACTTACCGACATTTGGCCGGCCAACGATTGCAACAATATTTGCCATAATTATATCTTTCTGTATCAGAGTTCATAACCAAATGACTTCAAGCTGTCTGGCCTGTTTCTCCAATCCTGAGCCACTTTTACGAACATTTCCAAATAAACTTTCTTCTCGAAGAATATCTCGAGATCTTTTCTTGCCTGAACGCCTACCCGCTTTAAGGATTCCCCCTTATGTCCGATCAGAATTCCTTTCTGCGAATCGCGTTCCACATATATTATTGTCCGGATCCGAATAATTTCCGGTTCCTCTTTAAATTCTTCCACGACCGGTTCAACGGCATAAGGAATCTCTTTCTGGTAATTCTCCAGAATTGCTCCCCGGATGATTTCGGTAACGAAGAATCGCTCAGGGCGGTCGGTCAGCTGGTCGCGGTCGAAATATGGAGGCGCTTCGGGCAACAATTCCAGAATTCTGTTAAAGAGTACATCCAGATTGAATTTAAGCAATGCTGAAGTTGGGAATATCTCGGCATTTGGAAATATCCCGTGCCATTTTTCAACGAGCACTTCAACCTGTTGCTGATTGCTCAGATCTATCTTGTTGATTATTAGAATCAGGGGAACTTTTGATTGCTGAACTATCGATATTATATCCGGATTTTTGTCGACAGTTTCAAAAACATCGGTTACATAGAGGAGGATATCGGCATCAGAAAGGGCGGATCTGGCTGATCTGACCATTGCTTCCTGAAGCTTGTACATTGGTTTGATCAAACCAGGTGTATCAGAATAAACTATTTGGTAATCATCGCCGTTGACGATCCCGAAAATCCGATGTCTGGTAGTTTGGGATTTTGCGGTAATCACCGAAAGACGTTCACCAACCAGTGCATTCATCAAGGTTGATTTGCCCACATTAGGGTTACCGATAATATTTACAAATCCGGATTTCATAAAACAACGGGTATCAGGTGTCGGGTATCGGGTTTCAGGTTATTTATTCATTTTGAGCCAGCCAACTTCTTTGGGGGTCATGAACCGCCATTTTCCACGGGCAAGGGTCTTCTTTGTCAACCCGGCGAAATATACCCTGTCGAGTTTTACAATTTCCAGTCCAAGCTGTTCAAACATTCGTCTGACGATCCTGTTTTTCCCTGAATGGATTTCAACAGCCAGATCTTTTTTTGACATGGGATCAATAAAGACGACTGAGTCCATTTTCATGACGCCATCTTCGAGTTCGATGCCATTCAGCATGGCATTCATCATTTCCTCAGTCACGTTTTGGGCGGTTCGGACTTCATAAATCTTTTTCACCTTGTATTTAGGGTGAGTCAGTTTACTTGCGAGATCGCCATCGTTGGTAAGCAGCAATACCCCGGTGGTATTTCTATCGAGACGGCCAACCGGAAATATGCGCTCGGTGGTAGCATTCTGCACCAGATCGAGAACGGTGCGGCGTCCTTCAGGATCGTCTGTTGTGGTGAGGGTGTCCTTTGGTTTATTGAGAAGGATATAAACTTTACGTTCGTTTTTTATCGTTTTGCCATTGACTTTCACTGTATCGCCAGGGTTTACCTGCGTACCAAGTTCGGTTGTTTTAACTCCGTTTACCTCTACCACCCCACGGCTGATCAGGTCGTCTGCGTCACGCCTGGAGCAGATCCCCGAGGAGGCAATGTAACGGTTGAGGCGAACTTTTTCGAACCTGTCGGGCTTATTTACACTGATTGGTCTCCTGTTCACTTTCCATAAATTATTGAGTTTGCAAAGGTTGGCAAAAAATCGTTGCCCATTGCAAAGTTATGACGAAAACTCAATACCTTGCCGGTTCGACCATCAACATATGACACTTATAAAATCAATTTCAGGTATCCGGGGCACCATTGGTGGCCGCCCTGGCGAGGGATTAACTCCTTTGGACATAGTTAAGTTTACTGCAGCGTTCGGAACATGGGCAATGCACCATAGCCGGGTAACAGGCCAACGGCCCACTATGGTTGTTGGCAGGGATGCGAGGGTATCCGGCGAGCTGGTTGATTCCATCGTTTGTTCGACTTTGAACGCACTGGGGATTGATGTTGTTAATGCGGGATTAGCCACAACCCCAACCGTTGAGATGGCTGTTCCCTATTGTAAGGCTATTGCAGGGATCATCCTGACTGCCAGTCACAATCCTGGTCAATGGAATGCCTTAAAGCTCCTGAATCAGGATGGAGAATTTATATCCGGGAAAGAAGGTGAGGAGGTTTTGGTTCTTGCCGCCCAGGAAATGTTTGAATTTGTTACAGCTGACAAATTGGGCCGGTCCTCCAGAAAGGATTTTCTTGATTATCATATTGCAAAAGTTTTGGAACTGCCGCAGGTAGATCGCGGATTGATCTCCCATGCGGGTATAACGATCGTTCTTGATGCCGTTAATTCCGTAGGAGGCATCGCCATACCAGCCTTGCTAAAGGCTTTGGGTGTTAAAAAGGTTATCTGCATTAATTGTGTTCCGGATGGAATCTTTGCCCATAATCCTGAACCATTGCCGGAACATCTTGGTACACTATCAGAAGAGGTTGTGAAAAACGGGGCCCAATTGGGTGTGGCCGTTGATCCGGATGTTGACAGGCTGGCACTTGTGAACGAGGATGGTACTTTTTTTGGTGAGGAATATACCCTGGTTGCCGTGGCAGACTATATATTATCGGCAGGTGCAGGAAACACGGTATCAAACCTTTCATCGAGCCGGGCGCTTCGGATTATCACCGAAAATCATGGTGGGTCCTATCTGGCAACACCGGTAGGAGAGGTTCATGTGGTAAAAGGCATGAAAGATACTGAAGCCATTATTGGAGGGGAAGGAAACGGTGGAATTATTTTCCCTGCCCTTCATTATGGCCGTGATGCATTGGTCGGAATAGCCCTATTCCTCTCGCATTATGCCAAAAGCAAGAAAACAATGACTGCTCTGAGGGCCGGTTATCCTGTTTTTGCGATGGCAAAGAAAAAGATTGATTTGCCTGCCGGTACTGATGTTGACCGGATTTTTAACGCCATTAGAAAAGCATATAGCAGTTATCCTGTTATAACTTCAGACGGGTTAAAAATTGAATTTCCAGGCGGGTGGGTTCACCTGCGAAAATCAAATACCGAGCCGATTATCAGGGTATATTCTGAGGCTCCTTCTGCCTTGGAAGCTGATGAACTTGGCACCCGTTTTACTCATGAAATACTTGATTTTGTTAAGAATTGTTAAAAAAGCCTAATTGCCGGGGTATTGTTCTTTGTTCCCGATTGGTTGAATTAAGTTTGTAGCTGGAAAATTAATTTCAACAATCTTAATATCCCATTGGTATGAAAAGGCGTTGGGTCTATGTAGTGGTTCTTGTTGCGGTTTTGGCTTTTGTTGTGATCTACAGCGCCACCCGGAAGGACAAGACAATCATGCTTAAAGCGAAGGTTGAGGCGGGAAAATTTGATGTTATTGTCAGCACAACCGGCGAACTTCAGGCATTAAATTCAGTTGATATCCGGGGACCCGAAGGTCTCAGGGATGCAAGGGTACATAATGTGAAACTGGTCGACCTGATTCCGGAAGGGAGTGTCGTAAAAGCAGGTGATTATATAGCCAGCCTTGATAAGACGGAAGCAACAAGTACTCTTGAAACCATGGAGGACCAGATTGAGCGTGATGAAGCTTCGTTGCGCCAGACCCAGCTTGATACAACAATGAGCTTGCGTGATTACCGCAATCAGATAAAGGACCTTGAATATGGCATGGAAGAAAAGCAAATTGTTCTTGATCAATCGAAATTTGAGCCACCGGCAACAATCAGGCAGGCTGAAATGAACCTTGATAAGGCAAAACGTGCTTTTGAGCAGGCTAAAACAAATTACTCCCTACGAAAAGAGCAGTCCGAGGCTTCCATGGTTAAAGCGGAGATCAACCTAAAACGTCAGTATCAGCAAAGGAATGAGCTGATCAAGGTTCTTGACCAGTTTATCGTTTATGCACCGCAGCCTGGTATGGTTATCTATAAGAAGGAATGGGGTGGCGCCAAACGCAAGGTCGGCTCGTCGATATCGGCATGGGATCCCGTAGTTGCCACTCTTCCCGACCTGTCGAAAATGGTGTCCAGAACGTATGTTAATGAGATTGATATCAGTAAGATAGACATAGGCCAGGAAGTGACCATCGGTGTAGATGCATTTCCGGAAAAACATTATTCAGGCAAAGTGACTGAAGTAGCAAACGTTGGTGAGCAATTGCCTAATTCGGATGCTAAAGTATTTGAAGTGCTGGTACTCCTTAATGAAACCGATACCACCCTTCGGCCGGCTATGACCACCGTAACCCAGATCAGGACAAATACTTATGATAATGTTAAGTACCTGCCTCTCGAAGCTGTTCACTCAAGCGATTCCATGTCATATGTTTATCTCACAAATTCCAAAGAGCGCCAGATCGTTGATCTTGGTGAAGCCAATGAGAATTTCATCATTGTAACAGAGGGAATCGATGCCGGCAGTGAAGTATATCTGACCGTCCCGGCAGATGGGGAGAAATGGAAATTGAAGGGCCTGGAGATCTATGAGAAGGTAAAGCAGCGCCATAAAATTGAAGAGCAGAAGAAAAAAGAAGATATGGCCCGGATGCAGAGAGAGCAGGCAGACCGTGAAAAACTGATGCGTGATTCCGGTCAGTCCGGCCCCAAGGGTGGCATGCAAAAGTTTGATATGAAGAATCTGACCAAAGAGCAGCGTGACCAGATGCAGAAGATGATGAAACAGGGAGGAGCCCCCGGCATGATGCAGGGCGGAGCTTCCATGCAGGGCGGCGGAGCAATCAGAATGCAGACACAACGCTAATTGATCAGCCATGTTCCGACGCTATTTACATGATATCATCATTGCGGTTGAGGCTATATTGGCCAATAAACTCAAATCAATCCTGACTGCCCTGGGGATAATCTTTGGCGTAGCTGCTGTAATCAGCATGCTAGCCATTGGTCAGGGAGCACAAAAGGAAATTCTGGACCAGATCAAACTTGTGGGCGTAAATAATATTATTATCGAACCTATTATTGATCAGTCATCCTCGAGCTCGTCAGAAGAGGGAAAGAAAGAATCTAAGAAGTTTTCCAACGGCCTTAATTTGCTGGATGTTCAGGCAATCCGGGAGGTTATACCAACTGTTAAAGCGGTAAGTTCTGAAATCCAGCTGAACTCTTTTGTTCAGCATAATCAGGTTCGCCGA
>Ga0114951_10003962_pt1 | contig 14847 bp, 17 predicted proteins | sample AM7aDNAmetaG_FD_88677 | JGI IMG/M metagenome (GOLD analysis project Ga0114951, IMG submission 88677) | Freshwater microbial communities from Finland to study Microbial Dark Matter (Phase II) - AM7a DNA metaG | ecosystem: Environmental > Aquatic > Freshwater > Lake | place: Finland: Lake Alinen...
AAAATCTCCTTGGGATGGGAAAAGGATATCCCGTTCATCCCAAGAAATACCAATGCTGCCACGAGAGCGGTCCGCTTGTTTCCGTCGAGAAAGGGATGATTTTTGCAGATATGAAACGCGTAGGCCGCGGCCATCTCAAAAAGATCTGCGTGAAGCCATTGGCCTCCGAAACCCGCTTCCGGCTGGGCCAGCGCAGATTGTAGAAGCGCCATATCCCGGACACCGTCCGTTCCGCCATGGTGTTCGATCTGATCCGTATGAATAATCATCACTCGGGCAAGAGTCAGGAAAACCGGTTCCTGTTCACCGCCCCAAGGAGTTCCCGCATCCCTGACAGCAAGCGAAACGCGCGCCGCTTTTCCTGTGCGCCTATTCCAAGCCGTTTGGGATGCTTTCTTCTTCGCAAGAGACATGCGGTTACCCGGCAAGGGCTCTGAGTGTTTTTTCGTATTTTTTATTCACCTTGGCAAGAGCCTCCCGAAATTTCTTCTCTTGTTTTTCATCTTCCACGGGAGAAATGATGAGATTCCGGCCATCTGTATTGATCTCAAGCGGAGTGTCCTGCGTGATATGGAGAAGCTCAAGTATTGCCTTCTCGATGATCAGCGCCAGACTGTTTCCGTGCGTCGTAAGATGCTTTATCATAATTTCCTCCAGTTATCCTAATGTGCCTACAATGTAGCACCTAGAAACCGCGTTGTCAAATGTCTATAGTTTTGGCTTTCGTTTATATATCCCGGCTTCTTGCTCGAACGCGTAGGCAGTGCGAAGCATGGTCGATTCGTCGAACGGCTGGGCCATGAGCTGCATACCGATAGGCAGGCCACCGGACGTGAAACCGCACGGAACGGACATCGCCGGAATTCCGGCCAGGTTCGCCGGAATCGTAAAAATATCGGAAAGATACATGGCAATCGGATCTGCAACCTTTTCGCCGATCTTGAAAGCCGCGGTGGGTGATGTCGGTGAAAGGATCACATCTACTTCCTTGAACGCCTTCTCGAAATCCTGGCGGATAAGCGTGCGGACTTTCTGCCCTTTCAAGTAATACGCTTCATAATAACCGGCTGAGAGCACGAACGTTCCGAGGAGGATGCGGCGCTTCGCCTCCTGACCGAATCCCTGGTCGCGCGTCTCAAAATACATTTCACGAAGATCTTTTGTCGGTACGCGCAGACCGTATTCCACGCCATCGAAACGGCCTAGATTTGAACTCGCCTCGGCGACGGCTACTATATAGTACACAGCGACCGAATGTTCGGTGTGCGGCAAGCTGATCGTCTTGATCTCGGCCCCGAGCTTCTTATAGATCTCCGCGGCCTGGCGCACGCTTTTCTCGATCTCCGGATCGATCCCTTCAATGAAATACTCTTTCGGAAGGCCGATCTTGAGCCCCTTCACGTCACGCTTAAGCGCCTGCGTAAAATCTGGGACGGATTGGGGCGACGAAGTAGAGTCCTTCGGATCATGGCCGCACAGGATATTCATAAGGATAGCTGCATCTTCCACGGTCTTGGTGAGCGGACCGATTTGATCAAAACTCGAACCGAACGCAATAAGGCCGTAGCGCGACACACGTCCGTAAGTCGGCTTCACACCGACCACGCCACAAAGCGCCGCAGGCTGACGGATGGACCCGCCGGTATCTGAACCCAATGCCGCAAGTGTCATATCCGCCGCAACCGAGGCCGCCGAGCCGCCGCTCGAACCGCCCGGCACACGTTCCAGGTCCCAAGGATTCCGGCACGGACCGAACGCGGAAGTTTCGCAGGAAGAACCAAACGCGAATTCGTCCATATTGCATTGCCCAAAAAGTGTCGCGCCGGCATTCTTGAGTTTTGTGATCACGGTCGCGTCATAAGGCGGCACATGTTTTTGAAGAATTTTTGACGCGCAGGTCACTTCCCTGCCATCGATACATATATTGTCCTTAATAGAAACAGGAACGCCATGAAGTGAGTAAGGGGACAGACCCTTTAAAGCTTTTAGAGGGTCTGTCCCCTTTTCAAAACAAAGAAAAGCATTGACCTTGGGATTAAGCAGCGCGGCTCTCTTAGAGAAAGCGTCCAGGATCGGTTGGGCACCGTCCTTTTTCGCGACTTCGACCGCTTCTTTGAGAGTCAGGGAACAGAGATCTGTCATCGCTGCACGATCTTGGGAACTTTAAAGAAAGGTCCGTCGGTTTGCGGCGCATGTTCCAGAGCCTTTTCTGCCGCATCCGAAGGCTTGGCTTCATCCGCACGGAACACGTTCTCCATATTGAGAACATGGCTCGTGGGCTCGACCTTGGATGTATCCAAAGCATCCAGCTTTTTAACGTACTCGAGGATGGCGCCGAGATCTCTGGCGAGCTTTTGCTTTTCCTCAGCCTTCAGATTGAGCCGCGCAAGTTCCGCGACTTTATCAATATTGATGTCCATGGGGTCCTCAGTAGAGAGTTGAAAACGAGGACATTCTGCCCGAAGGCGGAGGGAGTGTCAAACAATCCCAATCCTTGTTGATTTCAGAATATCTAAAATTAAAGAACAGTCCTATTTCTTCCACTTGACCGAGCAGCCGATTGCATGTTTCTGATCCGCGGACACGGGTTTTCCGGCGAGGACTGCATCCACCGCAGCCCGCAGATCCTTGCCGGTCACAGGCACCGCATTTCCGGGACGGGCATCGTCATACTGACCCCGGTAAACAAGTTTGCGGTCCTTGTCAAAAAGAAGAAAATCGGGCGTAGCAACCGCCGTGTAAGCTTTCGCCACCTCCTGAGTTCCGTCAAAAAGAACCGGGAATGTAAAACCTTCGCTTATGGCCATATCTTTAAGACTTTCCGGACCATCCTCAGCATAGGCCACGGGGTCATTCGCGCTGATCCCTACAATCGCAAGCCCCTTCCCCGCGTACTCTTTGCCGAACTTCACAAGATCCGGGCGGATATGCTTCACATAGGGACAGTGCCGGCATAAAATTACGACGAGAAACGCCTTTGCATCCTTGAAGTCATCACGTCGGACGTTCTTTCCGGTTACAACGTCCGGAAGTGAAAAATCCGGGGGCTGGCTCCCGAAAGCGAGAAGTCCTTTCTTCCCTTCCGTGCTTGCTTCCGCCCAAACGGATGGAACGACCCAGAAACTTGTCCCTATCGTAATCAAAGCCATCAGACTCATGAGATGAAAAAAGCGAGTCGTTTTCATAACCAGCCTCCTTGTCAGTTCCCGGGTTGGAGCAACGGTTTACTTCTTAATAGAACAGGTTCCCTGAATGCCGAACTTCGCGAGAATACCAGAGGCCGGACACCAACTTGTAAAAGCCGACTGGATCAGGTTCACACCTACAAACGCTGTCCAGATAAGCCACCATTTGCTCACCCAAACGGCGAGTGCAACGCTGACAAGAATCATACTCCCCGCTAATATTTTAACAACTCTATCCATGGTCATGACAATCTCCTTTTAACTGCTGTTTAAAGCGATTTGTTTGAAAACATCATGTCAAAAATGCGACGCTGAAAATACCGGACGTGGTTTGCGGTTTATTGCTTCCGAAAACATCCTGCTGGACGCCGGTCTCCACCCGCACATGATTGCCCAACGGCATGACGAAGCCCAAAACCACGCTCGCAAGGTTCGCGGTTTGCCCGTGCCCTCCGAAATCATGCAGATAGATAAGCTCGACCTCCGGCTGAAGCCATCTTAAAACCTGGTAGCCGACCGCAAAATTTGCGTGGGTCGTCCCGAAAAAATCATTCGTACGTTTCGAATGTGCCAGGGGTGTGTTGTATCCAAGATTCACTGTCCCATTCCATCGGCCGATGTCTTTGGTGAACGCAATCGCGTTGTCGAAACTCGTATATCCCTGACTGGCACCCAAGTGGTCGAGATTGCTACGCCGACCGGTCGGTGCAAAGATCGTGGGAATATAGGCGATCTCAAGTTTTTTCTCTTCGGAATCATAAAATCGCCAATGGCCGGTGACGCCGAGATCGCCCCACCCGAATCCGTGCGTGGGCCCCTCCGTCTGATCTTCTACCGCCTCACCCGTATCCGGATCGGTCAGGTCCCTAACTTCGTTGTAATTATTTTCTTTATCCAAAGAATGCCGGAATGATTCGATGACCCCGATATCGATATCTTTATAGACCCCAACCGTTGTCATCGTATTCCAGGTCTGAGTCTGGTAGGTCCCTCTCTTCTCCCTTCCGCCATTCGACTTCCACGCGAATTTGCCTCCTTGGATCACATACGAGTTCCAAAATTCCAATTGACCGGGATCGTTAGGCGTTGCGTCCATCGTCGCGGTCTTAGAATGTTCCTCGAGAGAAAGACTGTCCGCGGCTTGCGTGGCATAAAGAGGGGTTGAGGTCAAAAGGAGTGCGGTCAGAAAAAGAAAAATCTTTTTCATTTCTTGTCCTCGGGCTTGGAGACATTCTCTTTTTTCTCAAACTTCGGAGCACACCCGGAGCCACAGCATCCTCCTCCACTTTTCTTACCCAAGAAGCAACGCAAAGCGAGCAATGCAGCGAGCGCCACAATACTTAACGCAACGATCTCATTTTTATCCATGACCTATACCCTTTCTTGTGTATTCCAAGAATTCACCCGCTTCGCCACTTCCGAGGTGGCAACGGGTTACTCAAATCCTAACAATCTTCCGCCTTGATAAACCACAAAAGACGCCGACCACGCAAGTGCGGTCATATAAAAGATCATGAAGAACATCCAGCCCCAGGATCCGGTCTCGCGTTTCACGATCGCAAAAGTCGAAAAACACTGGCAGGCCAGCACGTAAAAGACCATAAGAGAAAGCGCCACAAGCGGCGTGTAACTGAGTTTTCCAGTAATAGGTGAACGCTGCTTTTGAAGCGCCTGGATGAGACCGGCGGTCATGCCCTCGCCGTGGGTCTCAACATGATGCACGATCGCGAGGGTGCTGATCAAAAGCTCACGGGCCGCAAACGATGCCACGATCCCGATCCCGATCTCCCAGTTAAACCCCAAAGGCCGGATCGCCGGCTCGATGGCTTTTCCAAGAGACCCGGCAAAACTTGACCGGAGTTGAAGATCTTTCTGCTCATGTTCGATCACCCCCAGACGTTCCTGCAAAGCTTCTCCGGTCAACGTGACCGCAACCTGCTGCCGCTCTGCCATGAACCGCCCCTGAGCAGCGGGGTCTTTCGGATAGCTCACGAGAAACCACAACACGATCGACAAAAGAAAAATGATGCTGCCTGCCCGCGTGATGAATTCCTTGGCACGATCCCACATTGTCCCAAACACCGTCTTCAGATGCGGGATACGGTAAGGGGGTAATTCGAAGACAAAGGGCATCCGATTCCCTTTGAGGAATGTTTTTCTAAAAAGCGCAGCAACCCCAAGCCCGGCCCCAATGCTCAAGAGATAAAGCCCAAGAAGCGTCAGCCCTTGGAGATGCAGGATGTGAAATACATGCAGGTTGGGAATGAACGCCGCGATCAAGAGCGTATAAATAGGAAGTCGGGCGCTGCAACTCATCAAGGGCGCCACCAGGATCGTCGCCAGGCGATCGTTACGGTCTTCGATGGTACGTGTCGCGAGTATCCCGGGAACCGTACACGCAAAGGAACTCAAAAGTGGCAGGAACGCCTTACCATTCAATCCCACTTTTTTCATAAGCTTGTCGAGAACAAATACCGCGCGCGCCATGTAGCCCGTGTCTTCAAAAAGCGCGATAAAGAAGAAAAGCAGGAAGATCTGCGGCAAAAAAACAATGACATTCCCGACGCCTGCAATAATCCCATCCACCACAAGACTTTGAAGGGCTCCCGCCGGAAGCCATCCTTGAGCAAGATCGCCCAGTTTTTCTATGGTTCTAGAAAGAAGGTCCATCGGAACCTGGGCCCAGGAGAAGATCGATTGAAAAATAATCCCCATGATCCCGATAAAAAAAAGAATGCCCCAAACGCGATGCGTCAAAATTTTGTCCAACCGATCCGAAAAAGTCAGGACTTTGTGAGACGTGCGCCGGACGACCTGACCGCAAAGGTGATCAATCGCCCGGTACCGGCATTCCGGTTCCACGGAAGTCCAGTCGATCCCGTTTTCTTTTAATGAAGAGCGGACGCTTAGAACCTCCGTCCTTAAAAGATCCCCGGTCTTCATGCCTTCGAAAAAAAGACTCCGGAAAAGTCGGTCAGATAAAAGCCTCAAGGCCTCACCAAAAACAGCCTTCGGGCGATCCTCCAAACGTCCCTCGATCAGCACGACGATCTTGTCGAGTTCGGTCTTCAGCCGATCGGGTAAAAACGGCTCCAGCGAGAACCTGGTCGGCCCTGTGACCGGATCGGCGAGCAGAAGCGCGATCGTCTGCTGGAGCTTGACAATCCCCTCACGCTCCATGCCGACGGTCGCCACACAAGGGACGCCGGTGAGTTCTGACAATTTTTCGAGATTGATCGTCGTCCCGCTTTTTTGGGCCATATCCCACATGTTCAGCACCAGGATCACAGGAATCCCAGTCTCCAGGACTTGGGTCGCCAGATAAAGATTCCTTACGAGACTGTTCGCATCCAAGATGACAAGCACAAGATCGGGAGGCGGCGTATCTCCCCGTTTCCCCAACAACACATCATGAACGACTTCTTCGTCCAGAGAGCGCGGCAAAAGGCTGTAAGCGCCGGGCAGGTCCAACACGGAGATTTCCTCACCTCCGGGGAGCCGCGTCCGCCCTGTTTTTTTCTCAACCGTCACGCCGGGATAATTGGCCGTACTATGATGAAGCCCAGTCAGGGCATTGAAGATCGTGGTCTTTCCCGTGTTCGGATTCCCCACGAGGGCGATCTCTTTATTTTTTTTCTCTATGGTGTTTTTCATAGTGTTCCAGCTTCTTGGCTCATGAGTATTTTTGACGCGTCCTGTTTTCGGATCGAAAGACTGTACCCCCGGAGTACGATTTCCATTGGATCGCCAAGCGGCGCAAAACGCTTCACCAGAATCTGGGTGCCGGTCACGAGACCGAGCTCTTTAAGCCGGTAGTGAAGATCTTCCTCGCCATAATAGCCTCGGATAATGCCCCGTTCCCCGGCTTTTAATTGATCAAGAGTTACAGGTGCTATTTCCGGCATTTTTTGCAAAGCCCCACAAGTTGATGGCAGTGGTGTTCCAATTTAAAGCGATGTTTCTCCGCAACGCGCCGCTGCGCCTGCTCAATCTCCGGATCCTTGAACTCCACGACTTTCTCACACTCACGACAGATCAAGTGATCGTGATGGGCCTTGGAACACCCGCACTCATAATAGGTATCGCGGCTCGTCCGGAAACTCTGCGCGATCACGCCTGCCTCAAGAAGGATGGGAAGATTCCGGTAAACCGTATCGCGCGAGACCTTAAGCCCCTGTTTTTTAAGGCAGGAGACAAGAATATCCACGTTGAAATGCCCGCGCTGACGTTTGATCCCTTCGATCAATTTTAGTCGTTCCCCGGTCAGACGGCACCCTTTGCCGCGAATAAACCCCTCGAATTCCTTTTGATTTTTGACCACAGAAAGAGGCTCCTTCTTATTAAGACTAAGTCTGAATAAGAGGGAGTCTAGCGGATAGACCGAGAAATGTCAACGAAACCTAGACTATTTTTTCAGCAATGCAGGAACGGACCATTTCACTCAATTTTTGAAAATCGCTATGCTGCAAATGAGCCGTCTCGATGGGTTTGAGGACCGTCAGGTTGCAAAAAACCGTGGACTTCATGACCCAGTCCCCCTTGGGGATCGCATTCCTTGTTCCGCTGACGGCAACAGGGAGAATGGGCAGCTTTTCAGAGATCGCCAACTTGAACGCCCCACTTCGGAAAGGATTCATTTCGTCGGTTTCGCTACGCGTCCCTTCCGGAAAGAAAAGGACGGACATCCCCGAGCGGAGATAGCCGATTGCTTCACGGTAAACATCACGAATGCTGCCGCGATCCTTACGCTTCAAACTGATGTGCTTGCAAAGGCCAAGACACCACCCTAAAAAAGGAATGCTGAAGAGGCTTTCCTTCGCCACCCATTTGAACTGCAACCGGAGCTGGTACAGAACCACAATGTCCGCCAAGCTCTGGTGATTGGCCACAATCACATAAGTGCGTTTCGAATCGATATGCTCGAGCCCGCTCACTTTTACTTTCCAATATGGGTTCAGACCGATAATGGCACTCGACCACCAGAAGCATTGGCGATGGAGGATCTTTCGCTGTTTATCGAAGGGGAATGTAACAACGAGAAGGACGAGCATAACGAGATAAAGGATCGCGAGCAAAGACACACACGCGACCCAGAAAAAAAGAGAAAGCAGAGCGTTCAACACAACCCTCCTTAGAAGCGAGAAAATACCGCGAGCAAAATAGCAAAGCTTAACGTGACCAGGGCAATTCCGAGAATTCGGGTGTTCCGGATTTCGCGCAGCTCATCGATCGGCACCACTTTCCAGTTGAAGCGCTCCATGATCCATTGATAAAGGCCGATCGATCGCTTGGGCCAGAAAGCTGACAAGATCCCTAAGCCCAGTCCCAAACAAGCGATCCCGAAAAAAACGAACTTCGAGGACATGAAACAACAGCTGCTAAGCGGACACATAGTGAGGCTCCTCTCTGTGGTGCTCGAGTATATTACAGAGAGAATAGAAGACAGACAACAGAGAACAAGCAAAAAGCTCATTCGGTTATCTGCAATCCACCCCCTATTTATCCTCCCACGCGCTACGGTAGCCGTTCACGGATTCCACGTAGCGGAGCAGATCTTCGAAAAAAGCATGGTTCGAGAGCGTCGCGCTGTCCCCGATCATGATGAGCTTGCGCTTGGCGCGCGTCATAGCGACATTCATGCGCCTCGTGTCAGTCAAAAACCCAAGCTGTCCTTCCCGATTCGACCGCACGAGAGAAAGAATGACCGCTTCCTTTTCCCGGCCCTGAAATGCATCCACACTATCAATCTCAAGTAAGGCCAAATCGCCCGGATCGCTCTTATCCCCCAAGATCATCCCAGTTAAAAGTTTTACCTGGGCGCTATAAGGACTGATGATCGCGATATCTTCGGGCGATACGCCCGCTTTGATCAGGCGGCTCAGCTCCGTCACCACGAGCTTTGCCTCCTGCGAGTTATAGCGGCTCTCGGTCCCCTCCTCGATCTCTTCTTCATACCCGAGTCCTGCCGTATCTAGAAAAATAACAGGCGTTCCATCAAGCCCTTCAGCCTTCACATTCGAAAGATCTTTAAGCACGTGCCCTGCGACCGAGGGATCTGCAACAAGCGCGCTGTCATAGAATTTCCGGGAGGAAAAATCCATGATGCTCTCATGCATCCGGTATTGGCGCTCGAGTCGCACCTTGGATTTCGGGCCCAAGACTTCGTGGAGTCGTTCAAAGAGCGTAAAACCCAAGCCGCGCTCACCCGGTCTGGATCGGAAAACCGTCGGCGGAAGCTGGCAATGGTCCCCGGCCAGAATGATCTTCCCTCCATGGCGGATCGGGATCCAGGTCGCGGGCTCGATCCCCTGTGTCGCCTCATCCAAAATTACCCAGTCAAAAGCCTTGGCACGGATCAAGGGATCTCCACAGACCGTGTGCGTCGCCACGACCACATCCGAGGCATTCCAGACTTGCTTAAAGATCTGTGTCTTGAGATCGCGGATATCGTCGCGAAGCCTGTTCACCTCATCGCGCATTTCGTTACGTTCTTCCCAGGACATGACACGTCGATCCTGCCGGCGCTCTTTTTGGCGGGCGAACTGCTCGAGCTGCGCCTCATGAGCATCGATCATTTTCGCGTAAGGATGCGAGGCGAGCTTATAACTCAAGGTATGCTCCCGTACCCGCTCGGTGATGCGCGCCGGATGACCCAGACGCGTCACGGGGATCTTCTTTTTCACAAGACACTCCACCAGATGATCGCACGCGGCGTTCGAGGGCGCCGAGACCAGGACGTTTTGGCCTTTCTGAAAAGCCTGCTGAATGATCTCGGTCAGCACACGCGTCTTACCTGTCCCGGGAGGCCCATGGATGAGAAGTATGTCTTCGGCTTCAAGTGCCATCGCAACTGCTTTTTTTTGGTCGTCATTGAGCGTCGGATCGAAACTCTGCGATATCTCCGCGGGGACGGGATCTCCCAAACGGGGCTTCTTAAGTCCGAGGCTGATATCCCTGAGCAAAGCGACCCGGGAATGCTCTGCGGTGCGCGTCATTTGCATCGCTTCATACATGCGCTGATACGTGGTGCGATTCTCGGAGAGACTGAGTTGGTAACTTTTTTCGCTCTCGACCCACCCCGGAATTCTGCCGCCAAAAGCCACCGTGATCCTGAACCGGTCCTTTTCGTAAACCGTGCCAGCGGGACAATCCTCCGGCGGCGTTAGAAAACCGGACAGCGAAACAACATCGCCGGGATTCAGGGAATAACGCGGCAGAGAACGACCGTTCTGGAGCGCGAAGGTAAGCAGCTTCTGGCCTGAAGGATTGTAATGAGTTTCCAGAAGGTCGAGCCTGAAAATGGCCTTGCCTTTTTTTTCACGGACTTCGGGTTTCTGATCCAGGAATTCCGTTTTGAAGCGGTTCTGTTCCTCACGCTCTTCGTCACGGAGGAGACGCGTCAGACGAAGGAAATGTTTTTCAATGACCGCCTCATCCCCGACCCAGATCCGGCGCTCTTCTTTTTTCTCGGGTCTCGGCGGAAGAGGGGCATGGACTTTCTTTCGTCGCTTTTTGGGCTTATCTCGATAAGTGTTGGACATAAGGAATGCGCGCTATTCCCCGATGATCTTGACGATGACACGTTTGCGACGACAGCCGTCGAACTCAGCATAAAAAATGCGCTCCCAAGTTCCGAAGTCAAGCCGCCCCTTCGTAATGGCCACGACGACTTCACGGCCAAAGAGCTGACGTTTGACATGCGAATCGCCGTTATCTTCCCCGGTCCGGTGATGGCGATACCCCTTGAGATCATAGGGCGCGATCTTCTCCAGGAAATCATCGAAATCCTGAATGAGACCGTCTTCGTCGTCATTGATATAAACACTTGCGGTGATGTGCATGGGATTGACAAGGCAAAGCCCTTCCTTGACACCGCTTTTCACGACGGCGGCTTCGACTTGCGGCGTAATATTAATGTAATCACGCTTCTTTTTCGTCTCGAACGAGAGATACTCGGTGTGCGTTTTCACAAGATGCCTCCCTGCCCCGTTAGAGGCCTGACCTCGCCTTGATTTTCGATGACCAAACGGTCGATGAGACCCGTTCGAACTTTTCCGTTATTTTCAGAAATTAGAGAGAGCTTTGAAGCTGCTCGGCAAGTTTCTTTTTTTCGGGATCCACGGAAAGAATATAAAAGTACAGCCTGTTGGTAAGAATATCCACCTTCAGCTTACGGCTAAATCCTTCAGGGACATCGGCCTCCACTGTTTTCTCATAGACCACCTGAAAATCCGCACAGGAACGAAGGAATCTCCGGGACAAAGAGCCCGACCCGTTGCCCCTCTTTTCCGCTATCGCCAACACCCGATACGCCTCCTGATATCCCTCACAACGCGACTTCACGGAAGGTGCAGGATAGCGCGTCAAAATAGCGAATGTTTTAATTTCTTCCACCGGCTTAGACATAAGTTTATTTTGGAGCTCTCGGAGATCCCGGATATATTCAAGATGAAATCCCCTGTGATCGTAAAAAATCTCATCCACGTCGAAGGCCTCCAGCACCTTGACGATCTCCTTTGGCTCCACAGGGTTCCTCCTCTCATCAAGAAACTGCGGGTAGTAGATCGCGAAACAGATCAGCACGATAACTCCCAGACCTAACAGCATTCCGTTCGCAGAAAAACGAGGGGATTTTTTCCTCATGAAGGCCACCACGAATTCCGAAAAGGCCAACGCCCCTTCCGCCACCGTCACGGCAAACAAGGGAAGAAGGATCAGCGTATGGCGTGAAGGGCCAAAGGGGAAATGCTGGAAGGCCGACATGCCCCACCAAGTGAGCAGCGTCACCCCCACAAACACCCCCAGAGATCTCGTACGCCGGTCGGTACTGGTAAAAAAAACTCCTCCTCCTAAAAGGAAAAACCCGAAGAGAGCGTATGAAAAAAAACGGAAGAAAGGGGCGGTTTCCGGGATGAAGGCCATCTTGGACTCGAAGACCACGAAAAGATTGCCCAGAAAAAACCGGATCGCATAAACGACTTGTCCCAGAAGATTCCGGGACGTATTCCAATCCAAGCCATATTCCCCAGCAGGACCGAAAGCCCACCCGATCCTGGAGGGGAAAATGGCATACCGCGATTTTAGGAAAAAAAGCCACACCGGAAGAATAAGGACAAGGAAAAATAAGCCGCTAAGAAAAAAATTCCTCAGAAGGGCACGTCGTGTTCCTGAGTCCTTACTCTGCACCACCCAAAGAGCGAGATATAAAGCGGGCACAAAAAGCAGGACCTGATATTGCATGTGGGTTGCGAAAGCGAGCGCCAGTGCGATGACACACGCGTCCTTCATGGTAAAAAAAGACGTCGCCCCCTTTCGCATCAGACACAGCAAAAGGATCGCCACTGCAAGAATCCCGATCGCATAGCTGTGCGCTTGTTTGGCAAAAGCGATACTCTCCCAAGAGCATGCGACAAGCACGACCGCGAAAAAACCTTTTACCAAGGACCGTTTGTTATCTTTCCCGTAACAAAGGGCAAGCACCCCGAGCGCAAGACATCCTGCCACACAGGACGGCAACCGCCCCCAAAATAAAATTTCCTGATAGTCGAGAGCGGGCGATATTAAAAAATAGGTGAAGAGATACTGAAAAGGAGCGTTGGTCAACGCGAGGGGAAGAAAAAAAATATCGTGCCGGGTCTGACCGTCAAAAATGATTTCGAAAATCCCCAGATCATCCGTGTGTGTAAAATATTGGTCGAGTTGAAGGAAACGGACAAAGATCCCGACACCTAAAACAAGCCCCCAAAGAAGGATCGCTTGTTTATTCCTGCGGAGAGTCTCGAGAAAATCCGGGATCATTTGGCTCATGATCGTTTGGGGGGATAGGATCGTAAACGCATCTGGAAAACCCCGGGCGTGGTGGTTCGGACCGCCCTGATTCCCTTCGGTTTTAAATGAATGAGAATCAGGGCTGCGAGCTAGTTAGGAAGCGTTTTGCTTATGGTGGTGTCGGCAAATTTTTCGACAATGGTCTCTGGCTTCATGATGGGCTTATAGTCGGTCGGGCCCGGAAAAGGGAAGGTCGCTATGTCATAGATCCCGGCTCCGGCTCGCAAAAGAGAGTACCCGATCCCCCTCCCAATGCTCATGACAAATCCCGTGAGATAATCCGGGCTTTGCTCCATCGCAATGGGCATTTGGGTCACGAATTCTCCCGGGCTGGTCGCCACATTCGAAACCCCGCGGCTGAACTTGGTGAGTGCTTTATTAGAATTCATTTTTCCTTCTTCCGCGGCTCCGGCGTGAGCACTTGTGAATACCAGCATGATAGCGAGGAACAGAGCAAACTTTCTCATGTTAAGAGTCTCCTTTTTTTCATCCGAATTCGTTCATTCCATCTAGTAGTATCGACCACTTCGCATCTTCTTTAAATCTTTATCAACACCCCTTCTCAATCCTCAAACCCCTCCGTTTGAAAAACCTCGATCCCGGCCTCCAGAAGCTCCTGCTCGGCAAGCCCCGCCTTCTCGAGCGCGCAACTCTCAAAGAAAGTTTTTGCGTCCCACCCAGTCTCGGTCGCCACTTCGGGAAGATAAACTCCTTTTTTCCAACCACATGTCACGATGATGCCATCCGTTCCGGTCCGAATATCTTTGTAACTTTTTACCGGCATAGGCTCCGTAAGAAGCGAGACGTGGATCTTAAGATCCTTAAGTTCGTCCGAACCCAGCGATGGGAACCGCGGATCCTCAAACGCAGCCGCAAGCGTCATATGAGGGATGCTTTTTCTGAGCGGTTCAGCTCCCAGGATATGCCCGATGCAGCCCCGTAGCCGGCCGTGCAGCTTGAGCGTGACAAAGATCCCGCGCTTTTGTTCCATGACTTCAGGGCTTAGCTCGAGCTTAGGTTCGGGCCCACGCGTTAAGCGCGCCCTTAGCAGCTCTCGGACATAAGATAAAATCTTTTTTTGTTCATCTCTATTAAGCATAGATCGATTCTAGAGTTATCAGTGTTGTTTGAAAACCATGGCCGTATAACCCACAACCGAACTTCGATCCCCGGTCACGTCCCCCGAATTCGCGTATCGAACAAGATGCGGACCGGACCATTTCATTTTCTTAGCGAGCAGGATCGAGGTCAAAACAGGGCCCATACCACAAGCTTCCGCCTCCTCTTTGGCGTAGGCGTCATAGATCGCTTCGGCATTCCCTTTTTCGAAGAGAGCGATCAGGGCTTTGTCCTTCCTGAGAGCTGTTTCATAGGAATGAAAATGAGAGAGATCGGTCGTCGCTACCACAAGTGTATTCCGACCCACCAGCGTCTTGGCTAAAGCCTCCGCGAGAAGCGTGCTGTTTGTGATGTTCTGAACACCCATGTAGATGGGAACGATCTTAAGCCCTGGGATTGTTTCTTGAAGAAAGGGAATCTGGACCTCCAGGGAATGTTCTTGAAGCCGGCCGGACATCGCATCCTGAAAAAGAGGGTGGAACATTTGGATCTGCCGAGCAAGTTCGCGATCCACGGGAACACGTCCGAGTGGCGTCTCATAAGCAGTGACATCGTCCACAAGCACGCCTTGCAAGAACATGCGATGCAAAAAAGCGATAATAACAACGCTGTCGAACTTCCGGCCCTCCGCCGACTTATAAGCTTCGGCCGCGACCTGTCCTGAGTAGTCATAACCCGCGTGCGGCACGATCAGCGCTCGGACATCCGGGGAAGG
>Ga0114951_10003965_pt1 | contig 14844 bp, 10 predicted proteins | sample AM7aDNAmetaG_FD_88677 | JGI IMG/M metagenome (GOLD analysis project Ga0114951, IMG submission 88677) | Freshwater microbial communities from Finland to study Microbial Dark Matter (Phase II) - AM7a DNA metaG | ecosystem: Environmental > Aquatic > Freshwater > Lake | place: Finland: Lake Alinen...
CAATTCGACCTGAGTCTTTTCGCGGCTTCTGGACTCACCCTTCAGCAGCCCAGAAACCCCCAAAACCTCACAACTCTCTCGCGGCCGCCCTTTTCCTCGCAACGGGATAGCCAAACTCCAGGCGGCGGTCTCCGACCGCCGGGCGCGCCGCGTCGTCGTTTCGGCCCTGTAGCGGCGGTCTCTGACCGCCGAAAGCATTCATCATCAATATTCGGCGGTCGGAGACCGCCGCTACAGTTTGGCGCCGCGCCACCGGCATTTCTCCTTGCCACGCCGCGAGCCGTTGGCCTACGCTCGCGCTCAATTCGCCGTTCGCGCCGGATGGGCGCGGACGAGCCGGAACCATCTGCAAGGAGAAGGAGCGATTGATGAGCACGACACTGTATCTGCAACTGAGCGCGTTGATGTTCATGGAGTATGCGGTCTGGGCCGCGTGGATGCCCGTCCTGGCGGCGCGGCTGCTCGGCCCGCTCCAGATGACCGGCAAACAAACCGGCTGGATTTACGCGACGCTGCCGCTGGCCAGCATGATCTCCCCGCTCTTCGCCGGCCAGCTCGCCGACAAATACGTGGACACCGGCTACATTCTCGCCTTCTGCCACGGCATCGGCATCGTGCTGTTGTTCCTCGCGGCGCGCACCAAGAAGTTTGCGCCGTTGTTCGGGGTGATGCTGGCTTACTCGATGCTGTATGGCGCGACGATCCCGCTGACGAACTCGCTGATGTTCAGCCATCTCACCGACCCGGGCAGCCAGGCGGCGAAGATCTTCATCTGGGCGCCGGTGGCGTGGACGTTGATCGGCGTGATGCTCACCGGGTGGCGCAACCTGCGCAAGGCCGAGGGCGACGGCAGCGACTGCCTCAAGTTCGCCGCGCTGCTCTCCATCATCATGACGGTGGTGTGCCTCCTGCAACCCGCGACGCCTCCGCAGGGCGGCGGCGCCGAGTCGCCGATCCTGAAGGCGATTGGCTTGATGTCGGACCCGCATTTTGCGGTGTTCATCGTCGTGTCGCTGGTGGTGGCGGGCATGATGCAATTCTACTTCCTCGGCACGGCGCGGTTCCTGACCGATCTTGGCGTTTCGGGGAAGAACATCCCGGCCATCATGGGCATCGCGCAGGCGGCGCAGGCGCTGGCGACATTGTTCCTGCTCGGCTTGTTGTTCGACGAGAAGGTGCTCGGCCCGAAGTGGACCATCACGATCGGCGCGGCGAGCTGGATGGTGCTCTATCTGATTTACGTGCTGAAGATGCCGAAGATGGTGGTGATCGTCTCGCAGGTGTTTCACGGGCTGGCGTATGTTTTCTTCATGATCGCCGGCCAGATGTATGTCGGCAAAGTGGCGCCGAAGGAGATCGCCGGATCGGCGCAGGCGTTGATCATTCTGGTGACCGTCGGCATCGGGCTGTTCCTCGGCACGCAGTTGGCGGGCTTTGTGATGGACCGTTTCTCGGCGGGCGGGAAGTTCAACTGGAGCAAGGTGTTCTTGGTGCCGATGCTCCTGACGCTGGCGGGCGTGCTGGCGCTGGCGATCGCGTTCTGAGCCAACTGCGCAAAAGGTTTGCCCGCTAAACACACGAAGAAGGAAGACATGATGGACAGGATGGTCAGGATTGCGGAAGCGGACATTCCCATCATGTAAATCCTGTCAAAAGAACTCCCTTTAGCGTATTTAGCGGGATCTTCTATTGAATCGGTTTTATGAGCCACATTCTTGTTCTGTACGATTCCAAGACGGGCAACACCGCGAAGATGGCGAAGCTCGTCGGCGAAGGCGCGGCGACCATCCCCGACACCGAGGTGCGGGTGCGCTCGGTAGACGAGGCGAAGCCGGAGGACCTGTTCTGGTGCGACGGCCTGGCGCTCGGCAGCCCGACGAACATGGGGTTGCTGTCGTGGAAGATGAAACGGTTCTGGGACGACGTGATGGGCGAGCATTGGATGAAGCTCGACGGCAAAATCGGCTGCGTGTTCAGTTCGGCGGGCGGGTGGGGCGGCGGCATGGAAATCACATGCCAGTCGCTGCTGACGCTGCTGATGAATTTCGGCTTCTTGGTTTTTGGCGTGACGGACTACGCGACCAAGCTGACCACCTGCCACTACGGCGCGGTGACGGCGCGCGAGCCGCGCACCGAAGACGCGCAGGCCGCGTGCCGGTTGCTCGGCAGGCGTCTCGCGGAATGGACGGCGGTGTGCGTCCACGGCCGCAAGGACCAGCATCCGTCGAACAAGATGGCGGAAAGGAAACTGCCGTCATAAACAGGAGCTGTTGTTTATGAAACCCGAAGTTCCTGTCGAGCGAAGTTTAGCCAGACGAATTTTCGTGGTGATTGTTTTGTTGGCGTCCATTGTCGTGCCAAGCGTTCTTCGGTGCATCATTAACAGAAACATCACTTTGGATAACGTCGAACTGATTCCAACGTGGCTTGCTCCTGTATCCATGCTGATGCTTCTTGCGCTGGGCGTTGTGCTGGCAACCATTGCAGCGTTTCTCAGTCGGCGCTGGTTTCGGTGCGGAAAAGTGGCCGTGGTCTTTATTTACGTTTTCTGGTATGCTGGCTCCGTCGTGGTAGCGTTTATCGTTCATCATTGCAAAACGGTGATCACATGAATAGTTGGTGCTTGACCGTTGCGCCCGCGCAGGTTCATCGTTCGACGCAAGATCGAAACTCAAACTCGTGAAAGGACTGACCGTCATGCGATTCTCGTTGATTGCCTCCATCGCCTCCGCGCTTTTGCTCGCCACTCTGCCCGGTTCCGCCACCGCAGCCGACTCGGCGAAGATCAAAATTCTCCTCATCACCGGCGATGACGTCGGCGCGCACAAGTGGCAAGAGACCGCGCCCGCCACGCGGGACATCCTGGTCAACTCCGGCAAGTTTGACGTGAAGGTCGTCGAGGATTTGTCCTGCCTGGAAAACGCGGACGACTTGAAGCCTTACGACGTGATCTTTTTCCACCGCTACGACCGCAGCGGTATCATCAGCGACAAGGCCAAGGAAAACCTGCTCAACTTCGTCAAGAGCGGCAAGGGCTTCGCCGTGGCCCACCTCGCCAGCGCGTCGTTCGGGCCGACCATGAAGAAGGAGGGCGACAAGGTCGAGTTGGTCAAACCGGGCTGGGATGAGTTTTGCAAACTCTGCGGTCGAATCTGGATCATGAAGGTGTCCGGTCACGGCAAGCGCACGCCGTTCATGGTCCACATCACCAACAAGACCCATCCCATTACCAAAGGCATGGAGGACTTCGAGGCCGACGACGAGCTTTACGCCAAGCTCCAAGGCGACGCGCCGATCAGCGTGCTCGCCACGGCCGACTCCGATTGGACCAAGAAGATCGAGCCGATCATCTTCACGGCGAGCTACGGCAAAGGCCGCGTGTTCCACGAGACCTTCGGTCACGACACAAAGGCCCTGCAGAACGCCAACATCGCCAAGGTCATCTGCCGCGGTTGCGAATGGGCCGCGACGGGCGCGGTGAAGTAAGCGCAGGCTCGGTCCTGTATCGAAACGCGCGGCCTGCGGACGCGGGCCGCGCCGCCATCAGGACGGCTGGACTTCGTGGTGCACCGCCGAGCGGTAACGCTCGGGCGTGGTGCCGGTCACTTTTCGGAAGACCCGGTGAAATTGCGACCGCGTCCCGAAACCCACATCGCTCCCGATCTGAATCGCCGTCTCGTCGGAGTGCGCCAGCAGATGGCACGCGCGATGAATGCGCTCTTGGGAAATCCACTGGCACGGGCTTAGCCCGGTCGCCCGCTGGAACAACACGCCGAGCTGTGTGCTGCTGTAACCGCTTCGCTTGACCAGATCTGCAAGTGTCCAACGATTCGCCAGGTCCGTTTGCACCAGGGCCGCCATGCGCTCCACCACTTTTCGCGCGGCGGCGTCGGCAGGCGCGGCCGACACGTCGCAACGTTCGCTCTCGCTGCGGGCCAGTTCGAGCAGCAACTGCGCCAGCAACGCCGCGCACATGGACCGCTTGGCGCGCTGGCCGCCGAACGATTCTTGCTGGAGCCGGTCCAGCAAATATTCCACCGCCGTCCGGCGCCACGGCACAATCCGCGTGCGCGCTGGAACCCGCACGCCGGCCACTTCCAGTCCCAGCGAGCGGCCGCAGCGCACGGGCATCCTCGTCTCCCGCAGCAGCGGACGCCGGAAAATCACCACAAATCTTTCCCCGCGCCAGTTCAGGCACGCATGGGGATCGTTCGGCCCGATGACCAGCATGTCGCCCGCCTCCAGCTGCATCTCTTCCGAACCGAGCCGGTAATGCGCGCCGCCGCTGGCGATGTAGCAGAGTTCCCAGTCCTCATCGGTGTGGACGTGAAACGTTCCCGGACTTCCCCACTGCCGCGAATAAGCAACGACAGGCACCGCCGGATCGGGGAACACGATCGGCGCTCGCACGAACCCGCTGCTTTTGGCGGCGCGCGTTTGCAACAGAGCCGAGTTTACCAGAAGGCGCGCCAATGTGACAGAGATGAATTCCGGTCAGCTGGGTTGAAACTGGCGATGAACACGGACGTGGGGACAAGCCGTAACGAGAATGTCTTCGGTGGGTTGCCGCCTATTCGTTCGGCGTTCCGCCCAGCAACCGGCGGATGGACGCTTTCAGCAACGGCTCGGCGCCCGGAGCCAGATTGGTTGCGATCGGCTCGTAGCCGCCTTCGCGAAAGGCCTCGTCCGTGCAGATGTAAGCCGAGCCGCAATCGCCGTAGCCGGCGACGGCCACGAAGTCGCCCGGCTTGGACCGTTGCGCGAACTTTTGGAATTCGAGAAACGGTTCGCCCGGCAGATGGACGACATGAATGTTGCCGATCTGGAGCGAACTTAACTCAAACGGCCGCTTGGCGCGCTCCGCCGCCGCCAGCCGCATCGCGCCTCGATAAACGCGCAGACCCTCGGCGGCCTTGGGATTGGCCAGCGCGGCGCGGCTCGGGTCGAGAAACGCCGCGTCGGTCCGAATGGGCAGTGTCAACGCATCCGTCCGCCAGACCAGCCGCTCCGCCGGCGCGAATTGCGTGGCGGCAATCGCCGCCGCCATGCCTGCTTGGAGCCGTTCCTTCAACGCCGCGCGCGTTGCCGGTTTCGTGTCGTTGTATTTGCCCACCGTCACGTTGCCCGCGCAACCGGTGAAATAGATCTGGAACACGCGTTCCTTCCGCTCCATCGCCTCGCGCGCCCAGCCGACGAAATCTGCCGACTCGCTCCCATCGCAGGAAACCGTCTGCGGATGCGTGGCGTAATAGTGGAGCCGCGCCAGCACTTTCTTGCCGCGCGCAAAAGTGATGGTCTTCAACATCGGATCAATGTCGCCTTCCGGCATCTCCGCCAGCTTCGGGTTTTTCGCGCCCTCGCTGCCGCGGGTGATGATTTTGCCGTCCGGTGCTTTCAACCGCCGCGCCGACGCCACACGGTCCACCTTCGCCTCGCCGCAACCGACGCGATCGAACGGTTCCAGCCGTTTCACTGCCTGCTGTACCGCCTTGGTCAGCCGCGCGCGCAAACCGTCGAGGAACTTCGGCGTGAGATGCGGCGGCGAGCCGGGCGCGGCGTCGAGCAACCGGTGCGCGCCCTCGTCGGCGTAGGGCGCGACGTGTTGATGGATGCATTGAATCGCCACGCAGGTCGGCTCGGTCCCCGCCGCGCGGGCGATGGTCTCGCGGAACGACCACTCTGATTCGTTGCACAGCAGGCACCAGTCGAGAGCGCAAAGAATGTAACGTTTTCCGCCGTCTTCCAACACGATGCCTTTGATCAACTCCGGGTCTTTGATGGTCTTGAGCTTGGTCAGCCAGACCAGCGTCTCACCGCGCGGAGGCGTTGCATCGCAGCGGAAGGTGGCGATGCAAAGAGTGGGAGAGTTCGCATCAGTCGCCGCGTGTACCGCCGCGAAGCCACCCACGGCCAGCATCATAACCAAGACGACTCGCATCAAAGCGTGTGCGGATGTTTTCATAGCAGTGGCCGGCAGCTTACCGCCGGGCGACGGGAACTGACAAAGGTTTTCTCGGCAACGGTCGAGAGCGAACAGGATGCCGGCTGGCGACGCGACAAGACAACTCTTGAAGTTCGCCGGGCGTTGGAGTCTCATCCGGCAGGTTTCACATCATGAACCGCCGGGACTTTTTCAAATTGGGCGCCGCCGGTGCCGGGCTGCTGGGCGGTCGCGTCACACAGAGCGCCAACGCCGACCCGCTGTCTGCCCTGCCGCCGGTAGCGCGAGCGCCGCAGTACAACCTCACCATCCGCGACTATCTTTCGCGCGAGGCACGGCGCATCAGCGACCGCGCGCTCACCGACACCGCCGACATCGCCTCGCGCCGCCGCCGCTATATGGAGATGATGGGCTTGCAGGACCTGCCGCCTGTTGGTCAACGGCCGCCGTTGAACCCGAAGGTCACCGGCGTCGTCGAGCGGCCGGCGTATATCATCGAGAAGCTTTATTACGAAAGCCTGCCGAAACTATACGTGACGGCGAACCTCTACGTGCCCCGCAATCTGAAAGGCCGCGCGCCCGGCGTACTCTACGTCTGCGGCCACTCCGACACGCAAAAGGTCAACTACCAGGCGCATGCGCGGCGATTCGCCGAACTGGGTTTCGTTTGTCTGATCGTCGAGACGGTGCAACTCGGCGAGGTTCGCGGTTATCATCATGGCTGCTACCGCGAAGGGTGGTGGCATTGGTATAGCCGCGGTTACACGCCCGCCGGCATCGAGCTGCTCAACGGCATCCGCGGCCTCGATCTGCTGTGCGAGCGGCCCGAGGTGGACGGGACGAAACTCGGCGTCACCGGCACGTCCGGCGGCGGCGCGGCCACGTGGTGGATTGCTGCGGGCGACGAGCGCATCCAGTGCGCTGCGGCCTCGTGCGGCACCTCGACGCTCGCGTCCTACGTGCGTGACCGCACGATGGACGGCCACTGCGACTGCATGTGGTTCATCAATACCTATCGCTGGGACCTTCCCGATGTCGGCGGGCTGATCGCGCCGCGGGCGTTCATGATTTCCTCCGCTGACCACGACGCCATCTTTACCATTGCCTCCATTCGCGAAGTCCACGACCGGCTCACACGGCTCTACCGGAAGCTCGGCGCGGCGGACAAACTGGCGCTTACGACTTATCCCGGCCCGCACGGCTACAGCGCTTACAGCCGCACGCGCATCTTCTCGTGGTTCATCAAGCATCTGATGGGCAAGGACGTGCCGCCGGAAAACATCGGCGACCTGGAGCTGGACAAGAGCAAACTGGAGACGGCGGACACGCTGCGGGTGTTTGCCAACGGCCCGCTCAAGGAAGACCGCACGCCGACCATCCACGAAGACTTTTTCACGCCGCCGAAACCGCCGGCGATTGCCGACATCGCCGCGCTGGCAAAGGAGCGCGCCCGTATCATCGACGCGCTGGATGAGAAAACTTTCGGCGCGTTTCCCACGAAGCCGCCGCCTTTGGATGCGCAGGTGGAGTTTGAATTGAAGTCAGGCCCGACGTCATCCGGCCATCGGTTTGCATTCACCTCCGAGGAAGGCTGGCGGTTGCACGGCAGGCTCATGATAGCCGACGACGTGAAACAACCCGCGCCCACTGTCGTCGCATTGCAGGTGCCCGGCGAAGAACGCAACGCGACGGACGCGTTCGCCGGCCGGGTGAACGCGCCGTGGGCCAAGGTCGTCGTCGAGCCGCGCGGCACCGGCGACACGGCGTGGGGCGACGAACTCAACTGGCATCTGCGGCGCGCCAGCGCGTGGACCGGATGCACGCTGGCGAGCATGCGCGTCTGGGACACGCTGCGCGCGTTGCAAGCCGTGCGGAAACTGCCGCAGGTGGACGGCCGGCAGGTCTCGCTGGCCGCGCGCGGCGAGATGTGCGCCGTGGCGCTCTACGCCGCGCTGCTCGACGGTAGCGTGCAGACGCTCTTTCTCGAATCACCGCCTGCCACGCAGAACGCGCCGGGCGAGAGGGACGGACGCGGCGCCGCCATTGAGATGCTCAACTGTTTGCGGATTACCGATCTCGCGCAGGTGGCCGGATTGTTGTTCCCCGCCGAACTGGTTTTCGCCGGCGAGTGTCCGGCGACGTATGCGTGGGCCGAAGAAACCTTTCGCCACCTTGGCGCGCCGGAGAAATTCCGCCGTGTCGCCAATCTTGCCGCGTGGCGGCTGGCGAAGTGAATCACTTGCGCCCGCTCACTCGGCGCGGCGCGCGCGTTGCCAGAACTCCGCGGACCACGGAGCGTCGGCCTGCCAGAGGCCGGGGTTCCAGAAGGCCGTGTCCGAAAAGTCGGCGTGTTCCTGCGGGCCATGCGTGGTTGTGTCGCCGGCGCTGAACGCTTTCAACGTCACCTGACGCCGCACGCCGCGCGGGATCAAATGCGTGGCCTGAATGATGTTTTCCCAGCGCCCCAGCGTGCGATCCTGGACGGTTTCCGGATGCGCGAGAAACTCGTCAATCCACACCAACAAACTGCCGCGAGGCACTAGGTCGGCGGCGTTGGCCTCGGCGACTTCGTTCGCGGGATGCAGACTCAGGTTGTAGAAACGCGTCTCCGGATGCGCCGCCAGATACGGCACCACTGCCACGCCCCAGTCGCGGATGCTGCATGCCGCGGCCAGATAGACGATGTTCTGAAACGGCAACTCCGGGCATTGGCGAATCATTTCGTTCGCGACAAGAGCGCCCGCGCTGTGAGCGACGAGCGTGATGGGAACCGACCGCCGTTTTTCCAGCGCGCGTAGCGCCTCCAGAAGCTGCGCCACGGCGCCGCTTGAACCGGCGTCGAGCGTGCGGACCACCTCGTTGGTGTTGTGCCAGCGGTCTTCGAGGTAAAACTCCTCCGGCGCGTGAAACAGCGTGGAGGAGCGGCGTCGCATGTTTTCCCACGCGCTTGTGCCCAGACCGTCAATCGCCGGGGCGCACACCAGTTTTGTCGGCAGCGTCAGCCACGAAAGTCCATAGCGCATCAGTTGCCAGGAGGTCGTCCGGTCGAAGCCGCCGAGCGAGACAGCAATGGAGTTGGCCGGGTCGTTGGCATATCGGCGGCGCAACTCCACGTAAAGCGCGTTCACGTCGGCGATTTCCGTGTTGACGAGATTGTCGAGCCTGTCGGCGGCGGTTTCCTGCGTGGGCGCGTTGGTGCGATAGGAGGAGCCGCCGATCCTCGAATTCTTCAGGTCGGTCGCGCCTTCATGATACCACACGATCGGCATGCGGACCACCGAGCGGGCCACGTCGCTCGCGGCGTAAAGTGGCGCGGAGAGTTTGCCTTGAACCGGTTTCTCCTGCCCGCGCCGCACCAGCGTCAGGTGCTCCCAGTAGGTCGAAGTCAGCCGCGAATCCCACGGGATGAAGATCGGATAACTGCCGCGCGACGCGATGTCCGGCACCGACCGCGCCGCCATCTCGACGCCGGACTCCACCGAGTTCAGTCCGCCCGGAATGAAGATGAGAATGTTGGTGCAACGGGAGGCGGCGATGGACTCGACAAGCTTCGCGAGCGACGCCTCAAAGTCGGGCGCCGGCATCGGTATCCACGCGCCGTCACTGTCGCGCGGGTCGGCGCGAAGCGGTTTCCCCGTGTGGTTTGCCGCGACGACGTGAAGATCGAGAGGAATCTGCGCCGCCGGTTGCAGCGTGCTGCAGCTCGTCGCGGCGAAAACAATCGCCAGCAAGAAAATCGTAAGCCAACGCCATCGCGCACTCATTTTGTTTTTTCTTTCGCCGCTGGGTTTGAGGAAGCTCTACTTTGTTGCCGCCAGTGGAGACGACGGGTCATACCAGAGCGACTTCCAGTATTGGCGCTCAACCTCATAGACGTTGATTGGCGCGTCGGGTTTGGCGCCGGCGGGCAGGATGCCGTAGCGTTTCATTTCGCGCACCCATTCCTCGCGCGGACGGAAACCGGGCATGTCGAAACGTTTGACCTCCTCCAGCCGCTGCTTGCCGGCCTCGCACATCGCCAGCAACGCGCGGTAGTCGGCGTCGTCCTTGCCGGCAAAGACCGCGCCGCACGTGCCGTAGCCGCCGGCGGTCTTCGCCAGCGGCGCGAGCAGCACCAGTGATTTTTCTGGGCGTGTGAGGTTGAAGACGATGTGGCGCGTGTGCTTCAGGCGCGGGTCGTCCATGCTCGGCATCCAGAAACTGAGGCCGATCTCGTCGCAAAGCGTGCGCGGGACCGGCTCATGCTTCGCGTTATGGCAGGAGGCGCAGCGGCTGGCGAAAACCTTCTGCGCGGCGATGGTCGCCGGCCAATCCTTGTCGTTCTCCAGAATCTCCTGGTTCTGCTGGTAGCCGCCGATCATGCCGCAGCCGAGCGCGGCGTAGGTGCCGGGGTAGGGCGCGCCGCAATCGAGCCAGAGCCGCGCCAGGAGCAGGTCGCGCGGCGACGCCTTCACGCCGTGGTGCGCGCCGTCGAGTTTGTCCATGAGCGGACTGCCACCGCTGCCGAGCGAGCGCGGCGGGTAGTTGCCCTTGGGGAGGTTGCGGCCGTCGGCGATCTGCCGCCAGACGGTGAGCGTATAAAAACTGTGCGAGAACATCGGCCCGCGGTCGCCGGTGAGGATGACGCCGCCTGCGCGTTTGTCGTAGTCGTGGCACTTCACGCAGTTGCGGTCGAGCACCGGCTGGACGTCGCGCGGAAAATCGGGAATGTCCGGCGCGTCGCGGAACGGCTCGATCTTGCTGGCGGCCCGCGCCGCGGCCGAGGGCCGGCGCGCCATGCAGACCTGCTGCGTCGACGTGCGGTGCTCGTGACAGCCGACGCAGCCGAGCGTTTCGCCCGGCTCCACCGTCGTGAAACTCTGCATGCGTTTCACGGCGCGCTCTTTGTCGTCGAGCGCGACGAAGATCAGGCTGCGCAGCGCCGGCGCTTCGAAGTACGCCGAGCCGTCCGACTCCACCGGCACGGTGCCGAGCACGCGCTCCAGCGTGAATGTGCCGGCGTAGCTCATCGGGTCCATGCCGCCGGTGAAGTTGACCGGCTTGGGCAGGCTCTCGACGATCAGCAGCTTTTTGATTTCGCCGGGCTGGATGCCGGAGACGTTGCGGCCGAAGTAGGCGTTGTCGAGCAGGTAGCGGCCGACCGGTTGCGCGAGGTCCACGCGCGGCGGGATGATACGCTCGAGCGGGCGCGGGACAAGCGGGCGCGGCTCGTGGAGCCAGACGTTGGGGACGGCGCAGAATTCCTTCGGCAGTTTGAAAAGCGTGGCGACTTGTTTGTTCTCGCCGACCGCGACCAACTCGTCGTTCCTGGCGGCCAGAAACGCTTCCTCGCTCAGCGGCCACACGTCGCGGTAACCGACCGAGCGCGTCATGTTGTGCAGTTCGCTGAGATCGTCGGGACCGTTGCTCGTGTCTACGGTGGCGACGTAGCCGGCATGCTCGGGCGCGCCGTGGCCGGGCGAATTGATGAACGCAACCTTGTCGGAGCCGGGAATCGGCTTGCCGTCAATGAACACGCCGCCGGGATTGAGGTTGCCGAAGTAAATCGTCTGGCCCGTACCGTCAGGATTCATCGTCCAGAGGTGGTGGAAGTTCACCTGATTGCGGTCCACGTATTCCCAACGCATGTAGAGGATGCGGCCGTCGGGCAACGGCCACGGCGTGTTGTCGTGTTCGAGGTTGGCGGATAGCTGGCGGATGTTTTTGCCGTCGGCGTCGCAGCGGAAAATGTTGGCGACCTGCGTGAGCCAGCAGTTCACCCAGCGTTTGCCGCGCGCGCTGATGAACACGATGCCGCCGTCGGGCAGCCACGCCGGCTCGATGTCGTCGTAGATGCCGTCGGTGAGCTGATGCAGACCAGTGCCGTCGCTGCGGATCGTGTAGAGATGATAGGTGTCGGTGCCGCCTTTGCGGTAGGAGAAGATGATGAGCCGCCCGTCGTAATGCACCGCCGGGTCGCGCACGGAACCTTCGGGATCGTTCACGAGCAACGAGAGCTTGCCGGTTTTGAGGTTGAGTTTGCAGAGCCGGCCTTCCTTCCCATACATCTTGTGGTTTGCGTCCGGCGAGAGGTATCCGAAGTTCGCATACCAGTGCTCATGGATGATCGACCGCACGGCGAACACGATCTCCTCCACGCCCGCCATCGGCCCGGCCAGGAAGTTCTTTACGAAATCTGGGTCCAACCGGACCGCGATCTTCGGCGCCTCGCTGCGCGGGCTGAGCATGACGTAGTCGTAGACGATCCAACTGCCATCGGTGAGATTGATGGCGATGGTGTTGTCGCCGGCGGTGATGGCGCCCGCGGGCACCGGAAACGTCAGCGGCAGCGAGCGGCCCTCGCCGTCCGGTTGATGCGCGAGGTCGTTGTTCAACTTCTCCTTCGGCAGCCGGCGCGAGGCGATGGGTTTGCCGTTGACGGTGATGGTGATCTGGCTCGGTTCCCAGATCGCCAGCACGCCGAGCGTCAGAAAGAGCGGCCCGGCCGGCGCCTGATTGGCATGATAGCGAATGGTGAACGTGTGCGGTTTGCCGCCGGCCCAGGCGTCGTGCGTGCTCGGATGAATATAAGGCCACGCGCTGAGCTTGCTCTCGCCGACCGTGAAGACGACCGGCTTTGGATAACGCTTGGCATACTCCGGCCAGCGCTTGTCCACCAACCCGAATTCCATCGGCGAGCCGTCCGGCGTGCCGATGCAGAACAGCGCGTCGGAGGGCGGGGCGTTGGCGGCCGGCTTCTCCGCCGCGGTCGGCGCGCCGAATGCCGCGCCTGCCGCCATCGCGGCACAACCCATCAGAACTGTGAAAAAATCGCGGCCTCGTCGTTGTGTGATTTTCATTCCTGTGCCAACAACTCGTCATCCTCGACATTCTCGGCGTTCGGGTCGGGGACTTTGAAATAGGTGAACTCGCCGGAGGGATCGGCGAACTCGCTCAGTTCCAGCGCGACGCTGGGCTTGCCGCCCGGATACCACGCGCCCGCGCCCCATGCCTTCACGCGGCAGGCGACGCCGCCGGGCCGGACCGAGTCGTCTTTGAACGGCCCCTCGACCGACTTTGGGTCCATCACCAACAGGCGCAAATCGGTATTGGCAAGGTTCGGATAGCGCGAGCGGTTCAGGCAGAAGACCTGCGGCCCGCGCATGATCGCGACGCGGCCCGCCTGCGCCACGCGGCCTGCGACGAGCCGCGCCGGCATCGACAGATCCAACTCCACGCGGTCGCCGCTCTGCCACTTGCGGTTGATGACGAAAAACTCTCCCGGTGTGACGGCCTTCGCGACGGCCTCGCCGTTCACCGAAACCTTCGGCTCGTCGCACCAGCGCGGGATGCGCAGCCGCAGCGGGAACGGCGCGGGCTGCGACGGTTCGAGCCGGATTGCCACGCGGCCGGAGCTGGGGTAATCGGTTTCCTGCCGCACCTTCACGCAGAGTTGCGGCGACAGTTCCACTTTCGCCTCCGACGCCGTGTAGAGGTTGACCGCGATACCGCCGCCGGCGCGGTAGCAGACGAAGCCCGGCAGTTCGGCGATGATGCGCCGGTAGTTGTTCGGGCAACAATAGGTGTCGCCCTTCCAATAGCTGCGCGGCCCGTCCATTGGCGTGTAGTAGCGAATGCGCCGGCCGTCGGGCGATTGCGCCGCGAAGAGGCCGTTGTAGATCACGCGCTCCATCAGGTCGCCGTAGAGCGATTTGCCTTCCATCCGCAGCAGTTCGTCGAGCCAGCGCACGAGATAGGCGCTCGCGCAACTTTCGCCGAGGTTGATCGTGCCTTCCTGCGTGTCGTGCCAGCACTCATGGTCGCCGCACTCGCCGGTGACCGTCATGCCGTCGCCGTGCAGGATGAAGTCCAGCACGTCGCGCGTCGGCTTCAGCAACTGGGCGTTCGGTTGCAGCCGGTCGAGCCGCAGTTGCGCGACGCAGCGGCAAAGATGCGCGTAGGCGTGGCCCTCGATGTCGTCGTGGCGGCCGGTGACGACGTGCGCGTCCCAGTTGGCAAGCCGGCGCGTCTTCGTCACAAACTCCAGATACCGCGCGTCGCCCGTCTCGCGGTGCAGCGCCAGCATTGTGTTCTCCAGGCCCGTCACGCCCATGTGCAGCGTGATGTTCCACGGGCTGGGCATCTTCGGCGGCTCGGCGGCCCAGCGCTTCATAATGTAATCGGCCAGTTTCTTCGCCGCCTCCAGCGACGCCTTCTCGCCGAAGAACCGGTGGTCCATCGTCAGGCCATAGACCAGATAGTTCATCTCGTGGATGTCCCAAAGCGACCACATCCGTTTCGCGGGCGGGAACGTGCCGAGGTAGCCATCGGCCTCCTGCGCGGCGATGGCTTCGCACACAAGATGCCCCTTGTATACCTTCACGCGCTCGTCGCCGGTGTAGGCGGCGAAACGCACCGCGGCGTCAATCAACTTCCCCAGCCCGATATACGCGCCGCTGCGTTTGGCCGGCTCCTTTTTGAACTCCGCCAGGAAATCCTTGTCCACGTCCAGCACCAGCAGGTTGTTGGCGATGGTGACCTCGATCCGCCGGCCGATCTCGCCGCCCACCTTCACCGCGCGCACGTCGAGCGGCTGGAGTTTGTCGGCGGCGGTGGTGGATGGCGGATGCGCGATGGCCAGACAGACACAAGCGAGCAAACAAAAACGTTTCATGGCGTCGTAATCGAACCGGCTGGAAGTTTCAAAGACCCGCCGCGCAAGGTCAACGCATTTCTAATCCTACTTCGGGGTCATACGCTCCGTGCGGCAACGAGCGCGCCCAGCGGTCGCGCCCTACCTGCGTCGTGCCTCAAAAGTCACTGTTACCCAGATAGCGGGGCCGGAACGCTCCGGTTGCCTCAAAAGTAGTGTTACCGTGTTTTTGGCGCGCACAGCTTGGTTCCTGGGGCGCCTGGTTGTCAAA
>Ga0114951_10003968_pt1 | contig 14830 bp, 6 predicted proteins | sample AM7aDNAmetaG_FD_88677 | JGI IMG/M metagenome (GOLD analysis project Ga0114951, IMG submission 88677) | Freshwater microbial communities from Finland to study Microbial Dark Matter (Phase II) - AM7a DNA metaG | ecosystem: Environmental > Aquatic > Freshwater > Lake | place: Finland: Lake Alinen...
CCCTAGTAGAAAACCAATGGTAATCGTGATAAGGAGCGTCTACTGAATCTCCTGGCTCACCCTTACCCTTAAACTTCAAATCAAACTCTCTAACCGATTCCTCGCTAATCCCCTTTTGCTCGCATAGTCCGGCCTCTAAAAGCTCATGCACCGCCACTAAATAGGCATATCTGGAATCATTAAACTTGGAGACGTTGATCTTTAACACTCCCTTAGTAATAGGGAACCAATCGCCTAATGTATCGTAGCGCTGCTCATTGTGAGGGATAATGTTAATAACTATCTTTTTTAAGGTTTTCATCTGTGGTGTCTGTCCCTTACTCTCTTAATCTTTTCGAGTTCTTGCTTTTCTTCTGGAGATGAAAGCTCATATACTTTCATAAAGTCATCGTAAGAAAGGCTCTTTGATAACCTTTGTAGCTTAGTTTCTCCTCGCAAAGCACTGTGCCTGACCTGATTTGCCTCTTTCCTTGTTAATGTTTTATCTTCTCTTTGTTTTTTTAATTCTTGCATTCCAGCAATGGGATCGGTTTTTAATAAATCTCTTATTTCAGATTCTGTCTTGAATCTTTTCTGCTGTTCTGGAGTGAAAGTCGAAGGCATATTCTTTGATCTTAACTTTCTAGCAGTTTGTTCTGCTTCCGTTCCAGATGGTATCGTTATTCCCACAAGGCTTGCTCCAACTTTTAGGGGTTGAGTAATGGCTCCCTCAATGGTTTTAACTGGAGAGATAGAGTCAACTATCTGTTTCTTTAAGTCCTCAAGAATGTTTTCTACTGCAATTAGAGGTTTCTTGGTATAAGTGTTAATGTTAAAAAACAGTTGAACTAACTCTTTGGTTGCCGGAGCTGGCGTGTAAATTGATTGCAACCATTGCGAGTAGTCAATTTTTCCAGTAAGCATTTTCCATGTGTTTACCGGAATGGTTGCTGCTCCAGCTCGCCTAAAGAATGCTCCCTTTTTTCCGGTAACTTTTTCTGCAACCTTATCAAGCGCAGGATACATAAGGAAAATTACCACCGCTAGCATTGCCAGTTTGTCCAGCGCCTCAAGCCTTTCCTGCGGTGTTTTTCCTTTTCCAGCTAAGTCTTTTAACATCTCACCATAAGACCTGAATGCTCCATAATGATATGCTCCAAACATCGTTAGGTTTTTGTTAAGATTAGCTTCTGCTAATAACCGAGAATTAAGCACTCTTGATGGTAAAACATAATTTGGTATATGCTTTCCCACTTCTTTTATTGCCTGTTGCATGGTTTTGCCTTCGGCCATTTCTTCGTAAACCGCTTGCATGGTCGCAAGATCGTTTATAAACCAAGTGGCCTGTCCAGAAAAGCGATATATTCCCTTAATTAGTTCCGCAGGGTTAAGATATTTTAAGTCTTTTGCAACGAACTCTGCCAGTTTATTATCCTGTTTTAATTCTTCTTTTGTCTTATCTAGCATTATTTTTTGAAAGTTATCGTCCACCGTATCTGAAAATAATAAATTTGCTCCGTTTTCTAACATCTCTATATAATCATTGTTACGGGTTAAAATGGCCTCTAGCGCCCTTGATCCTGATTGATATAATCGGAGATAGTCTTTTGGTATTGCAAGCCTATAAAGTCCACGTCGAACAATAGCGTGAATCACTATGTTTGGTATATGAATAAGCGGATTAAAGAAAATAGCATTTCTTAAAACTCCGTTTACTGCCGAAAGAATTCTAAGCGGATCACCGCCTTGTTGCATTTTCCTATTAAAATCGTCAAATACTTCTGCGGTTCTTTGGTCAAATACCCAACCCCTAAACTGAGGTAGGTCAGTAGTTCTCCAGCCTTCTGGTGGCAATCCTTCTCCGAGTTTATAGGCAACCTTTCTAAATTCTGGGGATTCCTTTAGCTTGTCTAGGTATTCTATCGCTCTATCGATTTGCCTTAACTTGTTATGCGCCAATAATTCATTTTCCATAACAAACTTATGATATTTGAGGTTAGTATTTGCTTCGATCTCTTTAACTCTTGCGTCAGTTACTTTCCATGTATGTCCGTTTTTATCAATAAAGACCTTGTTGTTTAACTCATTGGGATTATATTTCTCTGTTGCCATGTCTATCTTTGTTTCTAATTCTGCGATCTTTCTATCAATGGTTTTAATCCTATTTGCCGTTAAAACAATTTCCTCTGTTGGTTTTACTCTAGCCCTTTCAATCGCTCTTAATTCTTTTCTGGCGCTTGCGATCTCAGCATTCATTTCTGCTCTGGCTTCTTTGGTGATTCCTCTATTCTTTAGCGTGTCTTTAAGGTTGGTAATTTTATTTGCTAGGTTGCCAACTCTTTGTTCCCCTACTGCGTCCCTAGTTTTAACGCTACTTAATATCTGTTTTTCTTTTGATAATGCTTTTATACGCTCGTTTAGTGGTTTAATTTCTTTATCAAGTAAATCCTCATACTGTTTCATGTTTAGGTTTCCAGCAAACTCTGGTTGTTTATTTGTAAAGACAACCACTTTTCCATCTTTAATAGAAGCAATTACCCTATTTCCTTTTTCATCAACCAGAGCTTTCATGGTTCTTTTCTTAAACATTGATCCTGACTTAGAAAGAACCCCGACTCCACCTCCAGTTGATTCTATTTCAGCAATTATCCGGTCATAAATTCCACCCTTTCCAGCTATTTGTCTTGGAGTATAATCCTCTCTAGTTAGTGGAACTTTTCCGTCTTTTTTAATCTTATTAAATAGGCGCTCTCTATCTGCACGAATGGGTTCTATTTGTGTTTCAAGTAATTGTTGTTGCTCTAGCGTGAGTGGATAGTTTTTATCTTCAATATGATAAAGAATAGCTTCTTCGTCTTTAGCAGAGACATTGGCAGACTTTATAAGTTTATTAGCTCTAATCTTGTCTGCTTTAGCTTTTAATCTTAACTTTAATAAGTCGTCAGCAATATTTCCAGATAATTCCGTCATTTCTTTTGATTTTGAAAGATAGTCTTGGGCGTTTAAGATTGCTTCTCCAGCCTGCTGGACTCCTGGAAGTGCGCCAATTTGAATGGCTCCAGCTTCTTCGCCTACCGTTTTTAATGGTTCCGGTGTTGGAACGTGTTCGGCTGGTGGTAGTCCCACTTGTGTAGGTATCTGTTCAGAGGAACTTATTCCGGCTTCTTTTTGTGCCTGATCTCTACTGATTAAACGACCATCGTTGGTTCTAAATAAACCATCTGCTCCTCTATCAACGGTAGAAATGTCTTTACCCTCTGCCTTTGCTTTTTCAAGCGCTTCTCCGTGTGAGGGAGCTTCGTATACTTTCCCCTCTACTGGGATAGCAGCATTAGTGATAGTTGTTTCTTCGGCTGGTGCCTGAGGTTCTTTTGGTAAAAAACCAGATGGTCGTATATATGGCTCAGTTGTAACCTTTAGTGGCGTTGGCTTACCTTGCATTAAACCTAAGGCTCCAGCGGTTATAGCATTTACCCTTGCGGTATCTTCGTTTGCTCCGGCAGACTTGCTTGCGACGTAAGATGTTCCTGCGCCAACAGCTCCGGCTGTTCCTCTTGAGAGAGTTTCGCTGGCAACCTTGTAAACTGTTTTAGCGGTTTCTGGTGTTATCTTAACTCCAGTTTTTTCAATGGCTAATAATGATCTAATAACATAGTTAGCTATTGTTGGATTTTTAGTAAATGCTCCAGCTAATCCGGCAGCGGAAACAATTCCGGCAGCAATTGGAATATCCACCTTTGCTAGTTTGTCCGCATATTGATTAAGGTTTGGGTGATCTGATCCCAAATTATCAATGGCTGAACTTAAAGCAAGCGTTCTTACTGTGTGTTCTCCTAGCGCAGCAAGAGGATATTTTGCCAATGCTGGAATGGCAGGTATTTTTCCAAGTCCAGCAAACTGTGTAACTCCACCAATTACTTGTCCGGTTGCTGATTCTATTGGATAGCGCTTCTGTTCTTCTTCCTTAAAGCGTTTCATGTAAGGCGGTTCTTTGTAACCTGTAATTTTTTCTACTAGCGGTAAGCCAATACCTTGCTCAAAACCAGTAAATATAGACCCTAGACCTGTTTGCCCTAGTCCAGTAGTTGTAGGAGTTGAGGCCTGCTGTTGCGGTGCTGTCGTTGGCGTGGTGGTTACAGATGGGACTTCTTGAGTTTTGTATTGGTCAAACTCGTCTTTTTTAGGAGTTAGAAACTTGGAAAAACTGTCCAATAAAGAGGGTTCTACTTTCTTTTTATACTGGTCAAATTCGTCCGCAACCGCAGTCGAAGAAGTTAAATATTGGTCAAACTCATCAGGCATTATTTCTCCTATTTTGCGTTCGGGTGTTTTTGCTTAAATCGCTCTATTGTGGAAGGATCGTTAGGAATTTCCCAAGAGTTTACCCCATCTGAGAATTTGACTGTTTTACCTTTTGGAGAAACTACTTTTGGTGGAACAACCCCAGCTACGCTAGGGCCATTTTTTGTGTCTACTATCGCCTCTCCGGTGCTACTGGTTAAGGTAACTGGATTGCCTTTTAGTGCAGCTCTTGCGTTTTCTAAATATTTCTGTTGATCTTCTGGTGTTTTATAGACCCACTCAGACGATCCACCAGCAGCTTTAACGGCATAGTTTAATACCTTTTGCTCAAATGGGGTAGAGCCAGCGGAACTTGCCTTTGGTGGTCTAGCATTATAAAACTCCGATATTCCGGTATAGGGATTGGTAATTTCAATCTCTCCTTGCTTTCCTGTTGGAGCTTTTGAGATGGTTCCCTGTTTAGCTATTTCGGCATATTGATAAGCACTCATAGTTTTTGGTGCTGTGGCTTTATAAGTTCCATAGTCTCCTTTAACTTCTGCTCCGGTAAATCCAGCTTTTCTCATTGCTTCCGTTTCTAGTTTCTGTCCGGTTGGTTTGAATCCTTGCTCAAGCCCAGCCAGCGCAGCCGATCCTGCGTCCTTAGCTTCGTAAGCACTCTTAGCTCCCTGTAAAGCTGGAAGAATGGTTGCGGCTGACGGTGCGAGTGAAACTGCCCCACCAGCAAGTGCCGGTGCAAGTCCTCCAGTAGCGTAACCTAGCGCTGCGCCACTTAAAACTTGTGAAATCTTAGCTTGGTTCTGTTGATCCTCTTGATCTCGTTTTTTCTTAGCTTCAATCGCTGCCCTGATTGCTTCGTCTGCATTATCTAAATATCCGTAAGCCATTTTTTAACCTCCGTATCCTAATTGAGTTAGCAGAGCCAAAGACTCAGCGCTTGGTTGTTTATCTCCATATTCTTGCTCCTGTGAGGAATCGTAAATGGACTGTATTGCCTGACCAAGTTTAGTGTATTTATCAATGTCGGCCTGGGTAGCGGTTGCGTGCTTAGCAAATTTCTTAGACATTGTTTCATATTCTTGGAGAGCCTTAGCAAGTGCTGGACGGCCTTGTTTAAGCCAATTAACCCTATCAATGATGTTGGGGTCAGATAGAGGAACCGAGGCCGAAGCAATGTTTGATTCGTTCTTCTTATAAAGAGTATCCTGCTGTGCTTGAGAGGAACCAGCTCCCGTTATTCCAGAGGCGTAATCAATCGGTGCTTCCGTGTTCTGAGATATTTCATTCTCTAGTCGATTGTATTCGGCTTTCTCTTGCTCGGTTGCTTCCCCATTCATAATCTTGTTTTTAAGGTTGTCTGCTTGCGTTTGTTTACCAGAAGTTTGAGCTGTTACCTTAGCAGTTTCTAATTCCTGTTGGTATTGCCCAACCTGTTTAAGCGCTGGATTATAAACGTCTTTAAGTAATGAAGCTCCTACTTTTCCAGTCATAAAAGGATTGACCGCCGATTTGACTGCGGTTAAACCTTGCTGAATTTGTGGGTTGAGTGCCGCCAGAAATGCTTCAGTCTGTGCTTTAATAGGATCGACATAGCCAGGCGTAGCTACTGTCGTTGCAGCCTTAGCTCCTCCAGCTCCAACCGCAGGGGCGGTCGTGGTTTCTGTTCCACTCGCTGGACGACCAATCATCTGAGTAGTATCAGGACGTGTTTGTTTGGAGGCTAATGGATCAAGCGCCGGATTAGCCGTGGTGGGCATTGCCTGAGTTCCTGCCGTTCCGGTTGCTAGGGTGGGCAAACCTGCTTGTGGTAAGTAAGCATTATAACCCACTTGTTTTTTTATCCTTTGAATATCTTGTGAACCTTGCAACGCTGGATTGTATACCATTTTTTTCTCCTTATCTCGTTTGAATTACCGAGTATTTATACCTAACCGACCTTAAACTTAACGCCCCTACCTGTGCTTTCTGGGTCATTCTGATCTTAAACTCTTTCGCTGTCATGTTTGGATTGAAAGAGAATTGCACCATTCCATCAGTAGTTACGTTATTTGTAACAAAAGTCTGGCTTGCTGGACCTTGTGGCACGTTTATACTTGTAACTTCAATAGTAAAAAGGCTATTAACGGTCGGATTATCTGCCCTCGCCCACACCTCAATCAGGCTTAACTGCTTATCTTTGGTAATATCCTTAGAAAAGAAGCACTCCGTAATAGCCTCGTCTGTGGTGCTACCAGTTGAGTTTAAGCTCGAAAGCTGACCATTGGTGTCGCCCATGAACAATTGAGGCTCTAACCCACCAGTTTCTTTGGCTAATAGGCTTGTGGCATGGAGTTGCGTCCATCTTGTCCAACCGTCCTGTGCGTAGTTGTAATTGTAAATATACGAGTTGGTTGCTTGGTCGTTAGGAACGGATAGTAAATAAGTGTCTTTAGTTGGCAAAATGCACGCCTGTGGCATTAAATCTGCTAGGCCGGAGTAATAATCTCTAGGATCACGGTAATTAGAAAATAGTTTAGCTTCCTCACGAATATTACCGCTTAATAGGGTGGTTTGAAGTCCGGTCTGTTTATAAACACCAAAGCCTGAAAAGAAGATAAAAGAGTCGTCCATTGGAGTATAAGCAATAGACTTGGCGCTTCCAAAGGTGATTCCGTTTATTCTAGTTACTTGGTCGATAGCTAAGCCGTCTGGGATTCCATTGTTAGGATCGTATTCTTCGCCAGTTTCTCTAAAGACGCTCATTCCGTCTGGATTCTTAGTGGCAACGAAAAGATACCCACCAGACTTAGCTAAGCCGACAATGCTTCCAACCACTTGAAAGGTGTCGAGTGTTGGGAATAGCTCAGGCGTGTATCTGCGAGAATAAACTACCGTTGAGCTATCTGCACTATCAGACATTACCTTTAAGTATAAATCTTCTCCGGCCTCGCTAGAACCCATTGGAACAGTATATCTCCAAATAGGGATTTGCTCAGTATGAACGGGGATATTTGACGAGTTTATCCAATTATTTCCGGTAGTTGCGCTTCGTTTGCTAATCATAATTCCACCCTGCATATGACCATTAAACAAAGTGTCAGAATTATAAATGGCCGTAACATCAGCTGTTGCTATTTGGTAACTAGGCCATGATACCTGAGGAACATAGGTTTCACCAACCGTAGTATAATTTGAAGCCAAATTATTCCAGGTAGCCGTTGAAAGGTCGCTCGCCGCCGTTACCCTATCTAGCAGATCGTCAACCGTCGATGATTGCTGGCTCCAATATTGAAGTTTTACATTCGTAAATACACTACTCGAGCCTTTGATCGATGGACCCTCAGTATGTGGATAAACCATGTCTTTTAATACTGCAACCTGGGTTCTAGCGGCAAGTTGAAACCTCATATAAAGATTATTTGCCTGATAATAATTAGTATCTGGGCTATTCTTGTCTAGGTAAGTGTCGCAAGCGTCTTGTGCAATGTCGTCATGTGGTCTAACCTCTATAGTCGTTATTCCAACATTATAATTATTATCAAATCCATTAGCATTGTAAGTCCAATAGGAATGACCAGTTAGGTTCGTTCCAAGATAAATCTTAACAGGAGAGCCATCGGCTGATCCCAAAGACTTCTCGATAGTTAAGTAATAGGTATTGCCAATCGCAGTAACTAGGTTTCCGAAGTCAAAGCGCACCTCTTGTGGACTAGCAGGGAGAGAGCCAATTGGATAATTCACCGTTGCAAGTGCTTCGCTCGTTAAAGTATTTCTGATTTTAAGTATCAGATTGCCAGTATAAATATTATCATCGCACCCAATTTTAAGGGTTATTGCTTTTAATGTTGGTTTAGCTGCCACAAAAGACTGTGCTATTCCGGTTACTCCTTGACCCATAATATAATAGTTTGAAATGGGAGCATTAGATACGCTCGTTTCTGTGCTGATATTTGTATATGCCATTACTAGATGACCTTCATATTCGAGCATATGGCGAGCGTTTACAACATCAGAGCTTCTATAGCAAGTAGCCGATTGAGATGTTGTAAATGTTGGAGTTGAGAAGATTAACGAGTTTCCCTCAATAGATACAATCTCGTTCCAGTCAAATTGTGAAGCAGCTTCAGTTGAAGTATAGATAATATACTCTCCTGCGCTAAGTCCAGAAATGACGGACGAGTCAGCCGTGGCTACAAGAGTGCCAGCCGTAAACTTAACATTTCCAGTTAAAGGAGCTATGTCATCTTGATTCTGCATATGATAAATACCAGAAGTTAAATACTTTCTTGGTGTTTCTCTGCCGTTTGTTAAGTATTGTCTGGTAACATTGGGATCAGCCCAGAGAACACCTTCCCAGGGATTATCTGAAAATCCACTTTCAAGCGTAGTCCAATTATTATTAATATTTTTATAAATTGAAGTCTTGTCGCACATAATGATTGCGTCATCTCCGACAGGAGTCTTAAAATTAAAAATGCCTCTTATTGAATTTCCAGTAGAACGATAATGGTTAGTCTTGTCCGGCCTTACTGAGAGAGTAGAAAATCTGGGATTTTCCTCTGACTTAGAATCCAAGACATAATTATCAAGTTGATCTGAAGAAACAATGTTAGATACTTGAGTCTGAGATATACGGTCAAGTCCTTTCCAGCCTACGTAGACCTCCTCGTATTGCCCTATTCCCAAAAGGACACTAACGAAAATTCCTATTGCAACGCCAATTAAACTTAGACCTTGCACTATTTCACCGCCCTTAAAATCTTATCAAGTTTATCGTTAATAACGCTAATCTGCAAGTTGTATAATTCTCTTGGAACATATTTATTCTCGATCTTGCAGGATAATTCGTCTAGGCGATCAGCTATGGCTGCGTCAACCTTCCACATGAGAATTCCACCCAAAACAATAATCAAGGTTAAAACTGCGCCCAAACTCTTGATGTCTAGCTTACCGTTAGAATCCCTCATGTTTAACTCCTTTAATAATGATGATACATAACCGAAATCGTGCAAGTATTTGAAGTCCCTGCTTGAGAGGCTACCTTAGCTTTAATCTGTGTGTTTGCCGGAATAATAGGTGTCTGGAATGGTTCGTGTGGTGCGGCTCCAGCATTGCTTAATCTGGTAAATCTTACCCTACCAATTTCTGCCTCTGAACCATTTGGTCCAGAATATAAAATCAGCTCAAAGGTATCGTTAGCGTTTACTGCCGCTATGTTTAAGCAATGAATATCAAAAGGACTGGGGATTGTGTTTGCTGGGACAATTACTGCGAACGACCCCAATGCCCATGCCGCCACCCCTCCAGTAACCACGACTCCATTAGCTAAGGTGGGATAAACCCTACACATGGAGTGTGCGTGTTCCCAGTTGTCGGCCGTTCTTCCCGAAATGCTTCCCTGGCTTACATCAGAAAACCCTGCACCTGCAATAGAGTCTAGTTTGCTTCCAATTACTTTTCCGATTAATTCATTCCCTGGGTCGTTTGTCGTAGGAACCTCTATTGGGTCGTATGTCATTTTATTTTCCTCCTAGTAAATATACCAGTTAGTGCCATCTTCAAAGAATGATAGAGCGCCACCCTTTGCTCTAATTACTGCCTCTGTCGTTCCCTCGATTAAAGGAACATTCCCCATCGTGGCACTCTTTCCAACAATATGAATTGGAGAAACATCGGCCACCATTCCCAGGTCCTTAATTGTTACTTTGGTTCTGAACGGCGTGGCCAGATTAAATAATGCGTCCGACAGATAAACCGTAGTGTCTTGCCCTGGCGTTGGGCTTCCAAAAACCCCAACAATACCAACCGATTCTGGAGTTACATCAAAGGTTTTTTCTGCGCCAGATAAATTTACTTCGGTAAGTTTGGTTACTCTGTCTTGCGCAGTCAGCCCCGTATAGAATAGATTGTCCACATACCCTTTGCTCGTTGCGTCGCTAGTGGATATTGGCGTTGGAACTTTAGGATTCTGAACAAAGGAAATACCGTTTGGTAAATCAGTAGATAAATCTCCTGCCCCACTTAGTTTGAAAGCATACTTATTGTCTCCAATGAAACGCTCTGAAAAAATCTCGTCTGAGCTTGTTAAGCTGCTGGAACTAAGTGGGCTTGTGTGCTTGAAAATGTCAATACTTGTTGCTGTCCCTGGAACTGACATCGTTGCGTCGTCAAAGTAGGCGGTTTTGTTTGGCTCTCCCAATACCGAGATAAAAGGGACTGTTCTTCCGTTTGAATCAACCCCAGCCAAAGGACACATAAAATGACCCCAGCTACCAGTTAAAACAAAGGAATAGGCGTGGTCTGAATCTGGCGCTTGGTGTGAGTAAGCGTCCCAAGATTGTGTCGAGAAATTCCAGATTTTACTTGCCGCGTCGATTGTGTCGTTCAATACGGTATATAACCCGTGAGCGCCGTAACCGCCGTCTTTAGCCCAAATACTTAACTGGTATTTGTTTACGGGACTAAGGCCGTTGTGAACTTGATAAATTGAACCTGAATTACCACCACTATCAGAGAAAATGTTTACGCCATAATTGCCAGAATGGGCGTTTGCGCCTACTGATTGAATTGGGTCGGTTCCTTGCGACTGCGTATATATCCCCCAATTCTGTAAACTGTAAGCCGTAGAAGTCCAATTCTCAAATCCGCTATTAGTAAAGATATCTGTTCCCGTTCCGTTTTCTTGTAAAATTGCGTCGTCCAATAAAGAATAATTATTCGTTGAAGCAACATATAGTGAAAGATTTTGGGTATAAAACGCCTCATTAGTTATAGGTAAATTACAGGACGGCATGGTTACATGCGTGTAAGACGAGACTGCCCCAGGAGAATAAAATTGGTCGCTGGTTGGTTCACCCCCACCGTTATCGAGGACTAAAGAAGCGTCGTCAACCATGAGTATTTGTCCAGGAGTTCCCCCTAAATAATCAATATAAATCATTGGAACAAGAGTGCCGTCTGAATATGGCTGTGGGCTGGTGTAAACAAATTGCCAAGCATTTACGCATTGTTGCGAGGCATATTGACCAACCTGTAATGGGAAACCCGTATATGAATCCCAGCTTTGAGAGTTAAAGTTCCAAATATGACTCTTGTCCGAATTGAAGAAAAGATAGTCAACATGGGGAGTTCCCGTTTGGTTAGGAGCGAAAGCGTAGAATGAAAACCTGTATTGCATCGCAGGGTTTAGACTATAAAAAGTGTTGCTAAACATTGAGGCCGGAGAATTAATCCCGTCTAATTCTAATCTGACCGACCGTCCAGCCGAATGAACGGCAATTGTTTCTTGCGTCGCTGGAGTGGTGGTATTAAAGAAATTATACCCACCAGCGTTCCAAGCGGTTGGGTTGGCCGTTCCTGAGTCCCAAGAGTCAAAGTAGTTATTTGTTTCAAGTTGAACAACATCAGAAGAAAAGTTTCCGGCCAAAGCGCCTGTGAAGTTATAAAAATATTGGTTTTGCCACATATCGTCGGACTCGTATAGGCAGAATTCGTCGCCTTTGTCCCAAAAACTAGCCTGGTAATTTGTTCCCTGTAACCCATGCGCAGACTGGAATACTAGAGAGCTCGTATTAAAGTCGCCCCCTCCCTGGAATTGCAAAGCAAAATTCTCTCCATGCGCCTCTGTAGTTCTAGTTGGCTCATATCCTTTTGGTCCATTGGTGGTTGACCAGTTGTCGGGAGACAAGAAGTAATTCCAAAGCTCATAACCACCGTCAGTAAGAATATCTTCGCCACCCTCTGTGGCCTCTCGTGTGCTTCTGTCTCGATATTCGTTACCTGAAAATACACCGTCCCCGTTGACTTCAAAGAGTGTTTCTTTGTTTTGGGTTGCCTTTCCTTCAACGATTGAGAAAAGAGGGTTATCATTCGTTCCGCTTATATCGTTTAACGCTCCAATTTCTATTCCGTCGCCCTCTGTGCTTAATTGCCTTGAATACATTCCAAATGCTTTGGTGTTGTTGGTTAGTAAAAAATACTCTTGGTTTGAATTGTTTTTTAGGCTCAACCAATCTTGAGCGCCATCTTGCTGACGAGAAATCGTAGTTCCGGAAACCTCTGCCGAACCGTCCCAATAACTACCTTGTAGCGTTATGTTTTGTGAAGTAACACTCGGTTTGCTGGGACTTGCATTAGAATACGGAGGAATAAAAATCTGACCAGACGTTCCAAGATTAACTCCATTGCCAGCTTTTAAGATTAAATCTCCACCCTTCCTACTTTGGGCTAGTGAGCTTTTTCCATCTCCGGCCGTTAGGGTAATGCTTCTTCCAATTCCTTCCTCGCTTGCGTCGCCAGCTGATAAAATGGTGTTGAAGTTCGCACCGTTTCCATCATATATATTTAGGAGTCTAGAGCCGCCTTGTCTATTTAGGCTGGCTGAATTTATTTTTAAAATTGAGTTAGTGGCCGAGCGAGTATCGTATGAGGTTTGCAAAATGGTGGCCGCCTCTAAACTACCTTGCGCATTAGACACGAATTGTCTAAAGTCGTAGGAATCCTGAGTCCCTCCGGCTTGATTCATTATTTGAATAGGCCTATTGAAAGAGAACGCCTCAAATGTTGAGTCGTAATAAACCTCGTTTGTCCCGTCATTATTTGGGTCGAGTTTCAAGTATTGATAGTCATACCCATATGTTCCCGAAAGGTTTGACCATTTTATTGGAGTGTTAAATGTTCCCTCAACCAAGCAGGATTTTTCTAGGTCTACATTGACTCCAACGGTATTGAAAGCAAAGGTTTCACCGCCAGCAAGTAAAAAGGTTGAATTCGTGTCGCCGTGAATACCAGCCATAGAATTGGTAATGTTGAGATAAGTTCCATAAATAGTCCTCATCATTGAGCCGTTCTGTAGGGATAATCCGTAATACTGCATACCCTGACCAGCTAGAGTAACCGCACCTGCAATAGTAACATTGGAGTTTTGAACCGCTGTAATTCCAGCACCGCTAGACGATAGAGTGATTGGCGCTGGTGCTAACAAGTAGAGGTAACAGTTTACTGCCAGCTGTGAAACTTGAGAAACATTCTGGATAGAAATAGCGTCCTGCACGCTAAACAAACCAATTCCATACCCTTGTAGTGCGATTGACCCTAAAACATTGTTACCGTCAAATGTGGTCGGACTTGGGCTGGGTTGGAATGCAACCAGTCCGGCATTCTGATTGTAAATAGCAACATTGAAGTTCTCAAACTTACAACCAACAACAATGCACCTAGACTCGGAGTTGTTGATTAAATATCCTGAATTCCTGAAAGTAATGCCAACAAATGAAAGCGTAACAGCAATGTTTCCCGTTGCAATTTCCGAAGTGGTGCTACCAGTCGGGTCAGAAATTCCCCCGTCGATAATGACATTATTTGCGCTAGAGCCAACGATATTGATAACTCCCGAGGTATTAGATGGGATAACAATAGTTCCCACATTGTAAGTTCCATCTCCCAAGAAAAGGGTTACATTGTTTGAGGCCGAATATTTGGACGCCTCTAAAAGACCCCGTTGAATAGTCGCAAACGGATTAGTAGCAATGCCCTGTCCAGTCGAGTCGCTTCCAAGCGGTGAAACATAAATTTCCGTGCTAGTCGTTGTCTGAATATAGCGGTTATCCAGCCCGTAATGGCTAGAGAAATTACCCTGGAATTGGTCATAAAAGGTTGGAACTGCGTCAAAGTAATTATTAGAACCAACCGCAGTTCCTTGCGAGAGATATAGAGGAACAGTTACGTTGGTATATGTGTAATTTGCGTTTGAGTTGCCTTCTTCCATGTTGGCATACCCACCCGTTGTCATGCCATAAAGAAGATTTGAGAAGTGCATTTGGGTCGATATATCCCCAACAAAGGAGATTAAAGAGCCTTCTGTGTCTTGAATTCCAAGATTATGAGAGTTGATTGCGCCACCGTTAATGTTCATCGTTCCTGCAAAATAACCGAATGAAATTGACCTAACCAGCACCCCAGCATAACCAGCTACGCCAACCGTGCTAAGATTAATGTTTTGTGTAGAAGAAACTGCAAAGCCTACTTCCGACCCGTTTACTGCGAAGTAGCCAACACTAATAGCGTCGAGCGTAATGTTTTGATAAACAGTGCAAGTAGAATTGCCGGAAACGAGAGTTCCATAACAACCTAAAACATCGGTTCCATGAAAATAAGAGTTTCCTGCATATCCAGTTTGATAAACAACCGCCGCACCGTCATGCGCATAAACTGCCGAGCTGGAGAAAGTATTGAAGATACAATAGCCAACCTCTAAAGATTTTCCCTCAATCTCAATGGCGTGCGCATTATTAGAAAAGGTTATTCCGTCTACATACAGTTTGACATTGTTTCCCTGTAAGGAAGAAATACACGAACCAGTTTGTGCCGAAGCATTAGCCCTAAAAATAACATTAGCCGGATTAGTAGGATTTCCAATAATCTTGATCTTGCCCACCGCATTGTTTGGAATCGTAACCTGTTCTGTGTAGGTTCCTGCCACTAAGTGTAAAGTCATAACACTTGGTGAATGGAATTTGGCTAGTTGAGTAAGTCCATTTTGAATGGTTCTATAAGGCAAAATAGCCGTTCC
>Ga0114951_10003969_pt1 | contig 14829 bp, 10 predicted proteins | sample AM7aDNAmetaG_FD_88677 | JGI IMG/M metagenome (GOLD analysis project Ga0114951, IMG submission 88677) | Freshwater microbial communities from Finland to study Microbial Dark Matter (Phase II) - AM7a DNA metaG | ecosystem: Environmental > Aquatic > Freshwater > Lake | place: Finland: Lake Alinen...
ATCGCCTGAATATCCCAAAGACCTGCGGTATTTGTCATGAGGACCAGGTGAAAATGGCTCCCTACGGTCTTTCGGAACGGACCCCCGTGGCATCCTATGCCTTGAGTGTCCACGGCAAAGCTCTCATGGAGAAAAAACTGACCTCGGCCGCGGTGTGCACCGATTGTCACGGATCCCATGATCTCCACGCCCCCACGAATCCTCTGGCGAAAATATTCTGGAAGAATGTTCCCGCGACGTGTGGCAAGTGCCATGAGAACGTGATGCAAACCTACAATCGAAGCATCCATGGGCAGGGGGCCATGGCAGGGAAACGGGAGTCGCCGGTCTGCACGGATTGCCATGGAGAGCATGGCATCAAATCGCACCTGGATCCGACGTCTTCGGTCTATTCGACCGTGATTTCACAGAAAACTTGCGGTAATTGTCATAGCTCCGAGAAGATCAATAACAAATTCGGCCTTCCGAAGGATCGGGTCAGTTCCTATTTTGAGAGTTACCATGGATTGGCAAGCCGGCTCGGCGTCACGACCGTGGCCAATTGTGCAAGCTGTCACGGTGCTCATGATATCCTGCCTTCTGCGGATCCGAATTCTTCGGTTAACAAGAACAATCTTTCCAAGACCTGTGGGGAATGCCATCCCGGGGCAGGAGCGCAGTTGGCCAAGGGGAAGGTGCACGGGCAGCCGCTTTCGAAGGGAACTCGGATTGTTTTTTATGTGACGATCTTTTATATTCTTTTGATCATCGGGATCATCGGCGGCATGCTGGTGCATAATTTTCTCGATTTCTCGAAGAAATTTCAAAAATATTTTTCTGAGATCAAAGCAGAAAGTGTGTATTTCCGGTTCACGGCGGCTGAGCGGATCCAGCATTGGATCCTTTCGCTGACTTTTATGGTTCTTGCTTACACGGGTTTTGCGCTCCGGTATCCGGACAGCTGGTGGAATTTCCCATTCCTGCTCTTCAAGTCGAATATGGATTGGCGTGGGATCATCCATAAAGGGACTGCAATCGTATTTATCCTGCTTCTGATCTATCACGTGGGATATATGATCCTGACACGGCGCGGACGCATGAAACTTGTGTTGCTTTTTCCGGGGGTGAAAGACGTTAAGGATTGTTTAGCTTTGTTGGGCTATAACCTTGGTCTTTGCAAGGAGAAACCGCACTTCGGACAATACAGCTATATTGAAAAAGCCGAATATTGGGCTCTCATCTGGGGTTCCGTCGTCATGATCGTGACGGGCGGCATCCTGACCTTCGCGGATTATTTTATGCAGTACTTGCCGAAATGGGCGATGGATCTTGCAAACACCGTCCATTTCTTCGAAGCTGTCCTAGCAGTCCTCGCGATCCTTGTTTGGCACTTTTATTTTGCGATCTTTGATCCGGAGGCCTATCCGTTGAACCTGAGCATGGTGACCGGCAAGGTTACGGAGGAAGAAAAAGCGGTCAAAGATCCCCCCAAAAAGAAGCCTCTCAAAGAAAAAAGGCTGGAATAATTTGGCAAAAACCCCTTGGTTCTTTCCCGCTTTTCCATTATGCTTTGCCTTCGAAAAGTTTTGGATTTTTCACAGACAAAAACTATGAAGGCGCGTGGCGTTTCAAGCCCGCCGCAGGATTTGGTATGCCCCTCAAAGCCTTGAAAAAATCAGTCGAATTGTTCCGAAAATCAGGTCAATTCATCGCCTCAGTTCGGCTGACCGTGGTATTACTCTTCGTTTTGATCCCCGTCGCCATCCTAGGAAGTGTGATTCCTCAGGGTCGTGAGTATGCCGAATATGCCGAGAAATTCGGTTTCAAATGGGCCGGTCTCTTCTATCAATTCCACCTGAACACGGTTTTTCTGAGCCCCTGGTTCCTTATGCTAGTCGTTCTTCTCGGTGCGAACATTCTGAGCTGTTTGATCGTGAGCCTGATGAAGACAAAAAGGACTTTCGGTTTCATCCTGGTTCACTTAAGCCTCGTTCTTTTGATCGCCGGCGGTCTGGTGAGCGCCACCATGAGGATCAAAGGGGATCTTACTTTGAATGAAGGTCAGACAGCATCGTCCTTTGAGCATAATGGAAAAACAATCCCGCTTGGATTCGAGTTGCGCCTGAAGGATTTCGAACTCCAGCACTATGAAAACGATCTGGAGAAACTCGTGATCGCTATGCCGGGAGGAAAAAAGCCCTTCGAATTTCGCTTCCGGAAGGATCTATGGACTGCGATCCCAGGAACGGATTATCAATTTCAGGTAGAACGTTTTGTCCCCGATTTCCGCTTTGACATGGCTTCTCGCACCGCGTTCTCCGCGTCCAACGAGCCCAATAATCCAGCCATTCTGGTGCATATCAAGGGAAAGAGTGAGGATTATACCGAGTGGGTCTTTTCCAATTTCTCAGATTTCCATATGACGAAGGAGCGTCCCATCGGACTCAAATATGTCTGGGCGCAGAATGTTCCGAAAGCGTTTATCAGCCATGTGGAGATCCTTGAAAACGGGAGCGTGGTAAAGGAGCTGGCCATCGAAGTCAATCATCCTTTGCGTTACAAAGGATTCTCGGTCTACCAGGCTTCCTATGATTCGATCGAAGGCAAATGGTCAGGACTCGCGGTCGTGAAGGATCCGGGGACCGGTATTATCTTCACGAGTATTATCATGATCATGCTCGGCCTCACCTTGAATATTTATTTTCATCCCTCCAGAAGAAAGAAACGGAAATTCGAAGACGGAGAAAAGGAGTCGCAATGACCGAAGCGCATTTTTTATCCGCAGCGTTTGTTTTTTATCTTGTTAGCCTGATCCCTCACGCACTTGTTTTTTTTAAGAAAGCCGCGCCGCGTATGGAACGATTGTCGCGCGGGCTTGTCGCGCTGGGGCTCTTGGCCCATACCGTGGCTTTGGTGATCCGGTGGAAGGTCACGGGACATGCGCCCATGACGAACATGTACGAATCCCTCGTTTTCTTTTCCTGGGCATTCGTGGCAGCTTATCTTCTGGCAGATTTTTCCCTGAAGATCTCGCGTCTCGGCTTTTTCATCCTTGTAGGTAATCTGGCTCTTTTAATGTATGCCTTTTCTCATGATGCGACCGTGAAGCCTCTCATGCCTGCGCTTCAAAGCAACTGGCTGGTCCTGCATGTCGTGACCTGCTTTTTTAGCTACGCCGCTTTTGCGGTGTCTTTTGTCGCCAGCCTCGCTTATCTTTTGCCAATCCCCAAAAAATATTTTTCCCATGAACAGCTGAATCAAGTGATCTACAAGTCGATCCTCTTCGGGTTTCCTTTATTGACCTTGGGAGTCGCTTCGGGCGCGGTTTGGGCAAATGAGGCGTGGGGACAGTATTGGAGCTGGGATCCCAAAGAAACATGGGCGCTTGTGACGTGGATGATCTATGCGCTTTATCTTCATCTGCGGCTCATGAAAGGGTGGAGCGAGAAAAAGCTTGCCTGGGTCGCGCTCACAGGATTTCTGTTCGTGATTTTCACGTATGTCGGCGTCAATTATCTTCTTTCCGGGCTGCATAGCTACGCCCGGTGAAACAAAAAGTGGGATTCTGTTTTTTTTGAATAAAAGAGTTGATTGAAAAAAGGGGATTCCATAGAATGCGCGCGTTGTTAATCTTAGCGATATGAAAGCCGATAAGATTAAGGACGACGGTGATAGCAAACCGGAGTTGAAGCTGAAGTAGTTTCGTATGATTGAACAAACGAACTATCCTTGTTTGAGATTTGATTTCTGAAATAATCGACAAGGATTGCCCTATCCCACCTTTTTGGCGGTGGGATGATAAGAATTGGGACTAAATCGAAAGCTCTGGTCTATGCACTGTAAAAAAATCTTCCTCGCTATCCTAATTCTTGCTGCCATTCCTCTTTTTTCCTCCTGTCGCGAAATGGACACTGAGGTTCTCACCAAAGTCCTGAAAGACCATCAAATGGAAGGCGCCAAGTACGTCGGTTCCAAAACTTGCGCCATGTGTCATGAGAAAGAAGTCCGGAATTTCAAGCTCGCTGCCCACGAAAGAGTCACTATCCCGATGGAAGGCATCAAGGTCGAAGGCTGTGAGATGTGCCACGGTCCCGGGAGCTTGCATGCGGAAAACGGTGGTGGAAAAGGCAACAAGATCATCAATCCCGGTAAGAATCCTGAAATGTGTTTTGCCTGCCATATGGAAAAGAAAGCGGAGTTCAGTTTACCGCACCATCATCCCGTGCTGGAAGGTCATATGTCCTGCACGGATTGCCACGATCCTCACGGCGCCAATGCAAGGCCCTGGTCCGCCACTTCGATGGCTGATGTGAACGAGCAATGCTTTAAATGTCACAAGCAACAGAGAGGTCCTTTTGCTTATGAGCATCTGGCCCTTCGCGAAGGTTGCACGACTTGCCACAAGGTTCACGGTTCGATCAACGATAAGATGCTGACTTCAAGGGATACAAGCTTGTGTACGCGTTGTCACGCTGATACCGTGATCGTTGGCGAGCATGCCTCAAGAATTCGGCAAGGAACCTGCTTTAGCGGCGAATGTCACGTCGCAGTTCACGGTTCGAACTTTGACAAGCACTTGAGGTACTAAACCTTATGAGAGCTTTTTTGCTTAGAGGTTTATTCGTGACGATCGTTTCAGTATTTCTGACACAAAACGCTTTTGCAGCCGCGGAAGTTAAACAAGCATCCGCTCCGGTCGCCGCAGTTTCTCAATCCAATGTTTCCTCGTCATCCTCAAAGGATGAAACTGCCCCAACTACCAAAACAGAGACTCTGAAAATCACGGCTGTTTCACAGCCCTTTCAGGTCGCTATAGTGGATGGTGACTACCATAAATATGAAGCTATGAATTGGCAGAACCGGGGCTATAGCGGCGGCGTCAACGATCTCTTGATCCAGTGTGCGTCAGGTGATGATGTCACTATGGATGCGAGTGGTAGCGGGATCATAGGGAATGGAGATTATAAGGGCGCGTATTCCATCAAGAAAAAAGATGTCGGGTACATGGACTTTGATTTTAATCAATTCCGGAAATATTATGATACCTACGGGGGGATCTTTCAGGGGCAATCCAATAGCTTGAGTCGGGATCTTTTTCTTGATATCGGGCATATCGGATTCGAAACGGGAATCACAATGCCGGATCTTCCGAGTGTCAGCGTTTATTATGACCACGACTACAAGATCGGGTCAAAATCAATGCTAAACTGGGACACGGCCATGATTCAAGGCAGTGGTAAGAAAATATCACCGTCCTGGGAGGAAATCAATGAAACCACGGACACTTTCGGGATAAAGGGGGATTACACAGAGAATGGTTATCACCTGATCGGTGATCAACGGTGGGATATCTCGCGATGGAAAACCCGGGGGTATGAACAGAGGCTGAATAATGGTTCTTATGTTTCCACTTTAACAGGATCTACTCCTGCCAATACGATTCTAGTTCGAGCTGCAGATGTATCCAACCAATCAGACCAGCGCCGTCAGGACCAGGTCCAGGAAACCCAAGTTATGACGACCACGTTGGGTGTGGACAAATGGTATTGGGAGGATAAGGTTTTTGCCTCAAGCGCTTACCGTTTTCAGCATCTGAAAAATCAGGATAGGCAAAATATACAAGAGTTTAATAAGAATGGCCAACTCAGCCTAGGCACCATCTCGACAAATTCAACAACCGGGATAAGCACTCTTACTGCTACTACGGCAAGCTTGAACAAGCCGGATGGCAGCGCTCATAATGAGCAAGATCTGAACTCGTGGGTGATGAATCTCATGGTGAGCCCTTGGTCCTGTTTAAGCGGAACGAGCGGGTTCAAGGCTGAGATCACGCAACGGGATGCGAGTTCTTATTATCCTAATGATACGACCAACGCGGCTCAAGGGGTCATTGATAATACGGGCAAGACAAATACCGAAAGCAATACTTACAAATTTGCCGAATCCTTCGGTTTGCGTTTTAAGGCGATTCCTCGCACAGTGCTTTATACCGATCTTTCCTTTGAACAGTCGACGAACCATTTGATAGTCAACCGAAAAGGCATCCCCGGAGCAGCCGCTGCAACTGCAAGCGATAATCAAACCCGTGACGGGATTATTAATGAACCGGTGATCAACTGGGTGGCTGGTGCCGATTTCCAGCCGTTTCGCCGGATCAATCTCACGTCCCAGTTCCGGGCGCAGGATAAGGATATGCAATTTCATGACCGCTACCGGTTAACGCCTTTTGAAGGACAGGTTTTTTTGAAAAAACTTCACACCACGGATCTTGGCTTTACCCAGCGTGCGACCGCACACCTTTGCAGCTGGTCACAGACTTCATTCCGATATCTCTTCGATAACACGGATTATATTTCACGCGCCATAACTCAGACTGGAGGCGGAGATTCAAATGAGAAGGCAAAGATGCTTTCTAATACGTTTATCTACGACCTAACGGTCTATCCGCGTTCAAACCTTTCAATGACAGGCTCATTTACGCAACGCTATGACCAAACTAAGACAGTTCAAGCAACCAGCATGCCCACAGCACAACTTGTTCCGGCATTCACATCTAATTTTTCCACCTGGATGTTTAGTACGGATTATCAGCCGCACGTCAAAGTTCACTTGGATGGCTCGCTTTTTTACACCACCGCGAACAATAGTTCTGACTTTACCAGTTATCAGCAGCAGGACAAGCTCATTTATTATGGGGCCAATTACAATCAGCTTGGTCTGACGGTTGGTTGTAAATGGGATCTCAATAAAGACCTATCCGTTACGCCGCAATATGGTTTCCAGCGCTACATGCCGGGGAGAAATAGCGGCATTGGCGGAGCCTATGATGCTCAGATCCTAAGTCTCGGTATCACTTCAACCTGGGGCTGATTCTTAGTTCCTCCGTTGCCTCTTCAAAATTCAAATTTCTTTCCCCGTATAGCGCGATGGTGCTAGACTAGCCTCCTTTTTCAGGTCCTTGCCACCTATATATTCTTAAATTTCATCGGAAATTTAGGAGCTGGGAATAGACCTTTTTTCAAAGATGAGGGTGCGTGTATGTCTCTGGCGTTCGTGATTCTGGGTGCTTGTTGCGTGAGTTATGGTGTTGCTTTCCTGTTGCACGTTCTTTCTTTTTCTGAGATCTGGAAGAGGGGACACCGTGCGGGTTCGGTGATGCTGCAGGCAGGGTTTCTCTTTGGAACGCTCTATTTCTTAAGTCAGGGATTCCAATCGGGCTATTTTCTTCCCGTGGTGAATATGTCAGCCGCACTTGCGTTTTTTGCCTGGGCCCTGGCTTTTGTCTACCTTGTACTGCTTGGAAAAGCACGAACGGAGTCCTTCGGGCTTTTTCTGGCACTGCTCCTTTGCGTACTTATGGCCGGATCGGTGATATCCTTCGGGCGTGGCCGTGGTATTCAGGCCATGGTCAGGGATCATCCGTACCTCTTGAACCCCACTTTTGTGGTGCATGTGGTCAGCGCCTTTTTTGCGTATGCCAATTTTGCTATATCCTTCATCGCAAGCATTCTTTATTTGATCGAATGCCGTGAGCTGAAAAAAAAGAGTCCGAGTGGTTTTTACCATAAACTCCCGCCCTTGGAGCGCCTTGAGAGGATGGTCTGTCTCCCTTTAAGCTGGGGGACGCCGCTCCTTCTCTTTGCGACGGTTACGGGCCTGGTGTGGGCCAAGCATGCTTTCGGATCCTTTCTTCTTCTGGATCCCAAGACGATCGTGACGTTTTTGGTTTTGGGATGTTATCTCTTGATCCTTTACCGTCATTGGGTCGCAGCGGTGCGGGGTAAAGAGATGGCGGTCCTGAGCCTCATCGCCTTCTCTGTGATCGTGGTGGGCTTTATCGAGACAGCTTTTTTATTCGGGAAACATAACTTCCTTTAGAGAGAACGAATAAAGCATGGGATTTTTTGTCATTGGGATCAACCATAAAGATTGTCCGGTCGAAGTGCGTGAGAGACTCCATTTCACGTCACGGAAACTCCAGGACGGCCTGAACTATGCCAAGAACATAGCTCAGTTCTCTGAAGCTATGATCCTCTCGACTTGCAATCGCGTCGAATTCTATGGTTATTCAGATGCCGAGGATTTTCCGGAAGAGCGTTACTTCGCCATGATGAAGGAGATCCATGGCGTGGACCGCAGGGATTTTGAGCATTATCTTTATCGCCATCAAGGACGGGAAGCCCTGCGTCATCTTTTCCGTGTTGCGGCAGGGCTGGATTCGCTCGTGATCGGTGAAAGTGAGATCCTGGGTCAGCTTCGCGATGCCTTCCAAACGGCTCACAGCGCAGGTTGTCTACACTCCCTCCTTTATCGCCTCATGGAAAAAGCTTTGAAACTAGGAAAAGCCGCGCGGACAGAAACCCTCATCAACGAGGGGGCGGTGAGCATTCCCTCGGTCGCGGTAGAACTTGCGGAGAAGATCTTCGGCCAGCTGACTTCCGAGAACGTGATGGTCCTTGGGACGGGGGAAATGGCGACGCTGACGGTCAAAAATCTCAAAAACGCAGGGGCCTCGATCCGTTATGTGGTCAGTCATGATCGGGAGCGTGCGGAAAAACTGACGGTCGAGTGTGGTTCCGAGTGGGTGCCCTTTGAGGCCTGGGAAGAAAAGGTCCCCTTGGTTGATATTTTTATTACAGCGACCAGTTGCCCTTATCCGATCGTGAAGCATGAACAGATAAAGAAATTGATGGCCGAACGACGCCACCGGCCGCTTTTTCTGATTGATATTGCGGTGCCGCGCAATGTGGATTCTGTTATCAATCAGCTGGACGATGTGTATCTCTATAATATTGACGATCTCAAGAGTGTCTCGGATAGGAACCTGAAACACCGCGGTCTCGAGATCGCGAAAGCCGAAGCCATGGTCGAGAAGGCCCTGGCGAGCTATCAGAGCTGGCTCGAGCAACTTCAGGCGAGGCCCACGGTCGAGTCCTTCGAGCGGCATCTGGACAAGATCCTTGAAGATGAATTAGGGGCGTTTGCAAAAAAATCGGGTATTCCCGACGAGCGGAAGGATGAACTGCGGGAACGAATCCGCGCCAAGCTGCTCCATATACCTCTTACAAAGATCAAAGAGGCCTCCCAAAACGGCGGGGTGGCCCGTTATCTGCACGCCTTGCACTCTCTTTTCGACCTTGGCCCGAAGGATAAGGACTAGGTCTGGCTATGAAGAAAGTTCTTCGAGTGGGCACAAGAACCAGTCCGCTTGCCTTGGCTCAGGTTCGCGAAATCGCCCAAGTGCTCAAAGCGGTCGCACCCGACGTGAAGTTCGAAATCGTTGGCATGGACACGATGGGGGATAAGGACAAAAAAACACCGATCTCGGGAATGGAAGGAACGGATTTTTTTACCCGAGAGATCGACCGAGCGCTTCTGGCGAATCAGATAGACTTTGCCGTCCACAGCGCCAAAGACCTAGCGGACCAGATCCCTGAAGGGATCGTGATCGCGGCGACGACGCGGTCGGTGGACCCGTATGATGTGTTGGTTTCCAAGAATCACTTGAAGCTGCGGGATCTTCCGAAGGGGGCGCGGGTTGGCACGAGCAGTGAACGGAGGAAAGCGCAGCTCAAGGCGTACCGCCCGGATTTAAAACTTGTGGATATCCGGGGCACGATGGGCGAACGATTGGATAAGCTTTTCTCGGAGGACTTGGATGCTATTGTGATCGCCGGTGCCGGGCTGATCCGTTTGGGACTTGGGCGTCGTATTACGGAAAGGATCAGCCTGGATATCTTAAAACCGCATCCGCTCCAAGGATCTTTGGCCGTGGCCGTCCGCGCGGGGGATAAAGAACTGAAGACTCTTTTCGGAAATCTGGACGGAAAAAAGACTTCGATCTGCGTTGAGAAACAAGCGGGACAAAAGAGGGTTCTCGTTACGGGGACTCGTTCGAAAAGTTTTGAGGCTATGGGCAAGATCATCCATGTTCCGATGATCGAAATAAAACCGGCCAGGAGTTTCAAGGCGCTGGATGCCGCGATCCTCCGAATGGATGATTATGATGGTTTTCTGTTTACGTCGCGACATGCGGTTCTTCATTTTCTGGACAGGCTTAAAACGAAAGAGACAAGCATTGAGGCGCTTCGCCCCAAAATGATCGTCGCGATCGGAAAGACCACAGCCGATGAGCTTAAGAACTTTGGCTTGGCTGCCACGTGCATGCCCGAAGAGGAAACAGCCGAGAGTATGGTGAAGCTTCTTGGCAAGTTTCCGGCCAAAGGAAAACGTTTTCTGATCCCGCGCTCAGACCTCGCGAGGGATCTGTTGGTGGACGAATTGAGGAAACGCGGCGCCCATGTGGATGCTGTGACCGTCTACCGCAATATCTGCTCCAAAATAAAGAAACAGGACTTGGGGCGGATCGATGAGATCGTTTTTACAAGTCCGTCTACCGTAAAGAATTTCCTGAAGATCCATGGTGAGATTCCGGCGAGTATCAAGGTCTGGGCCATCGGACCGGTGACGCAGGCGCAACTGGAAACATTCAAAATTCGTTCGGAGATCCTGAAAAATGTCCAATAAGCAAATAATCATCCGAGCTCAAGACCTCATCCAGCCCTATTTTGCCATTGCCGGGAGGAACAGAAAAGTGCCAATCCCCAATATGCCGGGTATTTTTCGCCTGTCGACGGACCTGATCGTGCAGGACGTTGCGGCGCTTTACCAGACCGGTATCCGAGGAGTTCTTCTTTTTGGGATCGCGAGAAAAAAGGATGCGCTTGGTTTGGAAGGTTACGATAACGAGGGCGCGATCCAGAACGCCGTGCGCGCGCTTCGCAAACGATTTGGAAAGAAGATCATCATTGTTACGGATGTTTGTTTGTGCGGGTTCACGGATCATGGACATTGCGGGATCCTCCGCGGGAAAAAGATCGACCGGAAACGGACACTCCAGACGCTTGGTCAGATTGCAGTTTCGCATGCCGAAGCTGGTGCGGACTTTGTGGGACCTTCCGCTATGACCGTGGGACAGGTCAAAGCCGTTCGCGGGGCGCTGGATCAGGCCGGATATTCCCAGACGGGAGTTTGGGCCTATGCCATCAAGTATGCGTCTGCCTATTATGGACCGTTCCGCGGAGCGCTTGGATCTACGCCGAAATTTGGTGATCGCAAGGCCTATCAAAGAAATCCTGAAGATACGACTTGTGCAGTCCAAGCGGCGTTGCAGGATCAAAAAGATGGTGCGGATATTCTGATGGTGAAACCGGCGCTGCCGTACCTGGATATTATTTATCGACTCAAACAAAAAGCGAAGGCTCCGGTTGCGGCCTTTCATGTGAGCGGGGAGTATGGGATGTTGAAGCATGCCTCGCGTGCGAGAACTTTTAATGAAAAGGCAACGGTGCTCGAAACGCTTTTGGCTATTCGCCGCGCCGGAGCGGAGAAAATTATTACCTATTATGCCGGGGAGGTTGCGAAGTGGCTCAAAAAAAAATAAAGCATAAGACGCGGCAAAAAGCGGCAGCCCAGGATCATGGAAAACTTTTCAAAATGGCTCGACGGTATCTTGTGGGCGGCGTCAATAGTCCCGTCAGATCTTTTCGGTCCGTGGGGGGAGTTCCGGTGTTTGTGCGAAAAGCCAAAGGCGCTACGATCTGTGCCGAAGACGGCCGGAAGCTGATCGATTATTGCTTGTCTTGGGGCGCCCTGATTCTCGGGCATGCGCATCCCAAGGTGATTGAGGCTTTGGCGAAGGCGATCAAATACGGGACCAGTTATGGTATGCCGACGCAACTGGAGACGGAAATCGCGAAACTCCTCGTGAAAGCCGTTCCTTCTATGGAACAGGTTCGCTTAACCAGCTCGGGAACCGAGGCGGTGATGGGCGCGACCCGAGTTGCGAGAGCTTACACGGGAAAGAATAAGATCATCAAGTTTGAGGGCGGTTATCACGGGCATGCGGATCATTTGCTGGTCAAGGCAGGGTCCGGGGCAAGTACGCTCGGGACACCCGATAGCGCCGGAGTTCCTACGGACTTTACGCAGCATACTTTGAGTCTTCCCTATAACGATCTCAAGAAAGTCGAAGAAGCGTTTAAGAAGTACCCGCGGGATATCGCCGCGATCATTATAGAGCCTGTTGCCGGGAATATGGGCGTCGTGCTTCCTTCAAAAGGTTTTTTGCAAGGCCTCCGGAAACTCTGTGATGGGTACCAGTCCCTTTTGATTTTTGATGAAGTGATGACCGGGTTCAGGCTCACTTATGGAGGTGCCCAGAAAGTTTTCGGGATTACACCGGATATGACCTGCCTCGGGAAGATCATCGGCGGGGGAATGCCTTTGGGAGCTTTTGGAGGACGGGCAGGCGTGATGAAGGTTCTCGCGCCACTCGGACCAGCGTATCAGGCCGGCACTCTTTCCGGTAATCCTGTGGCGGTGACGGCGGGGATCACGACCTTGAAATGTCTGTCACGATTTGGCTCTTACAAAACATTGATTGCCAGAACGAAAAAACTTTGTGAAGGGATCCAAAAAGCAGCCAACGATTCGGAGATCAAAGTGCGGATCAATGTGATCGGGTCCATGTTCACGGTCTTCTTTACTGATCAAAGTGTGACCGATTATGAGACTGCAAAAAGCCAGGATGGGGCTTTGTTTCGAAAATTCTTTCATGCGCTGCTTAAGCGGGGCGTCTATTTTGCCCCATCGCCCTTTGAGGCTAACTTTGTTTCTTTCGTCCATACTGAAAAAGATATCGAACGGACGATCCGCGCAGTTCAGAGCGCTTTTAAAGCGCTGCGAATTCCGTAGGCTTATCTTCCATGAAACCAAACGATCCTGTGTTTAAAAAAATGGACCTCACGAGTTTTGATTTTGATCAAAGCCCTTTTTTAGTCTGCTGGGAGACTACGAATGCCTGCGACCTCTCGTGTCTCCATTGTCGTGCTTCAGCCCAGCCCGAGCCGGCTCCGGACGAATTGAACCTTGAGGAAAGCATGCGTCTTGTCCGTGAAGTCCACGAGATGGGAACCCCGATCCTGATCTTTACGGGTGGTGACCCGCTCAAGAAAAAAGGGCTGAACGATCTTATCCGCTATGCCAAATCGCTTGGGCTGAAGACCGGGACGATCCCGGCCGTGACACCTCTTTTGACCGAAACACGGATCCTTGAACTTAAGGAGGCGGGCCTGGACCAGATTGCATTCAGCCTGGATGCTCCGAATGCTGAGGATCATGACGCTTTCCGGAAAACGCCTGGAGTTTTCGTCAAGACGCTCGAAAGTATAAAGTTCGCGAAAGCTTCCGGGCTTGCGACACAGATCAATTCTTTGATCAATGTGCATAACAGCCGTCAGCTCGACGAATTTATCGCGCTTGTCGAATCTCTGCCTATCGTTTTCTGGGAAGTTTTCTTTCTCGTTCCCATGGGCCGCGGCGCGGACCTGAACCTTTTGAGTGCCGAGAAGTTCGACGAGGCGTTCGAGAAGATCTACGCGCTTCAGAAACGCGTTCGTTTTGTCATTAAAGTGACGGAAGCCCAGCATTATCGGAAATATGTGTTTGAGCAGAAATTACTGGAACGGGGGATTGACCCCCGTACGATCGATCAGGGACAGATCGCTTTGCCGGAACTTCTCCGTCGCGCTGAAGGTCCGGGGGGAAGTATCGGACTTGCTCCTAAGGGCGTCAATTCGGGCAAAGGATTTCTCTTCGTTTCTTCCCGGGGTGAGGTTTTCCCGAGCGGATTTCTTCCGCTCAAAGCAGGAGATTTCCGGAAAAGCAATCTGCCCGAGATATATCGGAATTCTCCCTTACTGAAGGAGCTTCGTGATCCGGCCCGTCTCAAGGGAAAATGCGGGATCTGTCCCTACAAGGATTTTTGTGGGGGTTCCCGTTCTAGAGCCTATGCCGTGACGGGAGATTACCTGGCTGAAGAGCCCTGCTGTTCATACCAACCGGTTTCTGTCGGACTCAAGGGCTGATCATGGATTCTCTCAAAAACTCTCCGTTCCTTAAGGCTTGCCGGCGTGAAAAAACACCATTCACACCGGTGTGGCTTATGCGTCAGGCTGGGCGTTACATGAAAGAATATCGCGCGGTCCGCGACAAAGTGTCGTTTCTCGATCTTTGCAAGAATCCTGAACTTTGCGCGGAAGTGGCCGTGACGGCTCAGGAAAAAATCGGTGCGGATGCCGCGATTCTGTTTTCCGATCTTTTGCTGATCCTTGAGCCGCTCGGGTTCGGTCTGGAGTACACCTCAAGACACGGTCCGCTTATCACGGGGCGGATGGAATCACAGGCGGATGTGGACCAACTTTTGGAAGTGAATCCGACGGAATCACTGCGATATGTTTTTGACGCGGTCCGGAAGACCCGGGCGTGTCTTAAACCGAATATCCCGTTGATCGGATTCTCGGGAGCGCCCTTCACTCTGGCGGCTTATATCGTTGAAGGAAAAAGCTCCCGCGTTTTTTCTAAAGTGAAGCATTTCATGACGTCCCAACCCGCCGCGTGGCATGCCTTAATGGAAAAGATTAGTCGTGCTGTGATCGGCTACATCAACGGTCAGATCCAATCCGGCGCGGATGCGATCCAGCTTTTCGACAGTTGGGTTGGATGCCTCAGCCCCGACGAATTTCGTGAATATGTTTTGCCACATACGCGAAAGGTGATTGCCGAGATCCAGAAGGGGGTTCCTGTGATCCATTTCGGAACAGGTACAGGGCCTTTTCTTAAAGTGTTCCGTGAAGCCGGGGGGGATGTGATCAGCGTTGATTCTAAGGTGGAACTCGATCGCGCCTGGGAGCAAGTAGGTTATGACGTCGCCATCCAAGGGAACTTAGATCCCCTGGTGCTTTGCGGGCCAGTGGATCCATTGAAGACCCATGTGAAGAAGATCCTGGA
>Ga0114951_10003970_pt1 | contig 14828 bp, 30 predicted proteins | sample AM7aDNAmetaG_FD_88677 | JGI IMG/M metagenome (GOLD analysis project Ga0114951, IMG submission 88677) | Freshwater microbial communities from Finland to study Microbial Dark Matter (Phase II) - AM7a DNA metaG | ecosystem: Environmental > Aquatic > Freshwater > Lake | place: Finland: Lake Alinen...
TAGACTTATTAATCATACTAAAGGTAAAATTACATTGAATAGTTCTAAAAATTGGATCGATTGTTTTAAATTAGAAGACGAATGGTTTTGTGTGTCTATAATTGATATGATAAATAATCCTCCAAGTAAATTTTATTGTATTGATTCCTTTCAATCATTAAAGAATTTTATTAAATCTGAAGTTATATAATACATATATTTAATATATAAAAAATATGAGAAATATGAGAAATCGTCCCTTTTTTAACAATCCTGATTCAAATCAAAATTTGAATAATCCTAATTATCAGGTAAAGGTAAAACAAGCTCCCTATAATTTTTCTATATCTGACCTTTCTAAATATTCACGATGATTGCTTAATGAACTTTCATAGGAAATTATTAAGCATCTTAGATGTATGTTATTTAAAATTCTTTTCATTTATAGCATTTCTTTTGCAATAGAAGATAACATTTTACCGTCATATTGACCTTCATAATTAAGCTTGAAATAGGTCATTAATTTGCCCATATCCTTAGCTGAATTTAATCCAATTTTATCCTTAATTTCCAAAACTATAGATTTCATTTCAGATTCAGTAAATTGTTTTGGTAGATAAGATTCGTATATTTCAATTTCTGCTTGCAAATTTGTAGTTTCTTTAACACCTTCCACCAACTTCTTAATTATCTTCATAATATCACCATCAGATAATTCAATTTTACCGGTAGCGGTTTGTTCTGCTCTATCTACTTCACTTTTAATCATCCTAACAGATGCCAGTTTTAGTGAGTCACGTGCTTTCATTGCTAATTTTAGATCTTCTGAAAGTTTTAATTTTAAGGTCATATTCTTTTTTTTAATATTTTTTTAATACCTTTTTTAATTAGAATAAGTAAAAAGCAAAATTCTCCAAAGATGAATAAAGCTAAATTTAACAAACTATGCCAATGACTAATTGGTGGTAAATTTTGATACATACAATAAAAAAGTTTCTAACTACAGGAATCGGAACCTGTAATATACATACACTAATAAGATAACGAACGTATTTCAACCACTCTTTGGATTTTAACCAGATAGCACTAAACTACGACCACTTGATAACGGATAGCCTATTATACATCTACCAGACGTTAGAAACTTGAATACAAAGATAGTTTATTTTTTGATAATCCCAAAATTAAAATTATCTAAGATTCTTTATTGTCAATATTTTATAGATATGTATAATATATCCAGTGAAATAACTAAATTAGTTAAATTGATAACATATTATAATTATAATAACTATATAGTATGTTTAAATATATTTTAAAATATCAAAATGATTATTCAATTTGGGTTAATGATAAATTAGATATGGTTCGTTTTGATGATATGATCAAAGATATTGAATATGAATTAAAATTAAATAAATGATGAAATATATTAAATTATATGAGGGATTTAAAAATACTGACACAATGTTTACTCAATTGGAGATTAATGAAATCGAGGATTATTTTAAATTTCTTAATTTTGCCAGTTAAAACCGGTCTTATTTGAGCTCCATGTCTGTAATCGTTGGTTCCCAACGATATATTTTTAATTCCTTCTTTAAGGATATTCTTACTTGCGTTTAAACCTCTATCTAATTTAGTATTACAGGATGAACAAGTCCATTCTCTAATATCTAATTTTAAATTTTGATTTATCCATCCACAACAATTACAGGTCTTACTAGATGGAAAGAATCTATCAATTTTAAAATTTATTCTAAGATTTTATTAATTTTATTATCACGTAAAATATATCTGAACACACTATTCAATACTTCCACCATTTCACTACTATTTAAAAACAACAGACCTAATATAAGTGTGTCATTTGAATCGTTTGATATGCGCCTTTTGGTATTAATCAGATCACCATTTAAGTCCCAATAAAAATTAGCTACAGTCTGCGGCCATCCAATAGGACTTCCATCCCAATCATATTCAACACTTAAATACAACGTGTGTATTCCTTCACGGTCAATTTCTACTACCGCAGTCTTATCTTGATTGACATATGTGTTACAATATCCGGAGTGCTTTGGCTTAAATCCTATGCGTTTCATTAGTGTTATCAAAGGGGTTGGCATATTAATTATTTAAAGTGTGTTTATAAAATTCGTTTAACCCAAACATACCATCCGATTTATACCAAAAGCGATCATTATCCATAGTCAAAGATTCGATTAAAAAGTATTCATCTTCAAGTTTAAAGATATTAAAACTACACACCGTATCTTTATTTTTATCATAAAGACTGCTTATCATTTTACGATACTCCAGGTGACTCATTTCGTTCATCGGAAATCTTATAAATGACATCACACATCCTACTTGGCGCGTCTTCATGTTGACCCCATTTTTTCTTAGTGTGAAGTTATAAAATAATTTTCTAATTTCGTTAACTTCATTTAGTGTAAATTGACACACTGACCCAATCTCACCAACATCAGAATAGCTGATATCTATTAGGTCTGGATTAAACTTCTGAATATATATTTCATAAATAACAAAGATACATTTTTTAACTAACTATTGGGTTTTTTATTCCAAATAAATGCTCGATACGTGTACCTATCCCTATCAGCCATCCACATAGACGTATCAATAAACATAAATCCAAAATTAGATCCTAAATTTAATCGATTGAATATGGCAGTTAAACAATCGTGAATCTTATCACTATCTTCTAGCTTCTCTAGTTCTGTTAAGCGTGTAGTATTAGTAATTGATATATTAATTGCATCATGGCTAATGTTTGGCGTATTGAGTGAAGGTACTCTCTTATTATCTTTTAAATATAGTATATCTACTCTAATAGAAATATTATACCCTTCGTCACTTAATTCGATTAAATAGTCATCTAGATTATCTATAATACGAATGTACTCTTCTATGAGAGCAGATTGACCCATTGGTTTTAGAATATTGATTGATTCAAAGGATTTTAAATATTTCATTTGGTATATATATTATTTTCATTCCAAATAAAAGCTTGATAAAATGAGTAATTATCAATAAACATAAATTTAAAATTAGATCCTAAATTTAATCGATTAAATATGACAATTAAAAAATCTCTTACCTTATTACTATCTTGTAGCCTTTTATCCTCTAGGAAAGGACCATCTGAAGGTTCTGAAGGATCAGGATATAAATTAATTATACTATTAATTAATATACCAATTGCAACATATGCTTTTCCATTGTGAATATTTCGTAGATTATACACTCTTTTATCACCATTTAAATATAGTACATCTACTCCAATATGAATACTATACCCTTCGTCACTTAATTCAGTTAGATAATCATCTAATTTATCTATAACCTCATTATAGTCTCCTACGAGATAAGCTGGTGATTCTATAACATTAATCGATTCAAAGTATTTTAAATATTTCATTTGGTATATATATTAAATTTGGTTATATAAAATAGTAATTATATCTTTGAATTCCAAATGTGCTAAAATATGGATGAAATACGAAAATACATGTTACATCGTTTAATGTCATTTAAACCAAGAAAAAATACTGGTTATTATGATGAAGATGGACATTGTGGTGAAAAACTATTTTCAGAAATCTTAGGCTTCTGGTCAAATTTTAAAACGTATAAAGATATTCTATATGTTTTTTCTGGAGAAAATGAACCGGATTTAACTGGTGGCCGAAGCTATTTATTACCAGAATCTAAATTAGCTCCAATGTTATTTTATTATTTATTTAATACAATGCATTATACTTTAGAACAACTAGACCGTGAAATTTGCAATAATACATTATTAAATCAATTAATAGTGGATATGTATCACGATAAATCTTTAATTCGTGAAACTAAAATTAATTCAATTATAAATTAAATTACGTGAATAAAAATGAAAATTATTAAAACTTTTAACTGGAACCGCAGGGACTTTTGTGCAGAAATGAAATGTGAAAATTGTCAACACGAACAAACGGAAAGTGGTATGTATGATGATGTTTTTTATTACGAAAATGTTGTTCCCCAAATTAAGTGTATAAATTGCGGGGAAAGCACAAACAGCAAGCCAACAGATGTGCTAAAAACGATTAACATCCCTAGATATCCATCTCATTTGAACATTTAAACTATAAAGATGAATATTACTAAATCGAAATATAATGATATAGTTAATTTAAAAACAGAACCTTTTAATCCAAATGAAATTAAATTATTAAAAGATTTTTGTTTAAAAAATAAAGGTCGATTATTTGAAATAAGACTACCCAAAGCCGCGGATCAACGTTCACTAGTCCCCGGATTCGTTTTTGATGAACCAAGTTCTTACATTGGAATTAATCTTGAAACTAAGGTATATTCAATGTATATTAATTATTATATCTATATAACTAAAAACGAAGATGAATACTTTATAATTCGTATAAATTTAAATGGTTTCTCTAGTACTAAAACTAGTGAATATTATCGTATAGATCAGTATGATGGATTGAAAGTATTTATTAATCACTTAGATGAATTATATAATAATAAAAAACCACTAATATGAAAAAAAATCAAACTATTATAATTATCATAATCGAAATTATTTTAATAAGTTTAAAATGTTGTAACCTAATTAGTTGGGAATTATTTAGTCAACTGTGGGTAATTTTTACTATTGTATACATAGTGTATATATTTCAAATAACTAAACGATAATGTCAACTCTCTTATTACTGATGAATGAATGATGTATTTAAGTATAGGTTACAGCGAGCTACTTTTTTTTCAGCAATTTCATCTGTCATGGGGGTAAAAAAATAAAATATTAATATTTATATTTAATATATATCTAAATGATATCTAAATTTTTTGAATACTCAGCTTTTAGGACTTTTTATCCAATTGACTTTGCATCGTTTAATGATAAGGTTAGCCTATATCAAGAAGAACCCTTAAGCCGTACTGAATTGAAAAAGATAGAGTTAATCGGGAGCATACAAACTGAATGGATCTCCCGTTTATCCATTGAAGGTCCCTTGGTTACATGGAACTCAATTCCTTATTATCGTCTTGGATTAATTAATAAGACAAAAAACATTTACTTTAATAAATTAGGACATGAATGGTGGTTTATTGTCTATTTTAGTCGAAGTGGAGTAATACCCAAATATTATATACTCGATGGGTTTGATGATTTCTATGAATGTTTAAATTTTTTAATTATTTAGCACGTAAATTATCATAAAAGTTATCTATCTGGTAAAAGATAAACTGGGTTATACACTTCAAACCCATCTTTTGTCGTAAATGTAAGAATCACATCATTTAATGAGTTTGTTATCCCTTGACAAAAGTTATCAAACCCATCATATAGATAATATCGTCGGCCCGAGGCCAGTGAATTATATTCATCACGTAAATGTATAAAATACCATTCATCTTACATTTTATTTAAATAACACGATACGACAACATTTCCATTAGAATTACAAACTGGAATAATATAGGTATAATTATCCGCGCCATTATTTAATGTAGTTAAAATGCTTCTATTGATATCTAATTGTAATGCTTGTTCAGTCTTTGCAAATGGGGGTTTAAATTTAATATTACTTACGGTACGTCTTATAGTATTAATTTCGTGAGTCGTAAATTTTTCCAATGGGTAATCCTCTACTTTACGATTAAGTTCCTCGATTGGAATATTATATTTCACATTATCGGATAGATTATTTGTAGTAGTTGGTAATGATGATTCATTCATCATTTTTAATTCTTCTTTTGGTATCTTTCCAATTATATATGTATTATAAAATTCTTGTAGACCGACATAATCATCTATTTTGTAATATCCTTCATATTTACGATTTTTTCTATAATATTGTACGTTTATTAAAAAATATTCATCTTCTAATTTAGAAATTGTTAATTCAAAATTTAATGGTTCAGACCTGAACTTAATAAAAATCTCGTGAATGGTAAGGTTGCAATGTTCTTCTCTGCGGCGCTGAAGTTCTATTTTACCAATTTTAAAAATGTTTTTAATCTTTTCAAAATCACCTGAAGTAAAGGGTAAACTAATAGTAACATATCCTGCTGGAACACCTTTACTATCCTTGGTAATTCTAAAAACATAGTTAATATATTCAGAGTCTGTTATTTTAGTAATTAAACTACTTGATTCATTCGATTCCTTAGATTCATTAATTCTTGTCATTATATAATTTTGATAGAATTCTTTTAATCCAACAATATCATCCACTCTATAATACAATCCAAAATTAGGAGAATGTTTAGGTAAAAAAATGATGATCAAGATTAATTAAAAAATAATCATCCTCCAGTTTAGAAATTGAGAAGGTTCCAGTTCCTTGAATAATATTGCCATTATATTCAACTTTTAGTTTAATTGAATAAGTTATATAATATCCGACAAATTTTACACGTTTTAAAAATTTCCTTAATTAACCAAAGATGATATTAAGATAATTTCGGATTAATATTATTGGGTAAAAAGGAAGTGGTATCATATAAATAACTATTATATTGTATGCTACTTATTGGAGTTATTAAATTCTCATTAAACCTATTTAGATAAATCATTTATTATATATTAATAAAAAAATCTTATCTTTACAAACATCGAAGTTTATATATATAAAAATGGTAAATTACACCAAATAGCAAATGAAAATTAAAATCACCATAAAAGCCAATTCCAAAGCCGACAAGATTTTTAAAAAGCACCTGGAGGAAAAGAAAGCATTCAGAGAGTCCATTGTTAATGGTACTATTGAACAGTATGCCAAAGAAAATCCTAAATACTTCTTTACACCCATATGAAACACATGAAAATTTTATTCACTAATCCTGAATATAAAAATAATCCTGGTATTCCTCAGTCCATTCCTTTTCATTTATTAAATGAAAATTGGGCTTATTATATTCATCATCAATCACTTGAGAAATTAAATAGTCGCGGTGGAATGTCATTACGTGAGATAGTCGTCAATATGAAACGATTAGATAGAATTCGAGAAGCTCCGAAAGAGGAAGTAGATTGTCTTAAATTTATAATGAAATTTATTTAAGCAATTCAGAATAGATAAACGCATAATAAAAACTCGGATAATTATTTTCAATATTTAATTTTAAATCCAATTTATTTTCCCTAATTCGACTCATGACTTGAGTTTCAATATAATTCTTTAATTTAATAAATTCCTCATCACTAGTTGAATTAGTTTCATTAATTATAATAATTCTTACTCCAGCAACTCCCCATTTTTGGGCACTGATTGTATTTTTCATATAACCAACATCAATTTTATACCCCTCATCACTAAGTTCAATTAGATAATCCTCAATTTGATTAATGCCTTCACATTAAAGATAAACGCTCGATATGACTTGTAATAATTATTCACCATGATAAGTTTCCAACCCGAACCTAAATTTAATCGATTGAAGGTTGGTACGATATATTCAGATCTAATTCGATTAAAATCTCTATCACTATAATTTACATCTGGTATAACAATTTGTATTCCAAGATAAGGAGTCAAGATTCCTGAATTATGTATATCTAAATAACATGTAGTTAAGCCAATCGTTAATTCATATCCCTCATCACTTAGTTCGGTTAGATAATCATCTAATTGATTCATAATTTGAGTATATCCAAATTTATCTACATATTCTTGATCACTATGATGCGGTAAAATTCGACATGATTCCTGAATCGGTGCATGATATGGCTTTAGATGTTTCATTTTCTATATATAAATATATAGTATTTTAAATATCTGGTATGCCCAGAATAAATTAAATTAGATTCAAGTACAAAATCATACTCAGAACCTAATCGATTAATAATTGATTTTATATAAATTTTAATTTTATTATATTCGTCATTTTTATTTCTAATCGACACTTCACTATCTTCCAGGAAATCATAAATTAAGAGTAATTTTACTTTAGAAATAATAGTAATTTGAGTCCCAAATTTAAATCCTTCATTATATCCGGTTCTTGGTTGACAAACTATTTTTGAATGTGGATAAATTTCTATTTCATAACCCTCACGAAGTGGGCCACGGTAACTTGGCATTGCTCGACCTTACAGAAATACTTCGTTGAATTGATTCATTAAGGCTCACAGGTTGTACTAAGCCGTTATCATTAATTAAGACCACACGATAATATTCCCCATCACTATTATATGCGGTATCACTTGACATATAAAATTTCCATCCAGGTCCTAATCGTTTAACAATCGATTGTATCACTGGATTTAATTGGTGAAATTCACCTTTATCACCGGTACGTAACAAGATTTTCTCTTTTCGAAAAATTCGTATATAAATTAAACCTGAAAGTGAGTCCTCTACCTGAGTTCGATATCCATCATCATTTAATTCAGTTAAATAATCTTCGATTAAATCACATATAATTTTATATGATTCATGATATGGTTTTAAATGTTTCATTGGTAAAAAAATGCTTTATAATATTTTTGATTCATACTAAAATTATGTTTATCATACATATATAACTTCAAACCAGGTATTCTACGTAATATCGGTATTAAATATTCATCCCTAATCAAATCCTCCTCTTTTATATTTCTATTAATTGCATCCTTTAATATCCTTGTGGAAAGCCGGGTAGTCTTTTCCCCGTTAAAGTATCCTTTTGTAAAAATCATCACTTGAAACCCATGATATAGCCGGCGTATTCCAACATTATCTAAATCTAAAAAATCACTATTTAACTGTATGTCTATATCATATCCCTCATCACTTAATTCACATAGATAATCTTCCAATTGGCCCAAAATAGGAAATTCTCGTCGAATACCATGAGATATAATAACGTCTTCATTCATTTTCTTACTATTATTAATTGACTTATGAATAAAGAAACTTAAAGTATTTACATAATTCATAAAAAGACTGATATATTCATTCCCTAGTTTTCGAGTAATATTCTTGATATACGACTCAATTTTTAAAACTTCATCATCATTAAATCTTTTGTTATCTTTTTTAATCAGAACTTTAACCCCCTCAACAACTCTTTTTTTATTAAAAAAATATATAGATCTCGAATGCAAGCAGATTGTAATTTTATATCCCTCATCACTTAATTCAACTAAATAATCCTCAATCAAATTTAGAATTTGAGGATCAATCTTGATCACTCTTTTTCCTGACCAATTATCGGGTGAGTCTATAGTAATTGATTCAAAAGATTTTAGGTGTTTCATATTTTAAAAATATCATAATTTATATGTTCCAGACACAACACTGAATCATCATATCCTTCCGTGTATAGAAGATACTCGTCTAAACTTATCTCAGTGAAGTATGTCATATTGGAAAAATAGATTTTATATGATCAAGACATTCAAGTAATCCATTGAGCTGATCACATTTGTAGTATCTATTAGAGGGTGGATTCACTGAATCCTGAAATCTAACATAATACCATTCATCGGACATTTTTTCTAATTCAATATCATTCTCAAACGTCGGTGTTGTTATACTATGATGTTGTGGCTGCGTATATCTAATAAAGATTGAACCTTCAAAAAACCCATCAAATACTTGCTTACAGTTTGGAAATATCTTTTTAATTTCCTTAATTTCATTAGAATCAAAAGATAATTTATTCTGACGCATAAATTGGTATCGTGAAATAGGAGACGGACCTTCCGTCGCTCGAAGATGCTCAGAATAATTTATCTGACTAAAGGAACTCGATTCAGATTCAAAATGTTTTAAATATTTCATCGTCTATATTTTAAATTTAATTCTAATTCAAGATTTAAAATTAGATTATATCAATCACTTCATCATTTTGTAATAGATACATAATCACACATTCATCACTTGAATTTTTCTCATCGACTTTAAACCCAAATTTATTTAAAATATGTTGGACGATTGGATTCAAGATATTTTGGGCATAGATATTTTTATTTGGATAAGTTTTTATTAGATTTTTAATCAATGATGTAAAATGTCCCTGACCCTCTTCAAAAATAGTAACCGAAGCTAAGTCAATAAAACTTCTCATCTTACCCTCAATTAAATATAAAGACTTTCGGATAAATAAATTCATAATATCACTTTCAATCCACGTAGAACGTTGTTTAGATATCATAAAATCTTGTATTAAATTAATCGTGTCATCTTCTTCTTGATGAAATGATTCAAATGTTTGTATCGATTCTCGAACATAACTGAACGACTTATATTTAGTCATCGATTTTGATTTAGATAACTCTTCTATATTTTTCATAGTCGAATTTTTTCCATATGTGATAAAAGTATCCAAAACATCAATAAAATTATTAAACCCATCCACTATATAATATTTAAAATCTCGCTCATAATCTGGATGATAACAAATTACAAACCATTCATCCTCCAATTTATTAAAATATAATTCATTATTATTATTCCATAATTGATTATTATTAATAGTATATAATTTAACTTCTACGTCACGGGATTGTAAAAAATGACGGCCAAGACGTAACACAACATTAGTAGGTAACTTAATAACTAATCCTTCAGTCACTTTATTTAATCTAATTAACTCATCATCCGTAAAATCTTCGGGTGGAAAAAAATTATATTTCTGGATAAGATCATCTAGATCTATTTCATAATCTTGTATTGACATATTAATTATATATTAATATTTTTAAATTAAAATAAAAATAAAGGACATCACATTAGTTAAAGATATAATTAATTGAATTAAATTCATTATCTTTGTCAAATCAAATTAATAAATCGTTTATGAAAATGTATTTAAAAGCTATTGCGCACATTTTAAAATGGATATGTATATTTACAGTGTGGTATGCATCAATATCATTTGCTGTTAAAATAATGAGTGGATATTCTACGTTATTATTTTTACTTGGTATTACTATTGTAATTTTGTCTACGTTTACTTTATTCTATCTGATAGTAAAATCTTTAAAATCTTTATTAAAAATTAAAACAAAATGAAAAAAATTAAAAGTTTAGGGTTAATGTGTTTATTAGTAGCATTTATTTCCTCATGTACCCAAATTTCACCCAAAGAAGCCGGGTTCCGAATTTCAAACTCCGGTAATTATCGAGGGGTTGACACCATTCCATTGTTAACCGGTTGGGAGTGGTATACACCATTCATTAATAAAATTGTCACCATCCCTACGACACAACAACACATCGTGTGGAGTGAAAATCCAAACGAGGGTGAAAACAAAAATGAAGAAATTATTGTATCATGTTTAGGTGGGGCAGGTTTTAAAATGGACATCGGATTCAATTATGAAATTGATCCATATAAAGCATCCAAAATATATCTTAAATACAGCACCGAAGATTTAGACGCAATTTCAAAAACATATTTACGAAATGCAGTACGTAATGTTATGCAAGAGGTTTCTGGTAATATAACAGTAGATAGTCTATTAAATTCTCTTCCCGCATATATGAATGAAGTCAGTGATAAATTAACTAAAAAATTGGCGAAAGAAGGATTCATTGTAGATCTATTTAGTATTCTATCACAACCACGTCCCAATGACGCATCTTTACAAGCATCTATTAACGCTAAAATAACCGCCCGTCAAAACTCCGAAACAGTCGGAATGCAATTACAAAGCTCCATCGCCGAGGCAAATAAGAAAATCGCTGAAGCTAGAGGTGATAGTGCCGCTAACGTTATTCGAGCCGCCGGCCAAGCTGAATCTAATAAAAGGCTTCAACTAAGTTTGACTCCATTACTAATACAAAAACAGTATTTAGAAACATGGGATGGTAAACTTCCACAATATATGTTAGGTGGAAACACTACTACCATGATTGGTCTTCCAAAATAATAGTTTAATGTAAAAACAATACAGGATAAGTTATCCTGTATTGTTTTATTTAATGTATATAAAATATGGTAAAAGAACTAAGTATAAAAATTGCTCAGGATATTATTAATGATAATAATCCGGATTCATTCCTAAAAGAGTTGTTTAATAAGCCTCTAAGTGATAATGAGTTATATTGTGTGGTGAGTGTAACTAATAATCCAGCCTTTCGACATTTATATAGTTCATTTGACTATTGTACGACAATGAAGGAAATTTTAGAAAAAAGTAAATTAGAATCAACCGATTTAAAATCAATTTTATTGATGATGATGATTAATGAATTATCCGGCCGTGTTGAATCACTTCCTCGTTCATCCACCCGACATGAACCCAAATTCGGTCCGCTATATCATCTAAAAATTGTTGATTAAAACCACAATTATGACTAAGTTAAATTATCAGCAATGGTTAGATAAGTTAAATTCATATTCATTTGTTTCACGGACAAAAGATGAGATAAATAAAGTAAATCAAACGGTTCTAAATTCAGGTTATAATGCTAATAAATTAGATGATGAATGGTATACAATTTTTAAAAGGTCCCAACCAAGTCATGACTTTTCAACCGCTACCAGTACAAAACCATACAGATTTTCTATTTATGATGGATTTGATGATTTTTTAAATGGTATTATTGAATCAATAAAATAAAAAACACACCTGGTCTAAGGGTGTGTTTTGGTCCGTCCAAAGGTAGCATATGACGTATCTTTAATTATATTTAATCGGTATAAACTGACCATCCTTTATTAATCAAATTAGTTTTTGACACAATTCCTAATCCAGTCGGAGGAGTTGGGGTAACCATTTGAAGTACTAAATATCCACCCGATAATCCATTATTATCGAAATCAATCAAAAAACGATTGACTTGATCGGTAGTAAACGTACATTGTGCTAAAATTAAAGCGTTTAAGGACTTATTTTTAGATATATCTAACGTTTTTAAATTAGTTTGAGCCGGCAATACCAAATATTGCATTGTGGTACATAAACTGATATCAAGGCTATCTAATAAACTACTCTCATCAGAAGAAGCATCAATTCCAATACCTTGAAAATATGGAAAATATGGAACCTTCATATTCTTTATATGTGATAAATTATTGAATCCATTGAAATAAACACCATATATATTTCTCGGCAATGACTCCCAAAATCCATCAAAAAATGTTGCCTTACCCTGAGAAATTTCTAACAATTGCAAATTAATAAATGATGATAACCCAGTAATTGAATTATATATTTCAGGACAATTTGAACCATCACTCCCAATATACATATCCGTAACTTCAATGTTGAAGTCTATAAATTCAAATGATGATAATTGACCATAGATATTTACATTATAAATATTTGAAAGAATTCCATTAATATCTTTATATTGATTACGATTATTTGGTACAATATCAAAACGACTTCTCTCATCTTGCCCTAAAACATCCCCACGAACATTTAATATCGATACCTTCGGCCTCGGTAATACATTCACCGGACTATTATCCACCGGCTTCTGTAAAACAACCGGCTGTTTAGCTTCCCCATTCACTACAGATAGACGTTTAATTCCAACTTGATTAGAATTAAATACTCCTTGCTTTTGTGAAACTTGTATATTGGGGTTATTGACATCTTGTCGATTAGGATTGGGATTTTTAAAAAATTGTGTCATTATTTAATTTCAATTTTATATTAGTATATATAAAAAAATAATATATAATATTAAATGAAAATATCAAGTCGATTAAAATTTTTTGAAATAGAAGACCAATTAAAAAAATATAATATTAATCACTATCGAATTAATAATGATATGTCGATTGATGCATTACAAAATGTTAATATAACCTATTGTAGATTAACTACATTACCATTTAATTTTAATTTAATTGATGGGTCAATTGATATCCGTCGAAATCAATTAACGTCATTAATTGGATTACCGGAATCTATTTATGAAATTAATGCGGAATCTAATAATTTAAAATCTTTACACGGATGTTCTGAACATGTTGAAGGAAATGCAATTTTTAATAATAACTTATTAACTAATTTATATTATATGCCCAAATATGTCGGGAAATCTTTATATTTAAATGATAATAAATTAATTACATTACAAAACAATTCAAATTGTAAAGTAGTTGGCCAAATTACAGTCTTTGGTAATCCATTGCCATCAGAAATTGAAGAATATCTCTATCAAATAAAAGATATTGTTCAATTTCAAAATGATTATTCTATTTGGAATAATCAAAAATTAGATGTTATACGATTTGAACAAATGATGGATGAAATTATGTCAATCCGTAGACAATCGTCTTAATCAGGAAATTGAAAAGTATGTCCATATTTAAATAGAATATACATAGTTTGCTAAAAATCAGAAAATGTGTCATTAATATAATATCGGTCAATCCCTATTTTTGGCACATATTTAATTACAAACCATTCGATAATCATGGTATGAAATTTCTTGATATGATTCTAAGAAAGATTTTAAGTGTTTCATTTAAAATAATTAGATTTTATAAATTGTAAGCATTGTAGTAATCCATCAAATTGATCACATTTATAAAAATATGGTTTATATCTAATATATCCAGTATCTTGGGCGTGTGGAAAATATGGAAAATAATAACTAATATAATACCATTCATCGGACATCTTCTTAATTTCAATACCAACATCAGCAAATAACGTTTGATGTGAGTTGGGTGAAACATATGTTTTCTTTTGATATTGATATTGGGTATTAATAAAAATAGAATATTTTAAAATACCACTCGTAATTTTATTTAATCCACAGGTAGATGACTCCGGAAATATCTTTTTAATTTGATTAAATTCTGATTCATCAAATTCTAATTTATTTAGATTATCATGTGGAAGTGGACCAGATATAATGTCAACA
>Ga0114951_10003971_pt1 | contig 14828 bp, 13 predicted proteins | sample AM7aDNAmetaG_FD_88677 | JGI IMG/M metagenome (GOLD analysis project Ga0114951, IMG submission 88677) | Freshwater microbial communities from Finland to study Microbial Dark Matter (Phase II) - AM7a DNA metaG | ecosystem: Environmental > Aquatic > Freshwater > Lake | place: Finland: Lake Alinen...
ATATTGAAGACAAGCCTCAAGACGGACGGTTCTCAATCGCCATGCCTGATCTTGAAATAGAGATAAGATCCTCTACTCTCCCCACCCAATACGGCGAAACAGCTGTCTTGAGAATTTTGAACCCAAAAAACCTGATCAGTCTGGAGGATCTTGGATTAAGAAACGATCTTTATGAGATTTTTACCAGTGAAATTAAAAAACCCAACGGTATGATCATTGTTACCGGACCGACCGGGTCCGGAAAAACAACCACCCTTTACGCCTTCTTAAAAAAAATAAGAGATCCTGAAATTAAAATTATTACTATTGAAGACCCGATTGAGTACCGGCTAGACGATATTTCTCAAACGCAAGTGGCCCCGGAAAAAGGTTACGATTTTGCCTCTGGATTAAAATCTATTGTGAGGCAAGATCCCGATGTCATACTGGTCGGAGAAATAAGAGATTTAGAAACTGCCGAGATTGCTCTTCAAGCTTCTTTAACAGGACATTTGGTTTTCAGCACTTTGCACACAAATGATGCTGCCGGCACTATCTCCCGCTTAACCAGTATGGAAGTAAAAGCCTATAACATCGGGCCGGCCATCAATTTGATCATTGCCCAAAGGCTGGTCAGGAAAATTTGCAAAAAATGCGCGGAGCCTCGGCCGGCAACCCTTGAAGAAATTAAAAAAATAGAAGAAGTGCTAAAAGACGCTCCATCGGAAATCCTTAAAAACTATCCAAAAATAGAAGGGCTTGTTGTCCACGACCCCAAAGGCTGCGAATACTGCAACTCTACCGGTTATAAGGGACGGATCGGCATATACGAAGCTATAAAAAGAGACAGCGAACTGGAAAACTTTATAGCCACGAACCCAACCACTGCCCAATTGGCTAAAAAAGCCAAAGAAAAAGGGATGATCCCGATGAAAACAGATGGGTTCTTAAAAATTCTGGAAGGGACAACCACAATTGAAGAAATAGAAGGGGCAGTCGGTTAGTTTTTATATAAAAAAACAACCCCTGGACTGGGGGACTTAAGTATAGGCTTACTTAGGCGCAGAATTTCTTCGAGGAGCATCCCAGACGAATCCAGATTGTCCAAATCAGAAAAAATCCCTACCCCCAGTCTAGAAGTTGTTTTTGTTTCCTTAATATAACACAATTCAAAATGTCTGTCAATAAAAAACTCTCTATTGAAGAAGCGGATGAAAAAATAGACTCAACTTTAAGGCCTCAAGCTTGGAATGATTATATTGGCCAGGAGAAAATAAAAAAGAATGTTAAGGTGATGATTGATGCGGCAAAAAAACGAAAAGAACCGCCCGACCATTTACTTTTTTACGGCAATGCAGGTTTGGGAAAAACCAGCCTAGCTTATCTTATTGCTAAGGAGCTAGATTCTAACATAAAGATAACATCCGGTCCAGCCATTGAAAGAATTGGAGACCTAGCCGCCCTTTTAACTAATCTTTCTGAGGGAGATGTTCTTTTTATTGACGAGATCCATCGCATTTGCAAAACAATTGAAGAATATCTCTATCCGGCCATTGAGGATTTTAGAATGAATATTATTATGGGCAAAGGGCCGATGGCTAAAACGCTTGAACTTCATTTGCCGAAATTCACCCTAATCGGAGCCACCACCAGAGTGGGGCTTATCTCCCCTCCTCTGCGCAGCCGCTTTGGGGGAGTTTTTCAATTGAATTTTTACGCACAGATGGAATTGGAAAAAATTTTACAAAGATCAGCTGACATCCTTAAGGTAAAAATTGAACCTGACGCCCTGGATATTTTAGCTCGCAGTTCCCGTTTTACTCCCCGTATAGCCAATAATCTGCTGAAACGAGTCCGCGATTTTGCCGAAGTGGAAGGGCAAGGGATTGTTACTAAAGAAATTGTTAAAAGTTCTTTGGGTTTTTTGGAAATAGATGAGATTGGACTGGGCCCGTCCGATCGGAGGCTTTTAGAGATTCTGATCAAAAAATTCAAAGGCGGGCCGGTAGGAATAAAATCATTGGCCGCAGCCTCGGCAGAAGAAGAAGACACTATTTTAAATCTTTACGAGCCTTATTTGATGCAATTAGGCCTGATCGGAAGGACAACTCAAGGCCGCATCGCAACCAAACTGGCTTATGACCATCTAAAAATAAAATGGCAGCAAGACCAACAATCTTACTTGATTTAATTTTGATCGCCGGCCTTTCCTCTTGGATCTTTCCGCTATTTTCTCAATGCTCCGCCGCGGAGAACAAAGAAATCGTTATTAATGAAATAGCTTGGATGGGAACCGAAAAAGCAGCCAGCGATGAATGGCTGGAGCTTTACAATAACGCTAATTATGGTATAAATTTAAACGGATGGAGCTTAAAAATTCAAGGCTCTTTCCAGATTGCTCTAAAAGGAATGATTCCTGCTAAGGGTTTCTATCTCTTAGAAAGGTCTGACGACCAAACTTTGCCAAATATTCCGGCTGATATGATTTTTAAAGGCTCTTTAGCTAATAAAGGCCAAAAAATCGGTCTTTATAATAAAGCAGGAATTCTTATTGATGAGGTTGATTGCTCCCAAGGCTGGTTTAGCGGCGATAATGCCTCTAAGCAAACCATGGAAAGAATCAGCCCTGAAAAAGATGGATCATTCGCCGGCAGCTGGCAAACAAGCGTTCCCCTTGGAGGAACTCCCAGGATTAAAAACAGCTTGCCTAGAAGTCCAAAAAACAATCCTGAACCGGAAGAACAGAAAAAAATAGAAGGGACCAACAATGATAATCTTAGCGCTAATATGTATAACAGCGCCAAGAGCTCTCAAGCAATCAGCTTAAAAACAAAATTTTTAGCGCTTGTCCTCGCAATTTTCAACGGAATAATTATTATATTTTTAAAAAGAAGCTTAAAGCAAATAAAAAACTAAAGACCCTTCTTTGTCTCTATCTTATCTAGGGATTACGGCGGGTGATAAACACTATGAGCGGTCATTCTCACTGGGCAGGAATAAAACATAAAAAAGGATTAGCCGACGCACAGCGCAGTTCTGTTTTTTCAAAATTAGCCAGGGAAATTTCAGTTGAGGCTAAATCCGGCGATAACCCGGAAACAAACTACAAGCTAAAGGCAGCCATTGATAAGGCTCATGAATTTAATATGCCTCGCGAAAATATTGAACGAGCAATTTTAAGGGGGGCCGGCAAATTGCCTGGAGCAGCTCTTGAAGAATTTTCCGTGGAAGCCTATGGTCCCGGAGGGATAGCAATAATCGCAGAAGGCATTACCGACAATAAAAACAGATCCCTGGGCGAAGCAAGGATGGTCCTCAACAAAAACAACGGCAAGATTGTGAACGAAGGAGCCATCCGCTGGATGTTTGACAATAAGGGATATATAGTTATTGACGCTAAAAACCAATCCCCCGAAAACCAGTCAAAAGAAGACCTTGAAATGGCAGCTATTGAGGCTGGGGCGGAAAATACCAGCTGGGACGAAGATATATTGGAAATTTACACAAGGCCAGAAAATCTTGGGCAAATTAAAAAAACTATTGAAGCAAAAGGCATAAAAACCGAAGAAGTTTCCCTCGGCTGGTTTCCAAAAGAAGAAGTTGCTGTTGATGAAAAGATTATGGCAGCAAACCAAAAACTTCTGGAAGAGCTGGAAGGAGGAGATGATATCTCAAGGGCTTTCTCAAATTTAAAATTCTAAATAATTGTTTGTCCCGCGCAACGGGACAAACTGCTAATTGGCCCAAAAATGATCATTCTGGGGATAGATCCGGGCACAGCCACTACCGGCTACGGGATTATTGAAAGCAAGATCCCAAAAAATAAAAAAGAAAAAGCCCTAGCCTGCATCGGCTATGGCATTATTAAAACCAGCCCGAAAATAGAAACGGCAAAAAGATTGATGCAAATAAGCTCTGAGATGATAAAGCTGCTGGAAAAATACGAACCGCAGGCTGTAATAGTTGAAAGCCTCTTTTTTTTCAAAAATTTAAAAACAGCCCTGCCCGTCAGCCAAGCGCGCGGAGTTATTTTATTGGAAATAGCTAAAAAAAATGTTCCTATCTACGAGTTCACTCCCCTGCAAATAAAGAGCAGTGTTTGCGGATATGGACGGGCGGAAAAATTGCAAGTCCAAAAAATGGTCCAGCTTCTCTTAAATTTAAAAGAGCTGCCAAAGCCCGACGATGCGGCGGACGCTTTGGCAGCTGCTATTTGCGGATCTGATGCCTTGAAAATTATAAGGCGCTAAGCTTTTTTGATCTTGGCAAACTTCCTTTTGCCTACCTGGACGATCATTCCTTCTTCAATTTTTATTTTTTCCTGCAAATTCTCTTTGACTATAAGGTTATCTTCTCCCCCTATTTTCACTCCTTTTTGCTCTATTAACCGTTTTGCTTCGGCTTTTGAAGAAGCTAAGTTTAAAGCCACGAGCAAATCAACAACGCCAAGCTCCTCCTCCTTTATTTCTATTTGAAAAATCTCTGAAGGAAGTTTTTTGTCTTTAAAAACATTCTCAAACTCCTGCTCGGCCGAAACCGCTGCTTCTGCCCCATGAAAAATTTTCACGATCTCCCTGGCCAGCTCTTTCTTGATGTCGCGAGGGTTAATCTTGCCTCCCTTCATCGCATTTTCCAATTCCGCGACCCTAGACATCGGCACGCGAGTGCAGACCTCAAAATAATCAAACATCAAATCGTCCTTCATGGACATAATCAAGCCGTACATCTGCTGGGGAGCATCCGCCATATTAATAACATTTCCCCAACTCGTTGACATTTTACGCCCGTCCGGCCCGATAAGCATTTTTAAAGACATTATGTCCTGCTGTTTTTGGCCGAAAAACTTTTGAATTTCACGGCCGGTTTGGAGGTTAAAAAGCTGGTCATATCCCCCAACTTCCAAGTCTGCCCTGATTGCTACAGAATCATACCCTTGAAAAATTGGGTATAAAAGCTCATGAAGGCCTATTGGCTTGTCTTGGTCCCAGCGCTCTTTAAAGTTTCTGCGCTGAATCATTTGCTGGGCGGTAAAATTTTGCGCGATCAAAAACAGATTTTTAACAGCAAGACGGCTTAGCCATTCTCCGTTATAATAAACCTTTGTTTTTTCCATATCTAAAATCCTTCCCATTTGAGGCAGATAATCAGCCATATTTTTCTTTATTTCTTCTTCGGAGAGGCTTCTGCGCATGGCTGTTTTATCGGAAGCATCGCCAATCTGGGCGGTAAAGTCGCCGATGATCAAAATAATTTGGTGCCCAAGATCTTGCAAGTCTTTTAATTTCAAAAGCGCGGAAGCTCTGCCCAGATGAATCTTCGGCCCGGTCGGGTCCACACCATGTTTGATATTCAGTTTCTCGCCAGCCAACGCTTTTTCTAAGTGTTCCAAGTCAAAAACCTGCTCCACTCCCCTGGTTAAAATCTCTTTTATTTTTTCCTGCTTAGAAGTGTTTTCCATAGATTTTACCTTTTTAGCTTATCTTAAAAAGCAATTTTTGTAAAAAAATTCAGTTGATGTTTTAAGATATAGTGATAATATAGATAAAGTCTGGTATGGCCCAAAGAAAAAGATCTTTAATAGTTTATAAAACAATAAACGGTCTCGGAAAAGGCCTGTTTTTTATTTTTAAAGTAACGCTCGGCGCGATCGTGGCTGGCGCCCTATTAGCTGTGATATTGTTTTTTCTCTACACAAAGGATTTGCCCCGCCCTGAAAATTTTAACGAGAATATAATCAATCAAACGACAAAAATCTACGACCGGACCGGAGAAATTGTTTTGTCCAGTATTTACGGAGAAGAGAAAAGAACATATCTGACTATTGATAAGCTGCCGGAGAAATTACAAAAGGCAGTAATAGCCACTGAAGATGCGAGATTTTACCAACATAACGGTATAGACTTCCAGGGAATCGCCAGGGCGATAAAAGTAGATTTGGAAACAGGAGAAGCTAAACAGGGAGCTTCTACTATCACCCAACAATTGATCCGATCTTCCCTGTTGAGTAATGAAAAAAGCGTAGGCAGAAAGATTAAAGAAATTATTTTATCAATTGAACTTGATAGCAAATATTCCAAAACGCAAATATTGGAATGGTATCTAAACCAAGTGCCGTTCGGAGTAAATATTTACGGAGCTCAAGAAGCGTCATTGTCTTATTTTGATAAGCCTGTTTCTGAAATAAGCCTGGCTCAAGCCGCCCTCTTGGCCGCGGTTATCCAAGCTCCCAGCTATTACAACCCTTATGGCAGCCACTTGGACGGACTTTTAGCAAGAAAGGATTATGTTTTAGATAGAATGGTCCAAGAAAACTACATCACAGGAGAAGAGGCCGAGACGGCTAAGAAAGAAGTTTTAACTTTTGACAAACTTCCCAAAACCCTTTCCCCCCATTTTGTCAATTATGTCAAACAGCAGCTGGAAATCAAATACGGACAAGCCTTTTTAGAGACCAAGGGATTAAAAATTTATACCACGCTTGATTGGGATTTGCAGCGCGCCGCGGAAAAAGATGTTAAAGACGGAACGGAAAAGAATAAGGCCTTTGGCGCATATAACGGCGCTTTAATTGCGATCAATCCTAAAAACGGGGAGGTTCTTGCCATGGTCGGTTCGGCTGATCCGGAAGGGAAACCTTACCCAGAAGGTTGCGACCCAGCGACCACTTGCAAATTTGTTCCGGATTTTAATGTTGCCACTCAAGGAGACCGCCAACCTGGATCTTCTTTTAAGCCTTTTGTTTATGCCGAAGCTTTTCGCAAAGGATTCACCGGCAATAGTATTGTTGTTGATGAGCAAACAGATTTTGGCGTTTTTGGAGGCAAGCATTATATCCCCTCAAATTACGATGGCAGATTCCGCGGCGCCATAACCTTAAGAAACGCACTGGCCCAATCATTAAATATTCCAGCTTTAAAGGTCTTGCGAGATATGGCCGGACTGGACGACAGCATCGCTCTGGCAAAATCAATGGGGATCTCAACACTCAACGAGCCGTCTTCTTTTTATGGCTTGCCATTAGTGCTCGGCGCCGGAGATGTCAAATTAATTGATATGGTTTCAGCTTTCAGCGTTTTTGCCAACGGCGGATACCGCATTCCGGCTTCGGCCATATTAAGGATAGAAGATGCCGACGGAAATATTATTTACAAAAACGAACCCACTCCTAAAAAAGTTTTGGAAAAAAATGTCTGCGACCTTATAAGCGATATTTTATCGGATAACAATGCCAGAGCGCCGATATTCGGGTATCATTCAAATCTTTATTTTGAGAATTATAAAGCTTCAGTTAAGACCGGAACCACGCAAGACAATAAGGACGGCTGGACAGTCGGCTTTACTCCCAAATTGGCTGTCGGGGTCTGGGCCGGAAACAATAACCGCGCGCCAATGCAGAAGATCAGCGAGGCCATGGCCGGACCGATTTGGCGCGCGTTCATGCTCCAAGGCCTGCCCAAGATGGGAGAACCGATGATCAACCTTCCGAATAGCACCTCTACAGCAGCTGCAACGCCAACGGGGACATCTGTAAACCCGATCCCAACAACGCCTGCCCTTTATAATACTACTACAGGAGAAAGACTTTACCCTCTTTACAGCACCACTACCGGAGAAAAACTCTACCCGGCGGCGAATCTGCAAGGAGACTAGGCCTAAACAAAAAATACTCCCACTGGGAGTATTTTTTGTTTAGGAATTTTCAATTTCTAATTTCTAATTTTTAAATAAATCCCAATTTTTAAACCGCCGATTGGCGAAGGCTTATTATTCACCTGGAAATAAAATCTAGTCAATGCCAGAACCAATCAATTTTGCCTGCAGGCGCAACAAAAAGAGCGATTATTTAAAATGCTATTAGGAATTTTCCCGCCGAAGACGGCCAGGAGACTTCCAAGCCAATAACTAATCCATATGCACTAAAAAACCTAAGAGATGTGAAGATAAAAAAGGAAGAGCTAACCCAATCAGTAAATATCTATTACGAAAAATAATATTTCCCCCTATAAAAATAGAAATAAAGCCTACGATTAATGAGAAGACAGAAAGAGCAATCTCTCTCCCTCTTGTGATTTCATAAAAATAACAAAAAAGGAGAGGTATTCCAATTAAAACATTAATAACTCCAACCGTAACCACGGCGACTCTTTTTATCCTCATAAAATAACCCTAAATTAATAATTATCAATGTTTGAAAATTGATCCGCCAGCTGGCGGAATTGAAAATTCAATGAAAATTACCTGCCTGCCGGTAGGCAGGGAAATTGAAAATTGAAAATTCTGATTGCAATCAGTCAGGGTTTATCGGCATTACCACATACAGATAGCTGGCATCTCCTATCGGCTTCAAAATCGCTGGACCCTTATTGTCGTGCAGGCCGAAAAACACTTCCGAGCTTTTGATTTTGGCCAGCCCGTCTAAAACAAATCTCCAATTAAAGGAAACATCCGCCTTGTCTCCTTCTATCTTAGCGGCAATATTAGATTTGCTTTCTCCTAAGTCGGGGTCCTGGCTTAATATCTCCAATTCTTTTGTTTCAGCGTTGGCCTTTATTTTTATTTCATTTATCTTTCCTCCAAACAAGCTGGCTATTTTCAACTGATTAATAAATTCATCCTTATTAATCGTTATTTTTGTTTGGCTTTCTTTTGGAATAATCTCTTGATAGGTCGGATATTCCCCCTCTATCAGGCGGGAAACCAAATTAACTTCAGGATGGTCTGTTTCCTGCAATAAAGTTTCAAACATAACCTGCGATTCGGATAAGTATATTCTAGTATTTTTAACAGTATCTCCTAGTATAGAAATCAGCTCTTTTGCTGTTTTCTGCGGGAGGATAAAATTAATCTCTTTTTTGAACAGGTTTTTATACTCTTCTTTCTTTTCAGAAAAGGTTATTGTTTTTTCAGCTAATCGGAAGCTGTCGGTGGTTACTAATTTCAACTCCTCGCTGCCAAATGAAAAATAAACCCCGGATATTTCCGGCCGGACTTGAGACAAACTGGTAAAATCAATAACATCGGACAATCCATCTTTTAGTTTTTTGCTATTCACTTCAATAAAAGCGTCCTTGGAAAAAGACGGGATAATCGGAAAGTCATCAGTGGAAAAGCCTTTAATCTGGGTTTTATAATTCTTGCTTTCAATAAAAATGGTTTTATTCTTCTCTTCAATGTCTATTTTTTCATCGTTTAAAGAATTCACCAGCTGCGAAAAAAACTTAGCCGGAATGGTTAATTTCCCGTCTTTTTCGGTCTTGCAAAGCCCCCACCATTGAGCCCCTAGCTCCAAGTCGGTTGTGGATAATTTTATAAAGTTTGGCGAAACCTCAATCAAGACATTATTTAAGATGGGTAAGGTTGAGACTCTTCCGGCGATCTTTTCAACCACGGCCAGCCCTTTTTTCAGAGTTTTAGTTAATAAAGTAATTTTCATAATAATAACAAGTTAATTAAAAAATTATTTAATTTATTGTTGTTGGTTTGAGTTTTTTTCCTGTGGATAATATATGGAAATATAATCTTTTAAAAGCTTTTAATGGAAAATATTTATGGATAAGCGGTGGAGAAACAAGTGGAGCTTTGCGTTAAATCTATGGATAAAAATCAAGGCGATAATTTAAGAAAAAATCAGCCTCTTTTTATCCCCTGTTTCTTGCAGTGAGTTATAAGTATTTTCTTAACAAATAATCCACAGTTTTTTAAAAAACAATTACGCTTCCAGTGTATAAATTTTTTGCAAGATTGAATCCACCTCTTGGCAAAATTTTTCGTTTTCTTGTATCTCGCGGTCAATTAAATGGCAGGCATGCATTACTGTTGTGTGATCTTTTCCTCCAAATTTGCGGCCTATGGCCGGGAAAGAGAAGCTTAGCTCCTTTCTTAGTAAATACATGGCTAATTGGCGAGGCTTAACAAACTCTTTTTTGCGGGAAGAATAAAATAAATTTTTATCTTCAAGATCGTAAAATTCGCTTATGGCTTGGAGGATAAGGGTGGGGTTGGTGAATTTAGACGGAGAAATAATGATGTTCCTCAAGAGTTTTTTCGCTTCCTCAAAACTGGGAACTTTATTGTTGATTTTTTGGAAAATCAAAAGCCTGTTTAAGGCGCTTTCAATCTCTCTGACATTTTTTTGAATATTAGCGGCGATATATTCTAAAACTTTCGCTGGCACTTCGGCGTTTTTTTCCATTGTTTTCTGTTTTAAGATAGCCAGCCTTGTTTCGTAATCCGGCAAGCTTACATCAGCTACCATTCCCCCTTCAAATCTTGACTTTAGTCTTTCCGTGATCGCGGGGATGGCCTTAGGAGGGCGATCGGAAGAAAGGATTATTTGTTTTCCTCTTTGGTAAAGATCGTTGAATGTGTGGAAAAACTCTTCTTGGGTTTTTTCTTTTCCGGCAAAAAACTGGACATCGTCAACAATTAGAACATCAACTTTTCTTAGATTGGCTTTTAGCTCTTCAATGCTGTTGTTGCGGATAGCATTAACAATAGCGGAAATCAGCTTGTCGGAGGGGACATATTTAACCTTGTACGGCGGATTTTTTTTAGATAATTCATTCCCGATTGCTTGCAACAAGTGCGTTTTTCCCAGCCCCACTCCGCCATAAATAAAAAGCGGGTTATAAATTTTTCCAGGCTCTTTAATAATGGCTTCGGCTGCGGCATGAGCCAGTTCGTTGAACGGGCCGACTATAAAATTTTGAAAACCGTATTTTGGGTTAAGGTTTGTTTCTTTGTCTATTTCCAGTTCGGCGAATCCAAGCTGTTCCACTGGAAGTTCTTGCGGCGCAGGCTGCTTTATCGGCTCTCTTATTTTGGCTGCTGGAAAATCTATCTGATAGCTTATTTCTTTAATGCTGGCGTCCAAAGCCCTTAAAATTTTTAAAATTTCTTTATTGTATTTTTGCTCTAGCCATTCTTTGGCGAAAGAGTTTGGAACAGAAACTATTATCACCCCCTCTTCCTGGGAAGCTATTTTAGTGCTCGCGAACCAGGTTGCGAAATTAGCTGGGGAAATATTGAGTTGGATTTGCGCCAATACGGTTTGCCAGAGTTCTTGGTATGTCATAGATTCGCCTTAAATCTTAAATGAGATTACCTGTTAATTTTTGGAGCCGGCTAAAGTTTGGAATATTTTTTAAGAGATAATCCACCAGGGAATAAATTTCTATCGGATAAAATTATTATAGAGCATAAGCTGTGGATAAGTAAAGAATGAAGCATTATTTGGGGTTTTAAAATTTCTGTGCAACAACTGTGGAAAAACTGTTATTATCTTTTTTAATAAAACTCAGATTGACAAAAAGCGGATTTTTGATATATTTAAACGCATGAGTCGAACTTATAACCCTAAAAAGAAAAAAAGAGCAAGGACCCATGGATTCTTGGCCAGAAAGACCACTAAAGGGGGCCAAAGAACTTTAGCGAGAAGAAGACAAAAAGGCCGCTGGCAATTAACCGTCTAAGGATTTTTTAACTTAAGGCGGTTTTAATTTTAGTCAAAGCCAAAAGGACTTAATATGCTTCCGAAAGAAAACAGGCTAACAAAAAAGAGGGACTTTGAAAAAGTATTAAAGCGAGGGAAAGGGTTTAAGCAAAAAACCCTTTTTTTAAAAACCATTGAAAATGATCTGCCTCAAAGCCGTTTCGGGATCATTGTCAGCAAAAAGACGGCGAGGAAAGCGGTTGATCGCAACAAGATCAAACGCCAGATAAGAGAGATTATCTGGAAAAACATTAAGAAGATAAGAAAGGGGCATGACCTGGTTTTTATAGCTTGGCCTCTTATAAAAAATGAAGACTATCAAGGGAAGCTTTCTATTATTGAGAATAGCCTTCAAAAAATCAGTTTTTTAGAAAAATAGCTTATGCTTGAATTTATCGGCAATTTTTTCCATCTTTTTTTCTACCAGCCGCTGGTCAATCTTTTAATAGCCCTTTATGTTTTTATCCCCGGCCAAAGCTTGGGAGTTGCAATCATTTTGATCACTTTGTTACTTAAGATCGTCCTTTACCCTTCTACCCAGCAATCTTTGAAATCCCAAAAAACGATGAACGAATTGCAACCGAAGATAAAAGAGATCCAAAAAAAATATAAAGACGACAAGCAGAAGCAAGCAGAGGAGATGATGAATCTTTATAAAGAAAAAAAGTTTAATCCTTTCGCCGGATTTTTGCCTCTTTTGATTCAGTTGCCAATTTTTATAGCGCTGTACCAAATATTTAGAACAGGGATAGGCCAAAGCCATTTAGCCCTTTTATATTCTTTTGTCCCGAGGCCGCAAGAGATAAACCAGATGTTTTTAGGCACAGACCTTTCTAAGGCTAATATTTTTTTGGCAGTAGTGGTCGGTATTGCGCAATACTTCCAAACCAAAACCAGCTTGCCGGCCAAGCCCCTGAAGCCGGAGAGCGGCGATCAAATGGGGCAATTTTCTTCTATGATGCAAAACTATACCCTTTATTTCTTCCCTATTATGACTATAATGATTTTAGCGGCTCTCCCATCCGGCTTGGGGCTTTATTGGCTGGTGAACACGGTTCTCTCCATAGGCCAGAATTATTTGGTTTTTAATAAAAAAACAGTTCAATAAAATGGACATAAAAATTTCAGAAGAAATAGTAAAAACTTTTTTTGAAAAAATGGATTGCCTTGTGTCTGCGGAAGTTTCTTTAAAGGACGGAGTTTTAAATATTGATATAAAATCGGAGGAGGCCAGAATTTTAATCGGGCAAAACGGCCAGACGCTGGCTGATATCCAGCATCTTTTAGCTAAGATCATTAAAAAAGCTTCAAAAGAAGAAATATTTTTAAACCTAGATATAGAAGATTACAAAAAAAGGAAAATAGATTATTTAAAAGACATTGCCCAGGCCGCTGCGGATGAAGTGGCTTCGTCCAGGGAAGAAAAGCTTTTGCCTCCCCTTTCCTCTTTTGACCGCCGCATAGTCCATATGGAGCTGGCCAACCGGACCGACATCAAAACGGAAAGCGTGGGAGAAAATCCGGAAAGAAGAATAGCTATTAAGCCAGTTTAATAATTTATCTCAAACAAAAAATAGCCTTTTAAAGGCTATTTTTTATTCGCATCATCAACTATTTATTGAAAATTCTAACTGAGGTGCATTCCATACAGGGTTCGTTTTTTTGCCAAAAATTATAAAAGCTGGACTGGCACCGGCCGATCCATTGGTCATTTAAATTAGCGTCAGGCTTATCAATAATCTGGCATTTCTTGTTTTTTGTGTCAGAGCAATCTGTCCCGTCGCAGAATACGACGATCCTGTTCCCCGAGAGGTCTAGGGACCAAACATTTTTATTTAAAGATGGCTCAGCGGAGGCTAAGTCTATTGTTGCCTCGCCATCCGTTCCCCAGGTTTTTCCGTCGGAGTTCGGAAGGGAGTATAAATCAACTCTTCCGTGGTTATCTCCGCTAGGCTTATAAGTATAAACCTTTATTGAAGATGCCCAGCCGCTGTCTATGGTATATTCTTCGGCATGCAAATTTAAGGTGGCTGCGCTACTGAACCCTTGTTGGACCGGAGGAGTGTAATATGTGGTCCCAGCTGGCGGAGTATAGTATGAAGCTCCGGCTGGAGCAGGAGTTGAATCCGTTGATGTCGGATTTTTATAGATTGCCAGCCCCCCGACTTTATAGTTTTCTTCTTCAAAAACAACGCCGACATATTTAGTGACAACCTTTCCGCTTTGGTCTCTTTCGTCAATGATTTTTATTTTTGTGTATTTATTATCGTTGGTTCCGAAGCTTGGGGTGTCGTAGCTATAAGAATCGCAAAAATCTTTGCCTGACTGACTATAGCAAAGCTGTATTCCCGGAGTTTTCCAAATGATTTCCATTGATTTCGGGTTGTCGTTCACATTACTTGGTTCGGCTTTTGTCCGTTCCCCAGTCCAACCCTTTTCTCTGTAAAAGTAGACATCTATTTTAGCTGGGTCAAAATCAATATTATTGATTGGCTTTAAATCTCCGACAGAAGAAGAATAGGTTTCCTGGTTGTCGTTAGGGTCGGCATTGGCAAAAGTTACCGTGACGCCTTCTTTTTGGATTGGCGCGATATTAAAAGCGGTTAATTGCGGGTTGATTGTATTCAAAATCAGCCAGGAGCAAAGAACAATAACCATGCCTAGAAAAGCAGAAAAGATCTCTTCTCTGGCGGCGGCTGTTTTGCTTGTATTTCCGGCCGAAGTCAGCCATTTAAAACCGCTAGAGACCATCATGACGAAAACAATAAGCCCGGAGATTAGCACGGTAAAAGCAAAAATATATTTCAAATATTCTACCAAGGACGGTTTAACTGAAAGTTTGATATTCCCCAAGGGAGGATAAGATAATTCCAGCGCAGCGAAGCATATTTCGGCGGAGATAAATCCTGCGAAGATAAGGGCTGCTAATAATAATTTTTTATTGATCATATAAGTTTATTGTAGTACTTATGGTTATTTTGTTGTACAGCAGAAAAAATTTCCCGGACTTTTGCATCCTAGGCATTCAGCGCATTTATTTTTATCTCCTTCGGAATTTCCTGCGCAAGCGTCTTTGCATTCTTGGCTTAATTCATCTCTTACAAAATCAAGGCTCTCTTGGCAAGACAGCAGCGCCTTTCCAACTTTGGCTCCCTCCATCACTTCTTGCCATTCTTGCGGAGTTGAGAAGCAAGAGTCAAAAAGACCTCTGGACGCGTCAAGCTTTGCCTGGATTGTTTCTGATCTGGTTTTATTGCTGATATCCGCCGGATAAAGACCGATTGGCACCGGCAGGAAAGGATTTAGATAGGGTTTAATGGAAAAAGAAAAATCTGTTTTCTCTATAGCTTTTTTAGCG
>Ga0114951_10003972_pt1 | contig 14828 bp, 16 predicted proteins | sample AM7aDNAmetaG_FD_88677 | JGI IMG/M metagenome (GOLD analysis project Ga0114951, IMG submission 88677) | Freshwater microbial communities from Finland to study Microbial Dark Matter (Phase II) - AM7a DNA metaG | ecosystem: Environmental > Aquatic > Freshwater > Lake | place: Finland: Lake Alinen...
CTTGGTTTTCGTTTTCTGATACTTAATTAGTGGTAACTTTTTTAGAAAACTATTTTGAATTGATTGCGATTCATCCCTGAAACTGAAGATTTCAGGGTTTTCTCGCAAAAAGACTATAAAATTCAAATGAAGAAAAGAAGAAGGCTATGGCGGACATAGAAACTATGAAATCTTGCCCTTGCGGGACTACACCATTAAACCAGGTGAGAATTTGGCGAGCTGTGTTATCATCAATAAGCATGTTATCGCCTCATTCAGCCTTTTTTATTGATGGTAGATCCCTTGAGCGTCGACTGTCACTGGTTTTAGGTCCGTCTCCACATTATACAAATCGCTATATTCTGGTCGAACGCCGCAGCACTCATCATTAAAAATACACTCTTGACACTTTAGGGATTTTGACCTAGGCTTTTCATCCTCATATTGGATATGGTGAGTATTTTTAATCATTATTACATCATTCTGATGCGGGTATAGATAGCATTGTGGGAAGCCCCATACGTTTATCAAGCTCCCATATTTCTTTATAGCAGGTATAAGATATTCTCTAATTTCTGGATAACTAGGGGTGACAGATGAGGATCGCGCAGATCCTATCGGCATCGGGTAAGTTAATAACATCTTGATCCCGGGGGCGATATTTTGAATCATATCGAAGGTGTCAAGCAATGTTTTGTAGTTCAGTCGATTGATTACTACCTGAATAACTAACATGATCCCTTTAATTGTTAAAAGCTTTTTAAATACCGCTATGACTTTTTCTGCCGATCCTTTGACTTGAGTGGTCGCATCGAATATACTATAATCACTAGAATGAACTGGGAGCGTCACAAGATCGATATAGGGGGCTAGCTCCTGTAAATACTCTTCGTCATTAAAAAATCGAATTCCATTTGTATTTAAGCTACTCTTTTTACCGGTTTTTCTTATATATTTGAGTATCTCTACTAAGTCATTCCTTAGTGTCGGTTCCCCTCCGAATACAGTAAACATTTCGTATTGGGGGGCGACAGCGTCCACCTGCTTATAAACCTCGTCCAATGATGGTGGTTTTATACCTCTATGATCCTCCTCGTTAAAACAATGTATGCATTTTTGATTACACTGCCAGTAAGGTTTTATATCATAGCCATCCAAATCAGGGACGGGGTCCCCAGTAAGATAGGCCGTCAAGTCTCTAAGGTCATCACCCGCTTCTAGTCTTCTGTCCATAAAAGAAGCATATATCGGATACCTTTCTTTAAGTTCATTAGCGGTTATCATAATACCTCCGTTTCGATTTAATTAGTAGAAAACTTAAAAAGCCATGACCAGGACTTGAACCCGGCGCCCCCACATTGTTCAGTAGCCAGGTGCAGGAGTCGAACCCGCGAATGCTGATTACAGGTCAGCGATTATACCGTTTAATTAACCTGGCAAATTTTATACTTTTCATGGCACAAAAAAATCGCTCTCTGCTACTGCGCGCCCGAGAGCAAGGCCTTCTACCACCGCCAGTAACTGCGTGTCTAACCTATCTCAAGGCTTTCGGTTAGCAGTCCGAGTATATCAAAGAGGATTGAGCCCCCTTCCCTTGAGCGTCCTTGGAGCTTATCGGATTTGAACCGACCACATCGTACTTGCAAAGCACGCACTCTACCAAATGAGTTAAAGCCCCAAAAAATGGAAGGAATCGGGGGTTGAACCCGAAATCACATAGCCGCGTCCGGCTACTGCTCTACGCTGAGCTATCCTTCCAAGATATAATATACCGGGGAAGGGACTCGAACCCTCACACTGTATTCTCAGTAAGGGATTTTAAGTCCCTGGCGTCTACCAATTTCGCCACCCCGGCTAGAAGTAGAGAACTTTGAAAGAGGTGCTCCTTCACCCTCTTCTAGGTATTCAAAAAGGACTGTCTTTCACAACCCTAAATTGCGGTAAAATATTCCCATCCAATTGCTCATTATAGAATTTTTCCCTATCTCCTCTAATATAAAAGTTATACACGGGCACATTGTTTTTTTCCGCCAATTCAATTCCAAACATTGTCCCGCCTATTGCGGCTTGGTCATTATAGGGCCTCTCCGTATAGCACACGACGAAGGCACTTTGATCATTTAGGTCTGCGCCCAAGATTTGCATTACATTTCGTGCGTGAAGCCGTCGAACCGATTCGGAAACCGTGTTCCAACGAGGGTAAATATCTCGGGCGATTTTTACTATTTCAAGAGGAATAGGGTCAGGAAGAATGAGCGCTGATTTGTTGTGATTGAATCCTTTCCACGGCAGGAAGATTTCTTTCTGTCCGCTCCCATCATCACATCCATCTTCGAATGCAGTGTCAGCACCTTCTGCCCCGCCGGAGCGAAGTATAAGGCCTTTATCTTGTGCGAGATGCCTGCCTATCTTGATAAATTCAAGATTCAAAGAAAGGGGAAGTTCCCTCGTCCCTATTCCTGCATATGCTTTCATTTTCTCCCCTAAAATAATCTGCGTTCTATTTTTCTTTAAGATAGTTCACAAACCATTCTGCAAATGCATTCATATCATCCCGGTTAGCAAGTTCAAACTTATCGTCAGGAGAATGACAATACATCCAGTTTTTACAATAGCCTCTCTTGTCCACCTCATCGGCATCTTCTTGTGTGAATAGGCCAATACAAGTTGCCGGAATTCCATTGCGCATCAAGACGGATGCATCATTATACGGGGTATCAACTACCTTGAATTCTTTATTCTGTGCGATGCGCCCACTACCATTTGCCCACTTGACATTGCCATACGCAGTGAGTTCAAAATTGATCACTTCAATTATATCACCAAATTTACCCGCATTGATTCTGTTAGCGAGGCGCTTTGATCCTGCTGACGAAAACGATACAAGTTCCTCTGCGTCGGTAAGGGCTACCACCACATTAACAGGAAGATCAATGTATGCTGTTTTCTTTCCGATTGCGATGACATTGGCCACGGATGCCGTGTTGTCAAGCACATTATCGCTTTCAAGGTTTGCAACATCATAATGAGCGCAGAATATCACGGTTTTTTTATTGCTGTCTAATGATTTCGGATAATAGTAAACATTCAAGCGATGATTAGTTGTTTCAGGATCTCGATTAAAATCATTTGCATTCTCCAAAGTAAAACGATCAAGTTCAACAGAATCCTTTTTATGAAAGAAACTTTGAATGGCCTTGATTTTCCCTAAGTCGTGCATTTTCGCTTGGGGCTCGTGTGCTCGATGAGACGGGGCCTTATACATATTTTTTAGGATATCATAAGGATGCTCGATATTCTCAGGTGCTTCCATATCATCGTCTTCTTCTTCAAACATCGAAGCCCCCTAAAATAACCTGTGAAATACCACGGCCGCCATAATCACTGAGCTCTATCGGCCCACGGCCCTTATGATCTCACAGGGTGTAGTTATTTAGTCCCAGAGAGCCTGATACCATCTTTTCCACAATTCCATCCCCTCATCAAACTGAGGCTTCAATTCTTTGGCAATTCTCCATTGGGGATGTGTCACATCAGACGAAACCCTTTCTTCAAGATCCTCACCGGTCGGTTTATAAATAGTATGGAATTTGATTTGCCCGTAGTCCTTGCCTGGCACATCAATCATATCCATTTTAGTTTCGTATTTCAGACTCTCATCATCATACATTGTATTGAAGAATTCTTCGGTAAGAAACTCCTTTACATATTTGTATTTTTTGAGAGCCCAGCGGCGGGCATATTCACGATCCTTGACATCGTCGATCATCCAGAAAAACTCATCTTCCTGAATGAATGCCATATAGAAATGAGCGAATCGAATCTTGTGAATGATTTCTTTCCACTTCGCCACTGCTAATTTCTCGCGGGGGTCGTCGCGCGCTTCGTCATACGGCTCATCGTCGGCGATACCATCATCAAGCATCGCGAGCATCCCCGGATACCCGTGTGATCCCTCCTCCAACCAGTCTGTCGCTTTCAGAAAAATATCCGTCAAATAAGAAGGAATTCCCCATTGTGCCCAGAGAGGGTATTTATGGATGATGAAGTAGAAGAATTGGCGAATGGCGTACCAAGGAGTATTCTTCCACCACGAGGGATACCAGAAGCGGGGAAAACGGTGATAAATTCGATACTTGAACCACCACGCAAAATAACTTTTCATTTTTCACTCCCAGTTGTTATTGAGCACGGGCGGATTCAAACCGCCAACTTCCTCCTCCGCAGGGAGGCGGGATATTCAATTACCCTACGCGCTCTTTACTTCAATTTACGACTCGCGCAGGTGCTGCCCCTGCTACATTCAGATTAACAGTCTGACGCTCTGCTAGTTGAGCTAGCGAGTCATTATTTGTCTTCTAACAACTCCGGATAATAGGTTTCCATATGCTTATACAATATACTCGTGAGCATTTGGCACCTATCATCATAGTCTCCCGCAGCGCTAAGCGTGGTAATTTCCTTGGAGTCAGAGGCATACTCATAATGTGGTATTGCGTATCCTTTAAGTTTGGCTAATTGGATATGAACGATTAGCGATGAAATATCCTCTACAAGAGGATCATTATGATAGGTGAGAAGGACTTGTAGAATATTGCGACCACTCACATTATTTCTCCTTGGTCTCACTGAGAACCTTCTGAGCGAAATCATATCTTATATTACTATGATCTTCACCGGAGGAAGCATCTAGAAAATGCCTACGAATCCATGCGCGGATTTTCTGTATGATCTTTTTCGTGCTCCCCCCTTAATTTCTGATTTCCGCTAAGATCCCGACTGTCGCGAGATCCTTTACGATCTCTGCGGCCTCTTCCATTTGTGTCACCGTTCTAATTAGGGTGACTTGATCACCGAGTTCCAAATTGCCAAACAGTTCATTTGCTTTCTGCATAGTCATTCGAGGCGCGGCATTGAGTTCTCCGGACGCATCACGAAGTATCCTAAGTATCTCAATGCGGCTCACCTTTCCCCCTTTCACCGCTCGCACACCAGTAACATAAATATTACACTGCCCAGGTATTGCAGAAGGGGGCTCCTGGATAATCGTTGTCGAAGGGAGAGGCGCACTTTCACCAGCAGGATTAGCACCCTCAGGCTCCACGGCATAACCAACTTGGGAAGCTTTGATGAGGAATTCGGCGAACTCCGCACCTTTTTTATACACTACCTCTTGTTTTTTAATGAACCCCGCTGCTTGTTTACACGCATACATAAGAGTGTTCATAGGCTGGTCTTGGGGGGTGTCAAGTATTTTTACAAGATCAGGTAGCGTCAATGCTTTCATATTAGTAATATCCTTTTGTCTCCCAGAGAAGACAATTTTATCATTTATGATTACTTTGTTGGTACTCTTTTGTAAAGATGCCTGACTTTTCTTGGAACTCTTGAAGTTTTACTTGTAAATGTTGGGATACCCTATGCCACATACAACTCGGACCTCCAACATGGACAAAGTATTCATTGGAGTAGGTGCCGCGACGATTGGGGTCTTGATAAGATGCGAGTATATCTTCTATAAAGAATAATTCCGCTTTATGATTGATACCCATTACTGCGGTATCAATTCCGTCAAAGTGATCCATATTATAAGCGGTGCTGGCAAAGTCTTTTTCTGTGATCTTCACATCCTTGATATAAATCATAGGGGAGTGCAAAACCTCGCCACCCTTACTAGGGAAATATTTTGTTCCAATTATCTTGGCGTCGGAGAACTCCCTGATGCTTTTAAGACGCTCGAAAAATCCCGGCCGTAAAAAAATCACATCATCATCAAGGGACACCACTTCATCATACTGGAGAGAAGCATATAGAATGGAAGCATAATTATTATCGTATAGCATCATACGAGTTCTCGGTACAATTACTACTTCGAATCCATAATAATCACCGGCAGCAAGAAACGAGGGGGTATCCTGGTCTTGATCGACAATGACCACAAGATTTTTTATTTCATCGGGGTATAGAGCAGAAAAGGCCCTAAAGCCAACGAGAAAAGTGTTAATGTATCTACTGCGAATTGTTATTTTCATGCCATCATAAATAAGAAGTATTGCATCTCTTTAAGCATATCTTCTGCGAATTCTTGTTTGGTATAACCGGGGATTGCATTACTAACCCCAATGATACCACCGTAGGCGCCTGTTGGGCTTCCGTTCGCCTCTTCGCTTTTGAGGATAACTCCACGCTTTTGAAGCGAATTAATATGATTTGCATCGTTCTTCAAATACTTATTGAACAAATCTGGATCATAATACCACGCGAACATCGTATGCTCGTGATGATGGTAATCATAAGTAAAAGATTCACTCCCGCCAAGTTTGCTCCCTTCAATAAGCACATCGTTGCCATTCATGTAAATATGAAGCTTAGGGTTTCTTCGTCGTATACAATTAATTACTGACTGCTTAATAGCGAGCTGTGAGATTGTTCGTTTGCGTGTTTCATCAAGTGAGCAGGTGCTCGGTGAATCTCCGTCATACTTTCGATTAAATGTCAGCATTAACGTATCTTTTGAAAACACCAGCTTAGTATCATTTTTAATGGGGGGCTCGTGCGTTGGATGACATTTGTACCTGATGTATCTAGTTCCATTTTCGTACAAGTAGTTCATCTTTACAGGGTTGTCATGTCTGCGCCATAATACAATGTCATCGCCCGGATAAAAAAGAGTAAAACCTTCATGGAAAACAGGATCAAAATTATTAACTACGCCGTCAACAACCGCTGCTTTTTGTAAGAAAAAATCCCTAAAAAGATTTCCATAAGGAAGGGCGGCTTCTGCATCACCAATACCACAATTATTTACCGCGTATTGGATTTGACTAGGATCGGTCATTATTAAAGGTATATTTTCAATTTGCTGTGGGTTATTCATGTTTCCTCCTCTGTTAATGTGAACTACCTGTTGTCTAAAGAACAACAGGCTTCCTGCTTCACAGACTCGACCTTGTGCATCGATGTCTCCACAGGCTTAATTTCGGGCTGTCCCAGCCCTATTAATTCTAATTCTTTCAATCCGTAATTTTTGAGATTGATTCCTGCATTCTGGTCTCGGTCATGAGCTGTTCCACAATTTGGACATTCCCATTCTCGATCAGACAGCTGTAAATCTTTATTCTTGTAACCACAAACAGAACAAGTCTTTGAAGAAGCAAACCACTTATCAGCTTGGATGAATGTTTTGTTATTCCAAAGAGATTTGTAGGACAATTGCCTAACAAACTCCGAATAACCTAAATCCATCACCGACTTCCCAAGATTTAATGCTTGACTCATTCCTTTTAAGGAAAGATGCTCAACTACTATCGCATCATTGTTTCTAACCAATTCAGTAGATAGTTTGTGAGTGAAATCTTTCCTCTTGTTTGTGATTCTTTCATGAATCAGATTCACTTTATGAAGAGCCTTGTACCAAGACTTTGAACCTTTCTTTTTCTTGCTCATTTTTCTTTGAGCCTTCTTTAAAAGTGGTTCATACTTTCGATACAATCTCTCATATGCAGGACTGTTTCCATTATCATCTACGAAAAGTTTCTCCAAAGACATGTCTAATCCGATTACTTGGCTTTCGTTAATCGAATCTAACCTGACTCCTTGAAGTTCCAACTCTTGTTCGATGAGAAGGGAAACAAAGTATTTTCCAGTCGATGACCTACTAACAGTAGCTGACTTGATAGTACCTTCAATCTCTTTTCTAATATCTTTGAAATTCACGTAGCCAACTTTTGGAAGCTTGACTTTATGATTTTCAAAATCAATTGCTATATTATTATTTGTCATCATAGTTCGATACGATGAACCAATTCTTTTCTTTTTGAACTTAGGGAATCCTACTTTAGCTCCTTTTCGTTTCCCAGATAGGGATTTGAAAAAGTTTTGATATGCCATAGATAGGTTGATTCTTGCTTGTTGTAACGCTTGACTATCAACAGAATCTTTCAACCATTCGTATTCTTCCTTGTATTCTTTTTCAGTTTTGTATTCATATTCATATAGAACCCTAACATCTTCTCCAGAAGCTTTCCAAGTCTCATAAGTTTGGATTCTTTCAAAGAGCATCATATTATATATCGCACGACAACTCCCAAGAGTCTTATTCAAGACTTCCTGTTGTTTTGAGTTTGGGTATAATCGCACTTTCAATGCTTTATGTATCGTTCCCATATTTAATTAGTAGCACCTTTTAGAATAGGTTATATCCTGTATTTACTTTAGTTGTTCGCAATTCATCCCGACGACTAAAGATTTCGGGGTTTTCTCGCTGGAAATCCTATAAAAATCTTTTTCATTTGTTCCCCCTCATAAAATATACCTAAATCTGCCATGGACCGGTAACGCTCCGGTGACGCATGATTTTCAGTCATGAATGATACTATTTTCACCAACATGGCTTGTGTGGTTGTCACTTTCCTCCCACACAAGCCACCAAAGCTACTTGACGTGTGGGAGGTATCTAAACTGTTTTCTCATACTGTCTATCCCTCCATCCAGAGACGCTGCTCCACAATTTTCAATAACGTGTGCTCAAACTTAAACCGACTCAAAGAGTTGGGGAAAATCGCGAACCAATCTTTTGTAATAGATTTACGAACATCACCAACCACTACTACTTGAACTCTTTCTTCTTCTCCTCTAGGAAGGGTGTAAAACCCTTTTGGCGCCATTTTCCGTAATTCATCAAGTTCAGAGTCATACATGATGTACCTCCTTGATGTAACAATACAAAAACTGTGTGGAAGAACGAATCGGGATGAGAGATTTTGCAACTCCGACCTGGCGCCCCCAAAGCGTCCGCTCTACTATCTGAGCTACATCCCGATGTGAGGGGAGTCACACCATTTATCCCCTCTCGTCACTTTCTTCCGGAAGCAATTTACCGACCGTATGAACCACTCGCAACGTGGTAGTGACTGCTCCTCTTTTTTAATTAGTCAAAAAACAGCCACCCGCTACACTCCGCACTCGTTACCACGCGAGCTTTACGCTTGGGCACCTACTACCATATGGGTTCAGTGTTGTTCCCTAACTCTTGGCAGAGATCGACCTCACCTCGTAGTGTAGCTAGTCGTTCTTTAAGTGACTGTTTGCTCTTTTGATAATACCAATCATTCCAGGTAGGGGCAATGAAGGTGCTGAGAACTAACAGCTTATACCCCGTGACAGAATCGAACTGCCGCTCCCTGCGTGTAGGGCAGGAACACTACCATTATGTTAACGAGGCGAGAGTTTCTTCAAGTAAACTATTTGCAATGCGTTGTCTGTTGTTACCGGTGTTAGAATTAGTATGTCGTTCTTCCACCGCACCAAGTACATATTATTTTTAACGAAGAAGTAATCCAAACCAAAATAATTATTAACTACCCACGAATACGTGTTTGACAACTTTGTGTTTGATATAGTCATTTTATTCGTATCAAACACGACGGTTGTATACTTGGATACTGTCGGCGCAACGATTTGATATTCTCCGTTGTACTTCTCAAAACCTTCAGAAGGATGTTTGAAAGGTGAATCCTGAGCAAAAAGTATCGCACTATATACTATAAAAAGGAGTGCGAGAATCTTTTTCAAGATAGCCTCCTTGTAGGTAAAAGTAAGGTCTGGAATCTCATAAGGATCAAGCTCCCACAGATCTTCCTGCCTCCGTAAGCCGCCATCAAAGCGACATACTTCTCAGGCTTTGAACCCTATCCTGGAATTAAAATACGATGCCTTTGTGCGAGTTTGGTCTCACCATCGCCTGCCATTGCCCCTTATCCAGGTGGGGTTGGACTTTATGCGGGGCCCTGGCTCTGCCCCAGGCACCTCAACTTTATCAGAGTTGCGATCTAACTGAATGATCTAGTCCCGCGTTCTTTACAAAATGTTCTCTTCCTCGACCGGTTTTCAAATGCTTCTGATAAATGGAATAAAATTCCGGAGCATAATTGAAGTCGAGCCAAATCGCAGTATACCCTTTATCTTGACAAAACCTTTCAAGCGCTTCGCGCTTTATCGGAATTGAGCGATTGTAAAAATGCGTGGAATTTGAAGTCCACCTCATCTTTACTTCAACAAGATACACTTGTTTATCTTTTATAACCCAGAAATCTGGATTGTAAGTCCTGTGTAAGTTTCCTTCGTAATAGTTTATAAGATTCTTATAACGCTCTACGCTATCGGCCTTGAATACATCTTTGAGATAGATTACTCCGGCCTCTTCGAGAGCGGAATCACATTCTATACTCAAATTTTCATACTCAAAAAGTTTCCTTTCCCATTTCCAATTAGTCCCCGTTTCCGCGAGTTGTTTTGAACGCAAATAGGACTGCCTAGCCCACTGGCATTCTCGCGAACACGTTTGTTTTTTTCTTGATTTAGGAGAAATGTGGAACAATTCACCGCACACAATGCAGTTTCTATCTTCTCCCCCACCCCCCCTTCTTTTTGCGTACGCTGCAACGGCTGGGCTTATCAGCATCGAATGCTTACGTTTCTCTCTCGTCTCTGCGGAGTTGACTTTCGTGTTGGCGCACGGCCGTGAGCAGAATCGAGGCGCCGTCTTCCGAAGAACCTCATCCTTTCTATAATCCTCAGTAAATTCTCTTTTGCAAGTTTCACAAATCATCGAATTGAACCTTCCTACCTAATTAGTATAAGTTCAACTCATAAGTTGGATGAGCAAAAAAGGCGCTAATTTTCTATGCCAAGTTATCGGCTTGGTCCCTGCAACCGGCTGGGTTCACTCCTATGAAAAATCAAATGGATTTAAAGAAGCCTGTTAACTTCCTCTCTTCCGTAAATCTTTTTTGAACTAAATCGTCGAAATACCTGACTTTGGCCCAAAACCTATCTCGTTCCTCGGGAGACATCCCCCTATACGCATTCGTACAGCGAGGCATATTTTTAATCTCTATTTGAACTAACTCCTCTATCGTATCTACACCGTAATTTTCTTTTGTTAAAGGCCATTCTTTCAGAATGAACTCTACTCTTTTTTCCACGTCTTCCCGAGTAAGAAGGTTTGTGATGCTTGGCAAATCGCTGATAGCAATTGTATACGCCATTTCTGTGAGGCGCTCCATACTTCACACTCCTATGAATAAAAAGGCGCGAATTTTCATCCGCGCCTTTAATTAGTCAGATTGCTTATCTCTTATTAAGCGTACTGACCAGCGCGCCAGAACTCAATGACCGAATTGACCGTGGTGTCGCGACCCTGATCGTCACGAGCAGTGATGGTGTCCTTGGAGACATTGTAGCGCAGGCTCGGGAGGTTGGCGACGAACTTCGCCTCCTTCTGATTCTTGCACTCAAGCCTTATCGTCTTGTTCTTGTAGGGCACCAAGACCGTCTTCCCATCCACCACGCGCTTCGTTATCTGCTTCATATTGTCTCCTTGTATATTTAATATCACGTTGCCTCTTTTGAAAGGAAAATTAAATTGTTATTATTTGTACCTGAATTCAATAATAACCTTGGTCCCTTTTTCTACTTCTCTATCCAGCCTCAAGGATCCGCGTATACTCTCAGTCAGCCCGCTTATGAGTTGTAAGCCAAACCCCGTTGAATGATCGAAATCTATTCCCTCGGGCATTCCTACACCATTGTCAGAAACAATAACAGTAAGGAAATTATACTCAGCTTTTATTACTAGATCTATTTTTCTATCCGTTTGCCCCGTGAAAGCGTATTTTGCTATGTTAGTCAATAATTCATTTATAATAATTCCTAAATTCTGTGTCAATTTTATATTTAACTCTACGTCATCGACGTCACAATTAATTTCAAGGCCATTACCTGCAAAATAATTATCTCTAAAAGCTTCTACGATAACGTGTGTGTAGTCATTCAGGCGCACCGCGCCATAAGATCCAAAATCATTTTTGTAGAGCTTATCATACAGAGCCAGCATACTTCGGACTCTAGCTCCCGCTTCTTCTAATGCCCCTTGTGTTTCCTCATTGTCGGTGAAACTAGCCTGCAATGATAGCAGACTTACTATCATACTCAAATTGTTCTTTACTCTATGATGTACTTCTTTGAGAATGAGGTCTTTCTCTTTTAGAAGATTTTTGATTTCTTGATCTGCCTTCTTTTTCGCTGTGGCGTCGTAGATAATCGAATGTAGAATTTTTTGGCCGTTGAAAATAATGGGGCTTGAAGATACTTCAACATCTCTAATTGACCCATCCGCTAATCGGTGCTGAAACTCGAATCGCTTTCCGACATTTATTACTGAATCCATTTCAACCTGAAGTTTATCGAGGGGTAAAGTGTTTATGTCTGAGATTCGCATAGAAGTCAGTTGATCAAGGGAGTAGCCATAAAATGTTTGAGCCGCCTCATTAGCCCCTACTATTGCTCTGTCGATAGGATCGATAAGCAGCATTGGTGCTATGTTCTTTTCAAATTGATTTTTATATGATTGTTCACTTAATAGAATTTTTTGTTCCATTAATTTATTTTCAGTAACATCCCAATTAGTTCCGATCATTCGAATGGCATTGCCATCACTATCCCGTTCAGCTTCACCGTATACCTTGATGTAATGGAGGGACCCATCAGGCCAGATGACACGAAATCGAGAGTCAAAAGGCTTTGCATTGGGTTTTAGCGCCTCAAGCATTTCACCCCGGATTCGCTCAGCATCTAGCTCACTTATATTTTGATCTTGATTAAAAGTTCCTCCGAATTCCTCACGAGTAAGGCCCCAAAGGTTTAGCATTTTGTCGTCCCAAGATATTTTTCCCGTGGCCACTTCAAGTTCCCAGACTCCCACACCACCCGCCTGAGCAGCGAGTTCGTAATGTTTAGAAATAAGTTTCAAATCATCTTCTATTTTTTTGCGATCCGTGATATCAGTCACTACAAAATAAAAAATGTCTTTATGGTTCTGTTGAGAAATGCTTGCTTTCAATGAAACCCAGAAAACAGTTTTATCTTGTTTTACTAGGCACAACTCGATTTTTTGTGTTTCCCTTGTTTCTTTAAGTTTCCTTCTCAGCTGATTAAACGCATTTATATCTTCAGAGAAAACATAATCAGAAAACGGGCGATGCTCGATAATTTGTTTTTCCCCACCGATAAGATGGGCAAATGTCAAATTGGATTCTTGGATCACTCCTTTTTCATTGATAGTTATATACCCTACTGGCGCTATGTTAAAAATATCAAAATATTTCTCTTTTAAGGTATCATATTTTGATTGAGTATCTCTAAGACTCTCGTTTTGCATCGTTAGTTCAATATGCGCGGTACCAAGGTTCTCTTGTGCTACACTTCGTTCAGCGGTCATATCAAACAACTTAAACGCCATCTTTATAGAAGCGTTGAGAACAGTAATACCTTCATTTTTTACTACATAACCATAAGAAGTGATCTTCTCTGTCTTTTCAACTATTTCGCGCTCAGTGTGGCTTGACAGGAAAATAATAGGGATGTCGTGTTTTTCGAGTATGAGTTTAGCAGTTTCGGTGCCGTCAATTCCATCACCGAGGTTTATGTCCATAAGAATAAGGTCAACGGGGTGTTGATTACAAAAGTCAATGGCTAGTTCGCCAGACTTTGCAATCGATACTACATACCCGCAGGCTTCAAGTTGCTTTTGTTTCGCGAGGGCAATAAGAGCTTCGTCCTCAACAAGAAGGAGGGACTTTTGCATTTTACTTTTCTTACCCCTGTGTAATTAGTCGAAAATAAGCGCCATGTGGATTCTGCCACCACGACCTGATGATTGGAAATCACCTGCTCTGCTTCTGAGCTAATGACGCGAAAAAAAGCAACCCACGCTGAGGAGGGCAGGCATTACCCTGTTCACCTCTCTGCCTATTCGTAGGTCATGACTCCTACCTTATTTGGCTTTTCCGCTCGCACCAGATCCGTTGCTCGAGTTCGTTCTGGGTGTAAAGTCGCTCAATCGTCCCGGATGCCTTACGGATTACGGGACGAGGGGTTGCTTACAGTCTATGAGAGAGTTGAACTCTCATATCCGGCTCGACGGGCCGGTGTAATAGCCGTTATACGAATAGACTATGAAAAATATCCCGCCCAGCAGTCGAAACTGGGCCTTCCCCGTTGTCCGGGGTGTGCGGCCTCTACACTACGGGATCTCTCTACCCTAAACACTGGCATGTTTCGGGACCGAGAGGATGTCACATCACTACTCTCACGAGGCGGCGTCCATAAGCCGCAATATCCTGCCAGGGATACCAAGAGATGACCACATCTATAATCAACAGAATGCGCCGTCACGGGCTACCCCGCTGTTCGCTTCCTGCTAACTCTCAAAATCTGGAAGACTATCGTCATAATATTTTTCAACATATTTGCGGAGTGCCGCATCATCGACATATTTCCATGCTATTGCTATCTCACCGAAAATACGCCTGTCGCCCGTTTGTTGAGCGACTAATATCTCGTTGAGTTGGTCGTAGTTCATCGCTTGGATGTCTACGAGAAATTCCCCTATGTGCCGACCTGAAATATGATCACTCATAGTATGTTAGTCGTGCTTGGGAGGCAGAATGCCCGAAGGGCCTCTCATCAACTCAACATAATCAATATATCTTTTGATAGCATAATCGTCGAAATAATGTAAATCTATTGCTATCTCACCAAAGATTCGAGTATCACCCTTTTTTTGTAACAGAAGCACAGAGTCGACTTGTGTTTGAGTCAGAGCACCTATGGAAACTAGAAATTCTCCAATAGGCTTACGATGCGCCTGCCTTTGTTAGAACAACAATTTTATAGTCTTTTTGCGAGAAAACCCTGAAATCTTCAGTTTCAGGGATGAATCGCAATCAATTCAAAATAGTTTTCTAAAAAAGTTACCACTAATTAAGTATCAGAAAACGAAAACCAAG
>Ga0114951_10003973_pt1 | contig 14827 bp, 13 predicted proteins | sample AM7aDNAmetaG_FD_88677 | JGI IMG/M metagenome (GOLD analysis project Ga0114951, IMG submission 88677) | Freshwater microbial communities from Finland to study Microbial Dark Matter (Phase II) - AM7a DNA metaG | ecosystem: Environmental > Aquatic > Freshwater > Lake | place: Finland: Lake Alinen...
CAACCGCTCGCGCGGAATCCGTTTCAGCGCTTCATCCATGCCCCAGTTTCCACCCTTGCACAGGATGGTAACGCCATTGACGGAAATCGTCAGGTTGTCGGAACTGGGAACCGAATAGGTAATCTTGCGGATGCCGAACGACACATCCTGCTGGTCGGAAACTACGCCGGCCATTTTAAAACTCAAATGCAGCGCGTATAAATTTTGCGGACCATAACCGTTTGGCCACCAGAGACGCGGATTCTTGATGTGCAAATGCGGAGTGTTTTTTGGATCAAAGGAAATGATTTGTGATGTATGCGCCGCGAGTTGAACCGGTGCTTCAAAAGTCAGCTTGCCAATGGTTCCCGTGAGTAAACCTTTCTGCGGCTGGTCGGAGACGTTTTCAACCGTCGCTTGAACGGTCACATCCGCCGCGTTCAATTTTGGTAGCGGCAAGTCGCTCGTTACCAGCGGATCTTTGATGACAACCGGGCCGGTGGCCGAAAGAAAAACATTTTGCCAGATGCCGCTGTTACGGTCGCGAATGGCGGGTATCCAATCCCAGCCAATCGCGCAGAGAAACGTCGGGCCGTCCATCGCCGTGATGCCGCCGTTCAGGCCCATGCCATTGGCAATGGTGTGTTCGTGCGGTTCGCCCGGATGCGGCTGCGGCGTGATGAGCACCGCCAGCGTGGCACTCTGGCCCGGAATCACGACGGCGGAAATGTCAAAAACTCCGCGCGCGAATGCGCCGCGCATCGACCCGATTTTTTGTCCGTTGACCCAGATTTCCGCGGAATAATTGATGCCGTCGAAGTTGAGCCGGATTTTTTTGCCGGCGTAATCTTTCGGCGTTGTGAAGGTTGTCCGATACCACCAGGATTCCCGGCAAAGGCTTTCGGGAATCTTGTCCGGGCGATTATTTTCCCCGTAAAGCGGTTCGGGATAAACCTGATTCTTCACCAAAGTGGTCAGCACCGTGCCGGGCACGGTGGCTGGATACCAGTTGTCGGCGGAAAATCCGACTTGCGAAATTGCTTCCGCCGGCTGCGTGATTTTGGAGGCTGCCTGCAGTTGCCAATCCGAGGAGATCATCAGCGGGTCCAAACTCTGAACCGTTTCTCCAGCCAGATTGCGAAGCCAGAATGCCAGGATGGTGAAAAATAATAATCGCGATTTCATAAAGGTAATTTGAGTGGCGATACTAGTTCAATTGCACGCAATATGAAATCATTTCTACCTTCGGCCATTCCAGTGTTGACAGCTTCACTACAGATTATGCCGATTGCTGGATTGCACAGTCCGTCTTGGCTTGCTCCAAAATCAAGAAGCCGATATAGCTTTAGCCATGGCGTTTTACGAATGTTTGGTTATTCGGGGCCTGATTTGCGTCCTGGCAAATCTTACAAATAAAAGTTTTGTCCGTGGTTAAGAATATGATTTTGCTTCTCGGCGCATCCGGCTATATCGGCGAGGCGTTTGTCGCGGAACTCCGCCGCCGCAAAGCGCAGTTTCTTCCGCTCGCCCGCCGTCAGGTGGATTACACGCGCTTTGATTTGCTGTTGGAATTTCTGCGCGCAAAGAAACCGGCTTTTGTCATCAACTCCGCCGGCTATACCGGCAAGCCAAACGTGGACGCCTGCGAACTCGACAAAGCCGGAACACTCGCCGGCAATACCTTGCTGCCGCAGACCATTGCGCACGCCTGCGCGGCGGCGGGCATCCCGTGGGGACATGTCTCGTCCGGCTGTATTTATAGCGGCGCAAAAATTTCAGAGCATGGAATAATGCGTGTCGAGAAGGACATGACGAAGCCGGAAATTCATGCGCTCGCGGAAAAAAAATCGCCCGCCATTTTCGGCTTCACCGAGACGGACGCGCCGAATTTTTCCTTCCGCGACGGTCCGTGCAGCTTTTACAGCGGCACCAAGGCGTTGGGCGAAGAGGCGATGGCCGGTATTGGCCACAGCTATGTGTGGCGGCTGCGGATTCCATTCGATGAGTTCGACAACCAGCGGAATTATTTAAGCAAGGTCCAGCGTTACTCGAAGGTTTACGAAAACGTGAACTCCATTTCGCACCGCGCAGATTTTGTGAAGGCGTGTCTGGATTTGTGGGAACGCCAGGCGCCGTTTGGCATCTACAACGTGACCAATCCCGGGTTCGTCACCACTCGGCAGGTCGTGGAGCAGATCGAGAAATTCTTGAAGCCGCCACGCAAGTTTGAGTTTTGGAAAAGCGACCTGGAATTTTACCAGGTTGCGGCCAAGACGCCACGCTCGAACTGTGTGCTGGACGTTTCCAAGCTGTTGGCCGCCGGCGTGAAGATTCGCAGCGTGGAAGTAGCGCTGGAAGATTCGCTGAAGAACTGGAAACCGGAATAATTTTTGACCTGCAACTTTCAACCATGAACTTGTTAATCACCGGCGGCGCGGGTTTTATCGGCTCCAATTTAATTCATCACGTCATTAACGATGCGAAGGTGGCGAAGCTCGTCAACCTGGACTGCCTCACTTACGCCGGGCGGCTGGAAAATCTGGAGAAAGTTGCCAGCCACCCCAAATATGTTTTCGAAAAGGTGGATTTGCGCGACAAGGCGGCGACGCTGAAAGTGGTCGAGCGGTATGCCATCACGCAGGTCATGCACCTCGCGGCGGAATCGCACGTAGATCGTTCCATCACCGGGCCGGGCGATTTCATCACGACGAATATTCTCGGCACGTTCAATCTGCTCGAAGCCTGCCGCGGAGTTTGGAATGGCAACTTCAGCGGCAAAAAATTCCATCATGTCTCGACCGATGAAGTTTATGGCTCGCTGGGTGCAACCGGACTGTTCACTGAAACCACGCCTTACGCGCCGAACTCGCCCTATTCCTCGAGCAAAGCGTCGTCTGATTTTCTCGTCCGTGCCTACCATCACACTTATGGTTTGCCGACGGTCATCACGAATTGCTCGAACAACTACGGCCCGTTTCAATTTCCGGAAAAGCTGATTCCCGTCGTGATCCAAAGTGTGCTCGCCCGAAAGAATGTTCCTGTCTACGGCGACGGCATGAATGTCCGCGATTGGCTTTATGTCCGCGATCACGCGGAGGCGCTGTGGACGGTTTTGCAAAAGGGAAAACTTGGCGAGACCTATAACATCGGCGGTCATAATGAGTGGGCCAACCTTCGCATCGTGGAGTTGATTTGCGACACAATCGACGAGTTTGCGCCGCAGCTCGGCGGAAACTCCCGCAAGCTGATCACGTTTGTCACAGATCGCCTCGGCCACGACCGCCGGTATGCGATTGACGCGGCGAAGATTCAGCGCGAACTGGGCTGGACGCCGGCGCACAAGTTTGAGGACGGCATTCGCGAGACGATCCGCTGGTATCTGGACAACCAAGCTTGGGTGAAAGCCGTCCTAAAAAAATAATTTGCTGAACACTTTCATCTGACCGGCGCTCCAACCATCAACACCAACATGCATCGCGCCAAACTTATTCTTCTGCTCGGTTGGTTGTTAAGTATTATGGCGTTCGCGTCTGCGGGGTCTGATGTTCTCGTTTGGCAGACCGCCAGCAACCAGGTCAGCGCGGATATCCGGGGCGAGAAGTTGTGGCCCTTGCTCACCGACATCGCGCACCAGACCGGCTGGCACATTTTTGTCGAGCCGGGCATTGACCGGAAAGCGGACGTGAAGTTTTCCAATCTGCCGTCCGGCGAGGCGCTCAAGAAGCTGCTCGGTGATTTGAACTTCGCCTTCGTGCCGAAAACCAACGAGGCCGATCAGCTCTACGTCTTTGCCACCACGCTGCGCGCCGCGACGCAGCGCGTGCATGTTGCCGCCACGAACAAAGTGGCGGTCGCCAGGCATGTCGCCAATGAACTCATCCTGAAAGTGAAACCCGGCACGGATATCGACGCGCTGGCGAAATCGCTGGGGGCAAAAGTCATCGGGCGCGCTGACAAGCTGGGGCTTTACCGGCTGCAGTTTGCCGATGCCACCGCCATGGACGCAGCGCTGGGACAATTAAAATCCAATCCCGACGTGGCCACGGTGGAATACAATTACATTCTCGATCCGCCGGTTACGCCGCAGAAAATCGCCAACGCCCCGGTCGGGCCGGTGTCGCTCACGCTGAATCCGCCGGGCGATTCGGGCAGGGTCATCATCGGGCTGGTGGACACGGCGCTGCAACCTTCAGGCACGGATGCGGACAAGCTGGTGATCCAACAGATTTCAATTACTGGCGACGCCACAGTCAATGGCAATTCCCCCACGCACGGGGAAAGTATGTTGCAAACTTTGGCTCAAGGTCTCGCCGCCCAAGGGAGCACTTCTGCGCAGGTCGTGGCGGCCGATATTTACGGCAATAACGAGACGGCCACGACCTGGAATTTGATCCTCGGCTTGCAAGCCGTGGCCAACAGCGGCGCCAATTTCATTAATATTAGCTCCGGCGGTTCGGCGGACAGTCCGGTGCTTGACGAGTTTGTCAACCAATTGCTGGCGAAAGGCATCGTCATTTTTGCGGCGACGGGCAACAGCGGCGCGAATACTGTTTATCATCCGGCGGCGGATTTCGGCGTCATCGCCGTGGCCGCCAAGCAAGGTGACCAACTGGCGCCATATTCCAACTACGGTGCTGGAACGGCGCTGGCTTTGCCCGGCACGAGCGTTGTGTATTTGAACGGGCAGGCGTGGGTGGTGCAGGGAACCTCACCGGCAACGGCTTTTGCCACGGGAATTGCGGCGGGCGCGAAAAGTAACAGCAACCAAACTTGGGCGCAGATTCTCGCCATCATGCAGCAGAAATTTCCCGTTCCGGCGAAGTGAAGTTGAAGCGGAGGAACGAGTTCCTCCGCCAAACGCAAGGTTAGTGCGACTGGCAGCCGAACTTGATGAACGTGCCGAGGAACACGCCCACCGACGCCAGCAGCAGCCACGGCCTGCCTTTGAGCAATTCCAAAATGCCCCAACTGATGAAGAAGGCAAACAATGCAAACGTCACCACGGCCAGCGTAAATTTCATTGGCGCCAGCATTACCCATTTCTCCGCCGCTGGCAAGCCCCGGCCGGGCGGCCTCATTTGAAATTATTTCTTTAACCCCCAGAGTCGTTCGCGTTGGCCGGAGGCTTGCGGAGCGCCACGATTTTTCCCGGCTCAATAATATTTGTTGCGAAAATAATACAGGGTTAATGGCTGCCCTTCCGGGACGTTGATGGAATAGATTTCCCGCAGATTACTGATGGTGGATAGCACCCATGGGTTCCTGGGATTGTCCCCGTTCTTGGTGTAAACAATGTCGTCGGCCAGATACACCGCCGAATGGATGAATTCCTTGTCGGGCGTGGCAAACATGACAATGTCGCCATAGCGTGGATCGGTGGTGACCTGGTAATATTCCGTCTTCAGTTTCTCCAGGATGTAATTTGCATCGTTGAATTTCGGGTCGGGTGGATCACGAAAGAAATTGAACGAGGTCCACATGCAGTCCTGTTTGACCGCCGGCCCATTCAAGGGGTTCTGCGGGACGGGATAGGTGTAAAGCAGTTGCGTGGGAATTGGCGGCAACAACTCGACGATGTCCAACTGGCCGCCGCCGGACGTTTTGGCCAAGGATTCCAGCAAGGCTCTCACATCCATCGACCAGCACGCCTTGCCCCAATAATTGTTCAGTGCATTGATGTCGGAATCGGGCTTCACCCGCAACTTGAGCAGCATGGTTTGTTGCCGGGACAGCGCCTTCATGAGATGGTTCTTCTGCTCATACGAGGGCAGCGATGCGAGGACGTGCGGTAGGCAGTAACAAACCAGATTATCGCCATATCGCCAGCAAACCTGCTTGAATAATGCTGCCGTCGCCTTCGCCACCCCGTTGGTCTCGGTCATATACTCTAGGATTGAAACCGGCGCGGTTTCCCTTAAGCCATTATTCACCGGGGACAAGACTAATACCTTGTAAATTCCCTTGATCGCGTTTTCCGGCAGGGTAAAAACCACTTCACGAGACGGCGTTACCATCATTCCTTCAGCCGAGCTCTCAATGTGCTCCGGATCCAGCAGTTGATTTTGTTGGCTGTCCGTGAGACTTAGAGCCTTCAGCAGTTCAGCCAGTTGGTCATGGGGTAACCTTTGAAAAACCAGCGCACGGGCGTCTCTTCGGTATTGCGCACGTTTAACAGCTCGGTCGGCGCCGCGATTGAAATGGGCAGATATTCCAAGTCGCCCCAAGGCCCCTCCTGTAAGCGAATGGTTCCCACATCGGACGGATAGACATTAACAACCGGTTGAACTGGAGTCAACGGCTTCAGGGTTTTCCGTCCCAGCATGAAGAAGCCGGTGGCCACTAGCGCCACAAATGGGAGGAAATATAACATCAGGCCGAAACGAAAGCCGGTCTGCTGGCTTGGGGGTTGATTGGAAGAAGGCCGGTTATCGTAATTGGTGCCACTTTGTTTGCTCATGATGTTCGTAAATTATTAATCTTCCACACTTTAGTGTCAGTGCAAGACGTTCCTATTGTCGGGAAAGTTTCAGGCTTGAAATCATCAAACTCGCCCCCGCCTTCGCCCCCGCCCGCCGCAACCGGGATTGGCTCCGATTTGGTTTTGACATGCCACCTCACACTGACCTCCCAACTCGGTTGGCGGAGTGGGGGAACTGGGTTCGTGAAGCGCTGGCACTGTGAGTTCGGATGGCAGCGAGATCTTTTCCGACCTTGCCAGCACGTCCGTTTCCCTCTAATAAACTCATGTGCCAACCCATTCATTGAAACTGCCATGAAACACCTGCGACTCTTTGCCTTCACCACCCTGTTGCTGACGCCGTTGGCCGCACTGCGCGCCGCCGACGCGCATTTTGATGTGATGACTTATGGCGCGAAGGGGGACGGCCTGACCAAAGACACGGTCGCCCTGCAAAAGGCCATTGACGCCTGCGCGGCCGCCGGCGGCGGTGCGGTGGTGTTGTCGAAAGGGGTTTTTCTTTCCGGTTCCATCGTGCTCCAGAGCGGGGTGCGGCTGGTGGTCATGCCGGAGGCAAAACTGCTCGGCAGCACCAACCGGGCGGATTATCCCAACGGCAAGCTGATCAGCGCCAATGATGCGCACGATATCGCCATCGAAGGCGGAGGCGTCATTGACGGTCAGGGCGAATCTTTCTGGGTGAAGAAGAACCCGACGCCGGCCATGCGCGCACCTTGGAAGGGGACGGCCCAATTTTATTACAATGTCAAGAAACGCCCCTCGTTCATTCATCTCCAGCGATGCACCAACGTGGTCGTGCGGTCGTTGCTGCTCACCAATTCACCTTCCTGGACCGTTCACTTCCAGCGTTGTGAAAATGTGCGCGCCACCGACATGACCTTGCGCTCCCCGCTCTACGGGCCGAACACGGACGGTTTCGACATCAACTCCTGCATCAACGTGCGGATCGAGCATTGCGACATCATCACCGGCGACGATGGCATAGTCCTGAAAAGCACCGAGCCCGGCCACGACCATCCCTCGCGTGACATCACCGTGGCCAACTGCCGCGTCTGGAGTTCGTGCAACGGCTTGAAGCTCGGCACGGAAACCCATGACGTTTTTGACAACATTACGTTCCGGGATTGCCACGTCTATTCCATCACCAACAACCCGCTGGACCGCACGCTGGCCGGCGTGGCCATCGAATCGGTGGACGGCTCGCAGCTCTCGAACATCACCGTGTCCAATATCACCATGGACGGCGTCAAGGCACCGATATTCATCCGGCTGGGACACCGGGGCGGCAACAGCAAGCAGACGCAGCAGGTGGAACCGCGCGTGCCGGGCACCATCAAGAATGTCGTCCTGCGAAATATCACGGCGAAGGACTGCATGTTCGAGTCGTCCATCACCGGCATTCCCGGTCATCCGGTGCAGAACGTCACCTTGAACAATATCGACTTGGAGTATGAGGGCGGCGGCGGCGGCGAACTGGTGGATGCCGAAGTGCCCGACGAAGCGGTGATCAAGCATTATCCCGAGGCGCAGATGTTCGGACGGCTGCCCGCCTACGGTCTTTATTGCCGGCACGTGGAAGGCCTTCGCATCAACGGCCTGCGCGTCACCTATGCCCAGCCGGATGCGCGCCCCATGCTGGTGGTCGACGATGTCCGGGACGCGGCGTTTGACGCCGTCGGTGCCACCGCCACCACTGGCGAATTCCCGGTGATGTGGTTCCTGCGTTCCCAGGATATTCTCGTGCGCAATGCCATCATTCCGGTCGGCACCAAGACGTTTATTGCCGCAGAAGGAAACGAAGCGAATTTGAAAACCATCATGCTCAAAGATAGCGCAACTCAAAACGCCCAGGTTCCACTGGCATCGCTCAAGCCCGGTGAGCTGACTGCCGCCGGGTTGCCCGTCTTCAAGGAGATCCAGCCGGGTGTGGTGAACATCGAAGCGTCCGCCATGCGCCTGACTCCGCCCATGACTGTTGTGGAGGATGCGCGGGTGTCCTCCGGCAAATGCATTGCGGTGCCCGTCGGCGGAGGTCATGACCAAGGGCACGCACGCTGCCGATTTGAAGTGTCTTCCGCTGGTGCGTATGTGATTTGGGCGCAGACCTTCGCGGCGAATACGGATGAAGATACTTTCTATGCCTCCATTGACGGCGGTGCCATTTCACTGTCCGACATTCTGAAGAAAGGGCAATGGACGTGGGACCACGTCCGTAACCGGGTTGGGGAAAAAACGGTGGCCGACGCCTGGACCGTTTGCCAACTGGCCCCGGGCGAGCACACGTTGCTCATCCGAAACCGCGAGAGCGGTGCCCGGATCGCCCGCATCATCATCGCCCGCCAAGACGCAGCCTTTGTTCCGAAGTAGCAGGTTGCCATGCCGGCTGTTACCGGAACACCGTTAGTCACACTTGCGAACGAACGAAAATTTGAAATCAGAATTACCCGGCGATTTTTTGTCCCGTATGCAAAAAAATCAACAGGCTATGTGCTGTCCGGCCAAGGTGACTGGTTTGATTTAAGAGTAAAATAGGGCTTTTAATACTTGGCATCGCCATTGCTTAAAGAACGGTGGTTGTGATTTAGGGTGGGGAACCGTGAAGTTGGCGGCAGCCAGTTGGGGAACTGATTTCGGCCAGGCTTCACGATAAACATGGGGGGGACGCAACGCACGCGCCTGTCGGGTTTAACTGAAGTTTGAGCCGCGCATGAAAAAGGAGATGGCGGCCGGCTCCGGTCGGATCAACGAGGCGCGTGCGTGCGAGCGATGCAAAAAATCATGCCGATTTTGCCTTACATCAAGCTTCTCGTCGTGACAGCGCGCACCGCGTGGTTTAATTTTCGCGGATGGCACAAACGACCCTGACTCTCGGCCACTCGCCCGACCCGGACGACGCCTTCATGTTTTACGCGCTCGCGAAGGATCTCATCCCGACGCATGGCTTTCATTTCACCCATATTTTACAGGACATCCAGACGCTGAATGAGCGCGCCACGCGCGGCGAACTCGACATCACCGCCGTCAGCATCCATGCCTACGCCTACGTTTCCGACAAATACGCCTTGCTGCCCAGCGGCGCGAGCATGGGCGACGGCTACGGCCCGATGCTGGTGGCGAAACAGAAATTTTCCCGCGAGGAAATTGCGAAGAAAAAAATCGCCGTGCCCGGCACCATGACCAGCGCGTTTCTGGCGTTGCAACTCTGGCTCGGCAAACCGGCGAAGGAATTCAATTACGTCGTCGTGCCGTTTGACCAGATTTTTGCCGCGGTGAAAAATGGAACCGCTGAGATCGGCTTGATCATTCACGAAGGTCAGCTCACTTATCAAAACGAAGGATTGGTTGTTTGCGAAGACTTTGGCGTCTGGTGGGGCAGGGAACAGGACGGCCTGCCGCTGCCGCTCGGCGGAAATGTGATCCACAAAAAATTTGATCTCCCCACGCGCAAGAAAATTTCCGACACGCTCACCGCCAGCATTCAATTCAGTTTGGATCACCGGCCGGAAGCCGTGCGGCACGCGCTGCAATACGCCCGCGACATGGGCCGCGACCTCGCCGACAAATTCGTCGGGATGTATGTCAACCACTGGACACTGGATTACGGCGAAAAGGGCAGGGAATCCATCCGCCGCTTTCTTGGTCAGGCCTTCGAGCGCGGCCTGATTCCGCACCGGCAGGAATTGGAATTTGTGGTGTGAAACTTTTCCGAAACATGGCAGTTGGCGTGCTGGTGCTGCTGGCATTCGCGTTGTCGGCGGCGGCGGAAAATCTTCTTGTTTACTTCGGCACTTACACGAACACGTTAAGCCGGGGCATTTACGTTGCGCGGTTGGATGCGGACACGGGAAAACTTTCCGCGCCGGAACTCGCGGCGGAAACGCCCAGCCCTTGCTTTCTTGCGGTATCGCCGGATGAAAAATTCCTTTACGCCGCGAACAGCGTTTCAACTTTTCACGGTGAAAAATCCGGCGCGGTCAGCGCGTTTGCGATTGATAAAACTTCCGGCAAGCTCACGCTGCTCAATCAAAAATCTTCCGGCGGGGCAGGGCCGTGCCATGTCAGCGTGGACGCCTCGGGCAAAGTTCTGCTTGCGGCGAACTACGGCGGCGGCAGTGTAAAATCATTCCGACTGGATCGCGATGGCAGCATTGGCGCGACCGACACTTTCATACAGCATCACGGCTCCAGCGTGAACCCGAACCGCCAGTCTGCACCGCACGCGCACTTCATCTGCGCCGATCCTTCAAATCACTTTGCGCTCGCCTGCGACCTCGGCACCGACAAGGTGATGATTTACATGCTGGACGCAAATACCGGCGAGTTGACGTCGGGCCGTCCGCCGTTTGCCGCCGTGCCGCCGGGTTCGGGCGCACGACATCTCGCGTTCAGCCGCGATGGAAAATTTGTTCATGTCATCAACGAGATGGCTTGCACGATTACGACGTTCGCGTGGGATTCGGCCGGTGGGAAATTGGATTTGGTTCAAACCGTTTCCGTGCTGCCGCCGGGCGTGGCGGTGCAAAATGATTACACGGCGGCGGAAATCCTCGTGCATCCGGCGGGCAAGTTTGTCTATGCCACCATGCGCGGCCACGACAGTGTGAGCGTTTTCGCGGCTGATCCGCGCAGCGGGCGGTTGACGTTTCTGCAAAATATTTCCGCCGGCGGAAAGACTCCGCGCGGGCTGGGGATTGATCCAAGTGGACGCTGGCTTATTGTCGGTAATCAAAAGACGGACAACGCGGTGGAATTTGGGATTGATTTGGCGACCGGAAAACTTTCCCCCACGGACCAGGAATTAAAAATCGGCTCGCCGGTGGATGTGAAGTTCGTGAAATAAACCGCCCGGCTGGCGGCAAAATTTAGCATTGTCAGCCGGGCGTTATCTGCTAAATTATTCGTTCGCTGTCGCCGGAATTTTTCGGTGGCGGTGGAAACGGCCTTCAAATTTGCCTTCGTGTGAAAGCAAGCGGCCACAATAACATCAAATAAAATCCTGTGTTCCGCAGGATGCCTTGAATTGATTCGAGGTCATAACCAAAGGAAAATCGCAAACATGAGCACTATCGGAGTTAAAGAACTGTTGGAAGCCGGCGTCCATTTTGGACATCAAACGAAGCGTTGGAACCCGAAGATGAAACCGTTCATCTTTGACGCGCGCAACGGTATTCACATTATCAATTTGAGCAAGACCGAGGAGCAGCTTCAGGCGGCCTTGAATTATCTAACCACTATCGTCCGCAAAGGCGGAAAAATTTTATTTGTCGGCACCAAAAAACAGGCGCAGCAATGCGTCAAGGAAACGGCCAAGGAAACCGGCCAGATGTTTGTTGTCGAGCGCTGGCTCGGCGGCACGTTGACGAACTACGCCACCGTCAAGACCTCCATCAAGCGTCTCAAGGAAATTGAGCGTTGGGAAACGGACGGAACGCTGTCCGGTTATGTCAAGCAGGAGCAGGCCGCCATTCGCCGCGAAGGTGCGCGCTTGCAGAAATATTTTGACGGTCTTCGCGAGTTGGACAAGATGCCCGCCGCGCTGTTTGTTGTGGACGTGAAACGCGAACACAACGCCGTGGCCGAAGCCAAAACGCTGGGCATCCCCGTCGTAGCGCTCGTGGACACGAACTGCGATCCTGAAGATGCCGATTATCCGATCGCCGCCAACGACGACGCCCTCCGCTCCGTTCGGTTGCTGCTTGGCGCGGTTTCGCAGGCCATCACGCAGGCGCGCGCGGAATTTGAATCCAAAAAATCCCGGCGCGTGAATGAGGAAGCCGCTCCGGCTGAAGCCGCCGCTGCGCCCGCTGTTGCTGCCGCCCCGGTGGCCGCTTGATTCTGATTTAACCTGGCTGGCGGAAAGAAAATTTCCGCCAGTCGCAACTTTTAACTTTTTAATCCTATGGCTGAAATTACTGCTGCAAATGTCGCCAAGCTCCGTGAGATGACGGGCGTTGGCATGATGGAATGCAAAAAGGCGCTCGTCGAAGCGAAGGGCGAAATCGAGGGTGCCGTGGACTTGCTCCGCAAATCCGGTGCCGCGAGCGCCGCGAAAAAGGCGACCCGCGAGGCGCGCGAAGGTGTCATCGCCCAGTTCATCGCGCCCGGCGGAAAATCCGGCGTGCTGGTGGAAGTAAACTGCGAAACTGATTTCGTCGCGCGCAACGAAGGTTTCCGCGCCTTCGCCGATGAAATAGCCAAGAAGGTTGCCGCCGATGCCAACGCCAATCTCGAGGCTGACCGCGAAGCCGCCGTCGGCAAGCTGGGCGAGAATATCAAGATTACCCGCAACGCGCGGCTGGAAGTTTCCGGCAACGGTCTCGTCGCCGCCTATATCCACACCGGCGCGAAAGTCGGCGTGCTCGTCGAAGTCGGCGCGGGCAAGGCCGAGACTGCGGCGAAAGACGAATTCAAGCAACTCGTGAAGGATATCACGCTCCAGATCGCCGCCGGTTTTCCGCACGCCGTTTCCCGTGAAAGCGTAGCACCGGAGGTTATTGCCAAGGAACGCGAGATCGCCGCGAACTCCGACCGGCTGAAGGGCAAGCCCGCCGCCGCCATGGAAAAAATCCTCACCGGCGTCCTGGAAAAATTCTTCCAGACCTATTGCCTCGTGGATCAGGGCTTCGTGAAGCGCAATTCCGAGGTCAGCGTGAAGGAACACGTCGCACAAATCGCCAAGCAGCTCGGCGACGAAATCACCATCCGCCGCTTTGTGCGGTTTCAAGTCGGCGAAGCCACGGCGTAAAAAATCTCAAACAAGATTGCCAAAGGCGTCCAGCGATGGATGCCTTTTTTTGTTCGACTTTGAAGCAACGAAGCGGTTTGCTTATTTTCATGACTCGAAAACAATTTATGCAACTTAAAGACGCGACGTGTTGCAATTGGGGCTTCAGTTGGTCTTTCATCAATAAACGCAAGCGTCTCATATTTTTTGGTGCGTTCGACACAAACACTTGGAACGGAAAACAAATGATTCTTTCCAAAGAATGGATGATGAGCAAAGGCCGTAAAAGCAAAGGCTATGAGCAGTCACGCGAACACATTCGGCTGATTGAAGAAGAAGGATACCGTTTAATGACTTTTCCGATGGAGGAAGGCCGAACCGAAAAGGGCGCTGTCAAAATCAAAAGAATTATTCCTGTGCTGACTGAAAAAAAACTGACCAGTGACCGGCGAGCATGGTATGCAATTGACCTCGATGATACTCGTCCCGTTCGGTTGGCAGAAGAAATCGGCTCATCACAAGAATATGTTGAGGGACTCCGATTCAAAGTTACGATTAACGGCTATGAACGTAATCCAAAGGCTCGCGCAGCTTGTATCGCGCATCATGGTTGTAAATGCAAAGTCTGCAAATTTGACTTTGGGAAAAAATATGGTGCGCTCGGTGAAGGATATATTCATGTTCATCATCTTGTTCCCATTGGGAAAACAAGCGGGCGATATAAGATTAATCCCAAAACGGATTTAATGCCGGTTTGTCCGAATTGTCATGCCATGATTCATCTTGCCGATCCTATTCTTACCGTTGGGAAACTTCGCCAATTGCTCCGTTAGTAAATGAAAATTGCTTTGTGGCTTTGAATTGACGATTCGGGTCGCGGCTGTTAAATATTTTGCGATGCTTCGCGTGCTTCAAATTTTATGACGACTGCCAAAAAACAAAAATTTTCCCGGATTCTGCTTAAGTTGAGTGGCGAGGCGCTGGGCGGACCAAGCGGGGTCGGCATTTCTGCGGAGGCCGTGCAAAACATGGCCGAGCAGATTTGCGAAGTGCGCGAACTTGGCGTGCAGGTCGTCGTGGTTGTCGGCGGCGGTAATATTTTTCGCGGTTTGAGTGGCAGCAAACGCGGCATCGAGCGCGCTACGGGAGATTACATGGGGATGCTGGCGACCATCATCAACTCGCTCGCGCTACAGGATGCGCTGGAAAAGCTTGGCGCGCCGACCCGCGTGCAAAGTGCCATCGCGATGTCCCAGATCGCCGAATCCTTCATCCGCCGCCGCGCGGTTCGTCATTTGGAAAAGGGCCGGGTGGTCATTTTTGGCGGCGGCACGGGCAATCCATATTTTTCCACCGACACCGCCGCCGCATTGCGTGCCAACGAGATCGGGGCGGAGGTGATTTTGAAGGCGACAAAAGTGGACGGTATTTACGACAGTGATCCCAAGAAAAATCCCAAGGCCAAACGTTTCGCACAAATCACCTATATTGACGCTTTGCAACGCCGCTTGCAGGTGATGGACTCCACGGCGTTCTCGCTCTGCATGGACAACAAGATGCCCATCATCGTTTTTGATTTCTTCAAGCCGCACAATCTCAAGCGCGTGGTGCTCGGCGAAAAAGTGGGCACGCTCGTTACCAGCTAG
>Ga0114951_10003974_pt1 | contig 14827 bp, 13 predicted proteins | sample AM7aDNAmetaG_FD_88677 | JGI IMG/M metagenome (GOLD analysis project Ga0114951, IMG submission 88677) | Freshwater microbial communities from Finland to study Microbial Dark Matter (Phase II) - AM7a DNA metaG | ecosystem: Environmental > Aquatic > Freshwater > Lake | place: Finland: Lake Alinen...
GGCCTCACAGGCTTGCCGGCTCATCATGTTGGCAATCCGACCGGCTCCAGCCTTGTTAATCCGTCGGTTCATCCATTCTGGCCGGAATTCCCCCACAGCGATGCCGGCGATTTGCAGAGCACCGTGATTAACGGTGTCCAAACTATAACCGAGGAGTGGCAATGCAATGCTTCACCTGGGGAGGTTCTTTCATATTACCGCGACCAGATGACCGCGCGCGGCTGGCAGGATGCAACTGAGAAAACCTATGGCGGCGAATCTCGATTGAGTGAACTGGGAGCGGTGGAAAATCTCCCCGAAGGCCAGGAATCTCTAAAAAAATTCCGCGCCGCCCTGGATTCAAACCTGACGTTGAAAAAAGGCGATTGGAGTTTGCATCTTTCAATCGAACCCGCCAACGGCTTAGGACAGATTACCGTAAAATTCTATGCCGTCGCGACCCCTTCGCTCGAAAATTTCTTCACGGGGCTGTCTTCGGGTCTCGTGGCCAACAAAAGGACGGATGGCAAACCAATGGATGTGGTTCAGGAAAGTGGCGGCGAGCACTATCACACAACCATTGCCGCCAAAAGCGAATCCCCGGCACAGGCTTTTCAAGAGGCGCTCACAAAACTGGTTGCTCAAGGCTGGCAACCAGTGATGGCTCTCCCGAAGGAAAAGACGCCCTCCGGATACTTTGTCTGGCTGGCGAGAGGCAAACAATACGCGGCTTTGTCTGTGAATTTTTCGCCTGAAGGCAAAAGCTCTTCCGTCACCTTCACTGAAGTCACGCCCAACTAAATTCACCACACACAATAGCTTGCCGTCAGGCAAAGAGAAATCAGACCATCAGGAGACAGAAATTCCCTCTTGTCATCTGCGGTTTTCCTGCTAGTTTGACAGGCCAATTTTATGAAGACGGACATTCATCCAAAATATGTGGACGCCGAGATCCGTTGCGCCTGCGGCAATGTGATCAAGACCCGTTCCACCAAGCCGACCATCATCGTCGGTATTTGCAACGTGTGCCACCCGTTCTACACGGGCCAGCAGAAGTTCGTGGATACCGCCGGCCGCGTGGACAAATTCCAGCAGCGCGCCGCCAAGACGGCCGCCGCCGCCGAGGCGTTCGCCACGAAGAAAAAGAAAAAAGTCTAGCTTTCCGACCAATGCCGCCCGCAGCGCCGGATTTGTCCGGAGTTGCGGGCGGCTTGTTTTTTGTGACGGCTTCTCAAATTGCCAATCACCGATCAGCAATTGAAAATGAACCTGCGCCCGCACATCGAAAAATTCCGCCAGCGCTTCGCCGAGGTTGAATCCTTGTTGAGCGCGCCGGAGACGTTTGCCCAGCCGCAGCGCGCGCAGGAGTTGGGCCGGGAATACGCGCGGCTCAAGGAACTCGTCGCCACCGGCTCCGCGTATCTCAAGGTGGCGGACGAACTCGCCGGCAACCGCGCGTTGCTGCAATCTGCCGATGCCGAAATGGCCGTGATGGCAAAGGAAGAAATCACGCGGCTCGAACCCGAGGAACAAAAGCTTGGCAAACAGGTGCAGTTCGGCCTCGTGCCGCCGGACCCGAGCGATTCGCGCAACACCATCATCGAAATCCGCGCCGGCGCCGGCGGCTCGGAATCCGCTCTGTTCGCCGCTGATTTGTATCGGATGTATTCGCGCTACTGCGAAGCGCGCGGCTGGAAGGCCGAGACGCTGGACTCCAATCCGTCCGACCTCGGTGGTTTCAAGGAAATTATTTTTGAGGTCACCGGGCGGGATGTTTTCAAACGGCTGAAATACGAGAGCGGCGTTCACCGCGTCCAGCGCGTGCCGGCGACCGAAGCTCAGGGACGGATTCACACCAGCACTTGCACCGTGGCCGTGATGCCCGAGGCCGAGGAAGTGGACATCGAAATCAATCCCGACGAAATCGAGGTGAATGTCTGTCGCGCGTCCGGCAAGGGCGGTCAGGGCGTGAACACGACGGACTCTGCCGTGCAGATCATTCACAAGCCGACCGGTATGATTGTCCGCTGCGCCGACCAGCGTTCGCAGCAAAAAAATAAAATCCAGGCGATGACCGTCCTACGCTCGCGTTTGCTCGAAAGAAAAGTGGCCGAAGAGGACGCGAAATACGCCGCGTTCCGCAAAGACCAGGTTGGCACCGGCGAACGCAGCGAAAAAATCCGCACCTACAATTTTCCGCAAAACCGCGTGACCGACCACCGTATTGAGCTGACGCTTTACAATCTCTCCGTTTTCATTGACGGCGACCTCGAACCGATGATCAACCCGCTGATGAATCACGATTTGGAAACCAAGCTGGCCGCGTTGCAAACATGAGCTTGCCCGCACACATCAAAGGATTGATTTTCGACTGCGACGGCACCTTGGCCGACACCATGCCGTTGCACTGGCACGCGTGGCAGATGATCACGCAACGTCACAACCTGCATTTTCCCGAAGATCGATTTTATTCGCTCGGCGGCGTGCCGTCGCGTGACATCTTGAAGATGCTCGCGGCGGAACAAGGCCGCTCACTCGACCACATCGCCGTTGCGCACGAAAAGGAAAACGCTTATCTGCCGCTGATGTCACAAGTCGGTCCAATTCATGAGGTGGTGGAAATCGCGAAGAAAAACCACGGCAAAATCCCGATGGCCGTCGCCTCCGGCGGCACACAGAAAATTATCTGCGATGTGCTGGAGCACTTGAAAATCCGGCAGCTTTTTGATGCCGTGGTCACAAGTGAAATGGTGAAGAACCAAAAGCCCGCGCCGGATATTTTTCTCGAAGCTGCGCGGCGCATCGGCGTGGAACCGAAATTCTGCCGTGCTTACGAGGACACCGACCTTGGCCTCACCGCCATTCGCTCTGCCGGCATGGATGCCGTGGATGTGCGGCATCTGCGCCGGTAAGATTATCGCCAGTTGCGCCCGCCCGGTTTGCGGCTTAATTTCGACGCGTGTCCGGCATCGCCTCCAAGACGAAATCCTCGCCACTGCTGCTGTTGTTGCGCGTGAATGCCGTCCACAGTTGGCGGCGGTTGCTGGCGGTGCGCGAGCAGTCACGGCTGCTCACGAGCATCATCGGCGCGTTCGTGATCGGCTATCTAGTGCTGGCGTTCGAGTTGTTTTACCACGGGCTGCAATTCATCGCCAAGTTTCCCGGCCTCGGCGCGGTGCTAACGGAGCGGCTGCTCTATATGCTGTTCGCCTTTCTGTTCGTGCTGCTGCTGTTGAGCAATCTCATCATCGCCTACACCAACTTGTTTCGGAACCGTGAGACGGCGTTTCTGCTGACGCTGCCGGTTTCCAATGAAACCATTTTTCGGTGGAAATTCATCGAGTCGCAGATTCTGGCATCATGGGCATTTTTATTTTTGATCGCCCCGCTGCTCGTCGCGTTTGGACTCGTGCGCGATGTGCCGTGGCATTTTTATCCGTTGACAGTGCTGCTCATCGGGTTGTTTATTATTTTGCCCGGCGTGTTCGGCTCGGCCTTGGCCATTGCCATCGGCCGGCATCTGGACCGGAAAAGCTTTCAAGTCGTCCTGCTGCTGCTCGCGCTGACACTGCTGGCGTTCGTCGCGTTTTGGTGGAAGACAAATCCCGTGGATGACGATCTGCTGGACAAGCGCACGCTGGAAACGCTCGACCGTCTGCTGGCCAAGACGCGCTTCACAATGTTTCCGTTTCTGCCAAGCTACTGGCTCTCCGGCGCGGTGTTGCAATGGGCTGAGGGCATTCCGCGCCATGCGTTTTTCTTCGCGGCGGTGCTGTTGAGCAACACGCTGTTCTTCGGCAGTATCGCGTTCACGCGCTTTGGCAATCTTTTTTATGACACGGCTTCGGCAGTGCAAAGTCGCGCGAGCAGTGGATTCAAATTTAATCTCTTCCGCGCAAGCGAATGTGGATCCACCGCGCCGGGCTTTCTCGAAAAGTTTTTTGGGGGAATGTCCTGGCTCCAGCCCGATACCCGCGCCATCGCCGTGAAAGATCTGCGGATGTTCTGGCGCGACACGACGCAATGGGGCCAGTCCGTGATGTTCTTCGGCCTGCTCGGCGCCTACATCATCAACCTCCGCAACTTCACGCACCAGCTCACCAGCCCGTTCTGGATCCATACCGTCGCGTTCCTAAACCTCGGCGCGTGTGCGTTCAATCTCGCCTCCGTCACCACGCGATTTGTATTCCCGCAATTCTCGCTCGAAGGCCGGCGGATGTGGATCGTCGGGATGTCGCCGATGGGTCTTGCGCGCATTGTCATTATAAAATACTGGCTCGCCAGCCTCGCGTCGCTCGCCGTGACGCTGGCACTCGTCACACTCTCGTGCTACCTGCTGAAAATGCCGTGGAGTGACGTCGCCTTTTTTGGCGCGGTCGTCACCGTAATGACGTTCGCGCTCAACGGCCTCGCCGTCGGTCTCGGCGTGCTATATCCAAACCTCAAGGAAACGAACCCGAACAAAATTGTCAGTGGTTTCGGCGGGACGCTGTGTTTTGTGCTGAGTTCCATTTATATCATCGCGTCGCTGGCGTTGCTGGTGGTCGGCGGCGGCGGGTTTCACACGCACATCGGGCTGGTGTTTATGTCCATCGTCGGATTTGCCGCGCTGTCCTTCGGTGTGGGCTGGCTGCCGTTGAAACTAGGACTGAAGCAGTTGAAAAACTTTGAAGCCTGATTGGGATCACGAATCGCACGAAAGTTTACGGTGCGGCCATCTTTTTCGCGTGGCTGGTGAATTTCGTGGCCAAAAGTTTTTCCAAGGCGATGAATAAATTTTCCGCCGTGGCAAAATGTTTCTCTCGCCCGTCCGTCACCACCAGACCGAATCCCTTGCCGTAAGCCGGGCCGTTCGCCACGCAGAAATCCGTTGAGCAATCTGTGAGCTGTTTTGCTGCCGCCCGCAGCGCGCTCGCGCGCCCGCCGTCCGCCTCGAATTTCCAGCCGATGATTTTCGTTTTTGGAAACCAGCCGCGTAGTTCTGCGATGATTTTGGACGTCGGCAACAGCTCGACCAGCAATGCGCCTTGGCGTGTGGAAATTTTTTTTGAAGCCTTGAGAGCTGAAAACTCGCCGGCGATTGATTCCGCGAAAATCTGTCCAAACGCAAAATCACTCACCGCCGCCGCGTGGAAAATGGCATCCACTTTTTTTTTGGAAAAAGATTTCAACTTTGACCGCAAATCAGCCGTGGTGGAAAACGTTTTCACCGCCTGCGCCTGGCGTTCGCCGGCATAAGTCGCCGACTCGCTGAGGAGCAGCGTGACCCGGTGGCCGTGCGACGTGAGGAAATTTGCCAGTCCCGTGCCCAGCCGGCCCGTGGAAAAGTTCGTGAGCCGGCGCACTTGGTCCAGCGGCTCAAACGTCGGCCCGGCAGTGACGATGCAGTTCATGACAAATCAAAGGTGGACGTTGAAGGATGCGGAAGGGAAGGGCTGTTGCCAAGCGTGGAATGATTCAGTGACCTTTCATAGCTGAGCTGTTCAGGAACCACATCAGGGCTATCATCAGCAACATTGCCAGTGCGGCAAAGAAGATCGTAAAATTCCTTAATAGCTTTTGATGGCCTGAGGGTTTTTGTTTTCTGCGCACCCGATTAACCTATTGCTGAAATGGCCAGCCACCAAGCCGAAAATCATCCAAGCCAGCGCGTGAGCAGCGGGGCGAGTGCCAGCGCCGGCAGGTAATTGGCGATCTCCACGCGGCGGACTTGCAGGATGACCAGCGTGATAGCACACAAAATCAAACCGGCGGCGGCGTTCACGGAATGCGCCAGCACGGGTGTCGCAAGGACATTTTCAAGGCTGTGTTGCGCAAGCCACGTCAGCCCGGCCAGAAACAGGCAAACCGGTATGGCCGTTAAGCCGGCTGACCAGCGATATTGCTTCACGAAACTCGCCATCGCCAATCCGTCCATCACACCCTTGATCGCGAGTGGGGAAAAATAATTGTCCAGTCCATCCGTCACTGCGCCAACGATGCCCATCGGCGCGGCGCAAAATAAAATGGTTGCGGCCCAAAATCCGTCCCCGGGCCGGCCGGGCGGACTTTTTTCGGCGCGCGCCAGCAGCCCGGCCGCATAGCGACCCAGCCGGTTGGAAATCTTTTGCAGGCCGAGAACTTTTCCCAACAGGTTGCCGAGAACGATCGCCAGCACCGCGAGGAAAAGCTGTTTCAACACGCCGGAGAAATTTCCGCCGATATTCATCCAAATGAGCTGCAAGCCGCAGAACGCGGTGAATGCACCAAGCGCCGACTGGCAGCTTTTTTGCGTGCGCAGCGTCAGTGGCTCGTGGCGGGCAACGCCGAAGAGCGCACCGAGCAGGATGCCGAGGGCGTTGAGAAAGGCACCGGTCATGCGCCGATTGTGCCGCGCTTGCGGGCTGATGAAAACGAAGAAACGCAATTTCCGGCACCGGTCTGGCAGGCATTGTTTCCAACAGATATTGAAACAAATTGACTTTAATCAACCTCGCTCCATAAGCTTCCCGCATGAGCACCACCCGCCGCAGTTTTCTCCAACGTGCCGCATTGCTGCCTTTTGTCGCGGCGACCGGTATTCCACTTGCCAGCGCATCCGCCGCGTTCGCGCCCATCCGCCATGTGGGCGGGCCGCGTTTGAAGCCGGCACTCAACGCTTATACTTTTCTGGATCTGCTCACGGCGAATGCGAAGGACGCGAGCAAGGGGATTGATCTTTTCGGCGTCTGTGACTTTGCGGCGAAGCAGAATTTTGATGCGGTGGATCTCACGGGTTATTTTTTCCCCGGCTATCCGAAGGTGCCGGCGGACAGCTATGTCAACCGCATCAAGCGCTACACGCACGATCTCGGCCTGAACATCAGCGGCACGGGCGTGCGCAATGATTTTACCACGGCCGACAAGGCGGTGCGCGCAACGGGCGTGCAATTGATCAAGGATTGGATCGAAGTCGCGGCGCGGCTGGGGGCGCCGACGGTGCGGGCTTTTGCAGATTCCCAGCCGCCGTTCAAGACCTGGCAGGAAGCTTCCGGCAATGCGAGTCACGACACGGTCGAGGCCTGGATGGCCGATGATTTGCGCGAATGCGCGGAGCATGGAGAGAAATTTGGCGTGATCGTCGCGGTGCAGAACCACGGCGATTTCATCAGCACCGGTGCGGAGCATCTGAGCCTGTTCAAGCGTGTGGACCACGAATGGTGCTGTGCGCTTGTGGACACGGGCAAATACATGACGGACGATCCGTATGCGGATATCGCGCTGATGGTGCCGTATGCGGTGAACTGGCAGATCAAGGAAACGGTTCACAGTCGCACCGACTCGCCGCGCACCGACTACAAGAAGCTGGTCAAAATCATTCACGACGGCGGGTATCGCGGCTATCTGCCCATCGAGACGCTGGCGATGGGACGGAAGAATTATGATTCATTCATTGAAGCCGGCAAGGTGCTTGCGGAACTGCGCGAGGCGATTGCGGCAGTATCATGAGGTGACAGATTGAAGGTTTTTTGTTCACTCGTCGCCGTTTTGCTGCTGGGTTGCCTGCTCAAGCAGGCACAAGGCGCTGATTTCGGCACCAGCGCTAGGCAGACTGAACTGACAGAGGTGAACGGGCGAAAGTATCTGCTCGTGCCGCTGACTCCCCAGGAAGCTCCTGTTCCGATAAAACCGACCGACGTCCGTCTGCTTAAATGGGCTTTTGACGGCCCGGATTTCAAACTGTTGAAAAACGGCACTTTGGCCGGCAATGGCTACAAAAGCGTCCCTAGTTCATGGGCTCAGTGGTTGCCTTACGCAAAGGAAGAGGGCGAGAGTTTGAGTCCGGTGGCCAGATATTCGGTAGTGCCCTCCGGTCTGCCCGGCGGCGGCAATGCGCTGCAATATTTTTTGGGGCCGCAAAAGCCGACTGATCACAAGGCCCGGACCGAACATTATTTGACGGTCGAAAACTTCGATAAACCCTACGTGTCCGATTTCAGCTTGAAACTTCATCCAGGTTTTACACCGGTTGACCTGAAGCGGCCGGATGGAGGAATCGCCTGGTGTTATTTGCGACAATGGCATCAGGGAGTCTCGACATTATCACCGCCCATGGAATTGACTGTGAAGCTGGGCACCCGGGATGTAATCTCAACCATTTTCCGTTGGGGAACCGATAAAGGCGGCAAGACTTATGAAGCTCGCTCCAGCGAGAAGAAGATTCAATTGGGACAGTGGTATCATTTCCGCTTCGAATGGCGCATCGCCCCGGGCACGGACCGGAGTTACGGCAAGGTTTGGATGAGCGACCAGCGCAAAGGCGATCAACTGATTGCAGAAGATTTGTGGTGCAACTATCGCGGCCCCATCGGCTATGTTAACCCGGATGGTAAACCCAGTTGGGATGGCCATCCCATCCGTGAACAAGAAGGACTTTATCAAAATTCACATCTCGCCCCCGACGCGTTCCACGCGGTCATATATGATAACGTCAGCATTCATTTACGGAATTGAATGCACTATTCCTATTGCGCCTCAGAAAAATTGACATAAACCTGAAAACAAAAATGTATCCCTCAAAACTTTCATTACTGGCCGTCGTTCTAATGGGCGCGGCGCTTAGCGGCTTTGGAGAAGCTATGTTAGCCCAAGGCGAGGTGATTGCCTATCCGGCTCCCAATGGGATTGAAGCGTCGCCCGACTATCAGGTGCAGGCGGGCGGGAAAAATATTTTTGTCCATAAGACGCCGGTGCTTTCCTTTGCCGCCTTTGAATTTCGAGGAGAAGCCGAGTTGGTCTTGACGGTCAATCGCCCGATCAAAAATCCGGTCATCCGTCCATTGGCCTTGGGAATCAAGCCCACGGTGGAAGGAAATGCGTTGCGCTTCCGTGTCAGTCATCCCTGCCATCTGGTCGTGGAAGTGGATGACGATCTGCGCCGGCCACTTTTTCTGTTTGCCGACGGCCCCGAGGACAACGCTCCCAAGCCGGGTGATCCCAATGTCCGCTTCTTTGAAGGCGGTAAGGTTTATGAGGCCGGCACCATACAGTTGAAGGATCATGAGACCGTGTATCTGGCCGGCGGGGCGGTGGTGCGCGGTATCATCCGCGCCAAGAATGTCTCCGGGGCGCGAATTTTGGGGCCGGGCATACTGGACGCTTCGCTTCGACCCGATAAGGCCAAGATGATGGAATTGAACACCTGCACGAACATCGAGCTGAACGGGCCGGTGGTGCTGGGCAGCTTTGGCTGGACAATTGTGCCGGAATTTTCGGAAGACATCCACCTCCGCAATCTCAAGGTGCTGGGCTGGCGGGATAATGACGACGGTGTGGATGTGGTCAGTTGCCGCCGGTTGACGGTGGACGACTGTATTTTTCGGACCAAGGACGATTGCATCTCGGTCAAAGCCCTGGTGAATTCCGGGAAAAGCACCGTGGCGGTGGACAATTTCGAGCCGGTGGCCCCGCCGCTCAATTTCGTCGGCCCCAGCGAATCGAATATGGAGGATCTACGCGTCAGGAATTCGACCTTCTGGAGTTCTCTCGTCGGACATGCCCTCACGGTTGGTTTTGAATTGCGCGCGGCGAGAATCCACGGCATCTCATTTGAAAATTGTGACATCGTAAAAAAGGAAGCGGGGCCGGCGTTTAGCATTGATAATGCAGATTTTGGCGCGGTCGAAGATGTGCGCTTCGAAAATATCCGCGTGGAGGATGGTTGCGACAAGCTGTTGATGCTGCAGGTGGGCTTTTTCAAATACAGCGGCGACTGTCCCTTCGAGTTTGCGCGGAGAAATCCGGCCCGCAAGGACACCAAGGGCGCAGAATGGACGCAGTTGTTGAATGAAAAACGCGCCTCAAAACGCGGTGTGATCCGGAACGTGTTGCTCAAAGACATCCAAATCATCGGCACCCGGATGCCGGATTCGGAAATCAAGGGATTCACTCCGGCGAATGAAGTAAGCAATGTGATTTTCCAGAACGTCACCTTTCAGGGCAAGGTTCTGCAATCTGCTGCGGAGGCAAATCTACGGATCCAAAACGCAACCGATATCCGATTTGAAAAGTAACCGATTCTACATTCTGGCCATCGTTTTCTCCAGCGCGGTTTGTGCCATGTTTGGCGCGGCGGCGATTGTCCGGGGCGAAGTCATATCTTATCCGATTCCCACCGGGATTGAAGCGTCGCCGGATTACCAGGTGCGGGCTGACCAGAAAAATATTTTTGTCTACAAAACTCCGGTCTTTTCCATGGCCACCTTCGCGTTCACCGGCGAGGTGGAAGTGGTGCTGGACGTGAAGCGCCCGGTCAAGCATCCGGTCATCCGGCCGCTGGCGCTGGGCATCAAGCCCACAATGGATGGAAACACGCTCCGCTTTCATATCAGCCGCCCCTGTCATCTGGCGGTGGAAGTGGACGACGATCTTCACCGGCCGCTTTTTCTGTTTGCCAACGCGCCAGAGGTGGCACCGACCGGCGATCCGTCCGTCCGATATTTCGCGGGCGGCCGGATTTATGACGCCGGCAGGATTGATTTACAGAATAACGAAACGCTTTATCTGGCCGGCGGTGCCGTGGTGCGCGGCATTATTCGCGCCAACAACATTTCCGGTGCCCGTATTTTTGGGCCGGGCATTTTGGACGCGTCAACGCGGGCGAACCAGACGAAGCTGGTCGAGCTGAACGGTTGCAAAAACATCGAGATCAACGGGCCGATTTTTCTCGGCAGCTACGGCTGGACCATCGTTCCCCATCTTTCGGAGGACATCCATTTGCGCAACGTGAAAATCCTCAGCTGGCGGGATAACGACGACGGCTTCGATCCCGACAGCTCGCGTCATGTCACCGCCGAGGATTGTTTTTTCCGCACGAAGGACGATTGCATCGCCGTCAAGGCCCACGGCAACCTTGGTGTCGCCGGAACACCGCCCCAGGGCGACCCAAATGTCTTCAACACCGACGATGTGCGGATCTCGAATTCCGTCTTCTGGAGTTCCGAATGGGGTCATGCTTTGACGGTCGGGTTCGCCATTCGGGCTCCCAGTGTTCGCAATATCGTGTTCAAAAACTGCGACATCATCAAAAAGGAAAAAGGCCCCGCCCTGAGCATTGACAACCATGATCTGGGGTCGGTCGAGAATGTCCGCTTTGAAGATATCCGCGTGGAGGACGGCTGCGACAAGCTGCTGGCGCTGAAAGTGGCTTTTTCCGAATACAGCGCCGACTGCCCGCTTCAATATTATCGCAATAACGAAAAGCGGCTGCCGGCCAAAGGCGAAGACTGGCTGAAGGTGTTGAATGAAAAACGCTCATCCAAACGTGGTTCGATCCGGCAGGTTGTTTTCCAAAACATCCAGATTGCCGGCGACCGCCTGCCGGACGCAGACATCAAAGGGTTCAGCCCCGCAAATGAAATCAACGACGTGGTTTTCCAGAACATCACATTTCAAGGTAAGGTTTTAAGCACACCCGCCGAGGCAAATCTCCGTATCCAAAACGCAACGAATGTCCGTTTTGAAAAATGAGAGATGCCTCCGTAAGAACAAACATACTTGCAAAATCTTCTACCAAGCGGATTGCCCAAGCCAAGAGCTGAAATCGAAGAAAAACCATTTCCATCCCGCGTCCCGCGCCTTAAAGTTTCACGATGAAACTGCGTGCTGTAATTTTCCTGGTGCTCTGGACGACGGCCTATTCCGTCCTGGCACAGGGGGAACGCGTGAGTTTGACGACGCTGAACTGCAATGCCTTTTTCGGTGGTGGCGAGACGAAGATGCAGCTCGGTCAGCCGCAGACGGCAGCAGATTTTTGGCGCAAAGCGCAAAATCTCGTCGGGCTGTGGCCAGCCAGTCCGCCGGCTTTCATTGCGCTTGAGGAAATTGGCGGAGCACGCGAAGCCACTTATCTCGCGCGCCTGGCGGAGGTGCGTTATCATCATAAGTTCCAGCCGGTATTCGCGAAGACGAAGGACAATTACACCGAGGAGGCGGTTGGCGCACTGGTGGATTTAAGCCAGGGCTGGGGTATCGTCGGCCAGCCAGGACGCGATCCACTGCTGGACAAAGTATTGTCCAAACATTTGGTCATCAAGCTCACGAATAATTTTACTGCGCTCGAAATCTGCGTCGTGCACCTACGCCGGCCCATCGGCAAATACGCCACGCTTGAACAACAGGACCAGAACGCCGCGCTGAAAAAATGGACGGAAGACCGGCTCACCAAAAATCCCCGCGCCAATCTCGTCATCCTCGGCGATTTCAACGAATTCAAGGAGCTTGGCGATGCGTCCGCTTCTGTGGCCGCGCTGTTACCGCCAGACGGACCGCTGCGCGATGCGTTTTTGCAGGCGGGCGGCCATTTTGAAACGCACGCCGACGGCAAGGCGCTTGACCGGATTCTGTTTTCCGAAGCCCTGCGGAACGGCGACGCGGGTTTGAAATTTGAAAAAATCTTCGTGCAGGAGCACACGCATGGCAAAGGCCCGGACCGCTATTGGTTCACCGACCATTTTCCGGTGACGGCGGTGTTTGTGCCGGTCGCGAAAAAATAAAATGGCCGCCGCCAAAAAAAAATCCCCGGGGCGTTGGGTGCCGACGTTGTATTTCGCCGAAGGCCTGCCCTACGCGCTGGCGCTGTCGGTCGCGGTGGTGCTTTACAAAAACCTCGGCCTGTCGAACACGCAGATTGCGTTCTACACCGGCTGGCTGTATCTGCCGTGGGTGCTCAAACCGCTGTGGAGCCCGGTGGTGGATTTGCTGCGGACGCGGCGGGAATGGATCTGGGCGATGCAATTCTGCCTTGGCGCGGCGCTGGCGGGCGTGGCGCTGGCGATTCCCACGACGCATTTTTTCCAGTTGACGCTCGCGTTTTTCTGGCTGGTGGCGTTCGCCTCGGCCACGCACGATGTGGCGGCGGACGGTTTCTATCTGATCGCCCTGCCGGAACGGGAACAATCGCTGTTCAGCGGCGTGCGCAACACCTTTTACCGCGTCGCCGCCATCGTGGCGCAGGGACAACTCGTGGTGTTGGCGGGAAAAATCCACGAGCGCACCGGCAGCTTCGTGACGGCGTGGACGACGGTGTTCGGTTTACTGGCGGGAATTTTTCTGCTGCTCGCCGTTTACCATCACTGGCAGTTGCCGCGACCGGCGGGCGACGTGCCGGGCGCAAAAGCAACTTCCGAAAATTTCCTCGCCACCTTCGCCGCATTTTTTCAGAAACCTAAAATCGGCACGCTCATCGCGTTTCTGCTGCTCTACCGTCTCGCCGAGGCGCAGTTGCTGAACGTGGCTAAACTGTTTCTGCTCGACCCGCGCGAACATGGCGGGCTGGCGCTGACGGATGCGCAATTCGGCTGGATTTACGGCACGCTTGGCGTGGGCGCGCTGCTGGCGGGCGGTCTGCTCGGCGGCTTCGTGGTGTCGCGGCACGGGCTGAAATTCTGGCTGTGGCCGATGTTGCTGGCGATCCATCTGCCGGACGCGGTGTTCATCTGGCTGGCGTATGCGCAGCCGGAAAATCTGTTTGCCGTTGGCGCGGGCGTGGTGATGGAGCAGTTCGGTTACGGTTTCGGATTTACGGCGTTCATGCTCTACATGATTTACATCGCGCGGGGCCGGCACGGCACGGCGCACTACGCGCTTTGCACCGGCTTCATGGCACTGGGCATGATGCTGCCGGGCATGTGGAGCGGCTGGTTGCAGTCGCAACTGGGCTACAAACTGTTTTTCGTCTGGGTGATTCTCGCGACCATTCCGAGCTTCGCGGTGGCGATGAAGGTTCCCCTCGACGCCGAATTTGGCAGGAGATAAAATGCTGACTGATGCGTTCCTGACCAAAGGTTCTGTCAGAAATATTTGCAACGATGAGGCGGCGGCGCGCGTCTATGCTTGCATGAAACGGCCCGGCGCATTTACGCTGATCGAACTGCTCGTGGTGATCGCCATCATCGCGATTCTCGCCGCGATGCTGCTGCCGGCGTTGGCCAAAGCCAAGCAAAACAGCTACCGGGTGGTGGATTTGAACAATCTCAAGCAGTTCGGTGCAGCCATGAATCTCGTGGCGGCGGACAACAACGACTTAATGCCTTTCCCCAACTGGGCTTCGCTGGAACAGGCGAATCCAGGCCCGCAAGGCTGGCTTTACACCTATGACACGAGCGCCCCAAATCAATTCAAGGTTCAAACCGGCAGCTACTGGCCGGTGCTCGTCAGCCCCAAAATGTATTTTTGTCCGACGGATGACACCAACAGCCCGCTGTTCAAAATGCGGCCCCAGCAGAGTTCCAGCTATGTGATGAACGGTGCCGTGTGCGGCTACGGCCAGGGAACAAATATACTGGTAAAACTGTCGCGCTTGTCCCCCGTCGGCGTGTCGTTTTGGGAATGCGCCAACGCCACGGCGGCGGACAATCAGGATCTCTTCAACGACGGCTCGAGCAGTCCCGATGAAAACACCAGCGGCCGGCATGGCTCCGTTGCCGTCATCGGCATTGTTGACGGTTCGGCCAGAATCATGAAGCTTTCGGATTGGACGGAAAAAGTGAATGAAGCCGGCCCCAACGAATTATGGTGTTATCCCGGCAGCACGAATGGCCATTGACAATATGATATTCTCGCAACCAGCTTTTGCCCGGCGCGCATTCACGCTCATCGAATTGCTCGTGGTCATCGCCATCATCGCGATTCTCGCCGCGATGCTGCTGCCGGCGCTCTCGGCGGCCAAGCAGAAAGCGTGGACGACCAGTTGCAATTCCAACCTGCACCAAGTCGGCCTGGGCATGAGAATGTTTGCCGATGACGACAATGAATCGTATCCCGAATCCGGGAGCGTCATTTATTGGGGTGCCATTGACCCCACGACCAAGAAACCTAGCTGGCTGGAGCA
>Ga0114951_10003975_pt1 | contig 14826 bp, 7 predicted proteins | sample AM7aDNAmetaG_FD_88677 | JGI IMG/M metagenome (GOLD analysis project Ga0114951, IMG submission 88677) | Freshwater microbial communities from Finland to study Microbial Dark Matter (Phase II) - AM7a DNA metaG | ecosystem: Environmental > Aquatic > Freshwater > Lake | place: Finland: Lake Alinen...
CAGGCCGGTGTTCCTGCACCTGACCTGATCTATACCATTGCTAATGATGTCCAGACTTCGGACAGAACTCTCGAATTCGATCTGTATCTTCTGAATAACAAACCTGCAACTCCGCTTGAACTTTCCATGATCCAGACCGGAATCCTGGTTAACTCGGGCATTATCAGTGGAGGCACAATCACTCCTTCCATCGTTGCAGGTTCATCGCAACTGGTATCAGCAGAACAACCCACTGCTATTGCCTGGACATCCGGGTCACCTAACGGCTGCGTTAAAATTGCTGCCCGTTCTCTTCCCGGTTGCGGAAGCGGTACGATCATCAGCACTTCCGGTCTGGGGACGAAGATCTGCAGGATACGCATCACCAACTCCGTTGCTTTTACTGCCAGTTCACGTGCAAACCTCAATTTCAACTTTGCCGGGGTTCCATTCCTTGTTACAAAGGTCTACCAATATACAGGAACACCTTGTGCAAGCGCACAGATGACAACAACGGCCACCAACTGTTACAGCATTGGAACGAACCCATTGCTGAACGGGCCGCCTTCACTCACTGTGACTCCTTCTGACCAGGCGGTGACTGCACCGGCAGGGGTGACTTCTTTTACTGTCACTTCAAATGCTGCCTGGACGGCTTCCAGCAGCCAGACCTGGTGTTCTGTTACAACTTCAGGTTATGCCTCCGGGACAATCACGGCCAATTACAATGAAAACACCGGTTCGCCAAGAGTTGCCAATGTTACCGTCACCGTCTCAGGTTTGACCCCGGTGGTAGTGACAGTCTCGCAGGCAGGTCCAACCACCAAGACACTGAATCTTTCTTCTGTTTTCCTTGAAGGTTTGTACAACGGTTATAGCACTATGTTCCAGGCTGCGGATGTTTATTATGATGCTGAGAGCAACCCTTACACTGCACCGAAATGGTCTGATGGTTCTGCCGATCACATCAATGTTGAACTGCATCTTGCATCAACACATTATGATGCAGGATGTGATTGCCAGGTCTCCGATTATCCTACAATAGCCTATTCTGCAACCGATATCCCGTTAAGTACAACCGGTACCGCTTCTGCAACAATCCCCGGCGACAGGAACGGATCCTACTATGTAACCATCAGGCATCGCAATAGTATTGAAACAACTTCTGCCCTGCCGGTCAGCTTTACAGGTGCAACCATAAGCTATGCTTTTGATGCAGCTTCTAAGGCCTTTGACAACAACATGACCTTCATGCTTGAAGCCGACGGTATCACGCATTCACCTCCGCTCATCTTTGGTGGTGATGTGACACAGGACAGGCAGGTTGAAGCCGAAGACATGAACCAGGTTGGCAATGATGCTTCTGCTTTCGTGTTCGGGTATGTGCCGACTGATGTTTACGGAGATGGCCAGGTTGAGTCCCAGGATATCAACATCACGGGGAATAATGCTGATGCTTTCGTTTATGCTCATTACCCAATGTAATCATTGAAATACAACAATGATATTAAAGGGTAGTCTTCCCCGAACAGGATGATCTATTTACAACCTATAGAAAGAGCAACAAGGCATTCCTTGTTGCTCTTTTTGTTCACGCTATCTGATATGATGAAATCATTTACTGCTACTATCAAACAAGTGGAATAACATTGAGCTCATGTCATTTCAGGACATGACACCACTATTTAAAGAAGATGTACTTAAAATATTAACTAAAAGATATCTCATTTTTTATTTTAGTTATTAAAAAATTATTGCTACTTTTGAAAGTTCTGTTAGTCGAATATGTTCTCTTAATGAAGAAAATCCTTCCTCTTCTGCTATTGTTTGCTTTTTTCTATTATTTTATAGGATATCATTTTCATTTTCAGATTGAGCAAATAAGGATAAAAGAAGAAATTAAAGAGAAAATAATTAATGATTTACCCGAAACTGAACTTACTGTTTTAAAGATTTCATCGGTTGATGCCAGGAAAATAAGGTGGATGGAGGATGGAAAAGAGTTCAGGTATGAGGGTACAATGTTTGATGTTGTTAAAAGCAAACAGGTTTCCGGCATAACATATTATTATTGCTTCTGTGACATTAAGGAATCCAGGTTAATGTCCACTCTTGAAAAATTGGTAAAAGAGCAAACAGATCAATCACAACCAAAAACCATCCAGAAAAAGCTGAGGATAAACTATTTTGTTTGTGATCATCTGGATGCAACACGACGGAATGGATCAACGGTTCATTATCGTGATTATACATCCGGATATCGGGTCATTTTTACCGATGTCCTATCTCCTCCACCCAAAACTCCAGCCACTATTTAATTGTCTTCAGTTCTCGAAGATACCGTTGGGGATCCATTGGAATAACAATCAGCCATTGTTATCATTGCCTGTGCGTGATTTCTTCATCCAACGGATGATGTTACTGGATTTCCCCAAAGTCAGACGCCTCAGAATTTGAGGACAAATTATTAAAACGTAAGCCATTGCCCGCTCAATGAGTCAGAGGTTACGTTTTTTATCTTCGATGAATTACTCAATATTTACTTTTTAATTTCTGTCATAAATGATTGATAAATATAAAATTCTTGCACTCTGCTTATTATTTCTACAATGTATTACAGCATTTCAGAAGGCTGAAGCTGTAACAGCAAATCCCAATACTGTTCAGTACACACAACCCGATGGTTCGACTATCACCCTTCACATGAAAGGTGATGAGTTCATCCATTGGGCAACTACTTTAGATGGTTATATGGTCATGTCTTCCAAAAGCGGGGCATACGAATATGCCAAAATTATGCCGGATGGCCGGCTGGGCTTTTCTGATGTCCCGGCGCATGATCCAGGGCAGAGAACAACCAGTGAAACCGGATTTATCAAGTCAATCCGTCCCGGATTATTTTTTAGCAAGGAGCAACTCGGGGAGATGAGAAACTATTTATCCGGGCATCATTCCCCAAGCGCATCGATTGCAGGGACATACCCGACAACCGGCGTTTGCGCACATCTTATGATTCTTGCAAACTTCAGCAATACAACCACAACCTATACTCAAACCCAGTTCACCAACCTGATGAACCAGGTTAATTATAACAGCACCGGGAGTTTTAAGGATTATTATCTGGAAGTTTCCTATGGATTGTTAACTGTTAATTCCACTGTTACAGTTTGGGTAACACTTCCTCATACTCACGATTATTATGGTCCCCAATCGATGTGGGGTACATTCGCTTATGATGCTGTTGTTGCTGCAGATCAGCAGGCCGGGGTCAATTATGCATTGTATGACAATAATGCTGATGGTATTGTTGATGGCGTCTGCATTGCTCACCAGGGCCGGGGGCAGGAGGAATCAGGGAACATCAACGACATCTGGTCACACAGCTGGGATCTTGCACAAGCAGGTTATTCTGTGGCTCAACGCACCTTTGACGGAGTCCAGGTTTTAGACTATACAACGATTCCAGAGAAAGGAAGTGCATCAACAATGACTACCATAGGGGTGATGTGCCATGAATTTGGTCACAATCTTGGCACAATGGATTTTTATGATACAGATTATAACACCGGAGGACAGTATGATGGTTCAGGAGACTGGGACATCATGGCTGACGGATCATGGAATGGTTCCCCGGCAGGTTCACGTCCTGCACATCATAATCCCTGGACAAAAATATTTTATAACTGGGTTACACCTACCGTACTTACGGCACAACAATCGGTTTTGGTCAGGAATTATCAGACTTATCCAGATATATTCCAATACAATACTTCCACCGCCAATGAATATTTTCTATGTGTTAATTACCAGAAGACTGGCTTTAACACAGATATTCCAGGTCACGGGATGCTCGTTTTCCATGTTGATGGTAATTATATTTCTCTTCACGAGACATCCAATGATATCAATGCCGGTTCACACCAGGGATTTTACCCCATGTCGGCAACATCAACAACCGCCAGCGGAATTATGCCAAGTTCAAGCTCAACAATCAATACCGGTGGATGTCCGTGGCCAGGCACTTCAAACAAAACTACCTTTACAGATGCCACTACGCCAAATTCAAAATCATGGTCAGGCACCAATACTGCCAAACCTCTGATCAATATTGCAGAAAACAACACAACCAAAGAAGTTACTTTCTGCTTTATTGCCTGTCCTGACCTCAATGATCCGACCAACTTCACTGCCACACCTGTAAGTTCAACACAGATCAACCTTGGCTGGGTAAATAACGCAAATAACAATCCTGTAATGGTTGCTTACAATCTGACGGGTGTCTTCGGAACCCCGGTAAACGGGACACCTTATACGGCAGGAAGTACAATTACGGGAGGTGGTGGCGTTTTATATGTCGGGGCTAATTCCAGCATTAATCACACGGGATTAACCCCCAACACAACTTATTATTACAAAGCCTGGTCTGTCATGACCGGAAACACCTATTCATCCGGTGTAACTGCCAATGCCACCACATTTAGTTCACCAACTTTTTCTGTTACTCCTTCTAACCAGAATGTACCTGCAACCCCAGCCGGATCAACAGCTTTTTCTGTCACATCAAGTTCATCCTGGACAGTTGTCAGTGACCAGCCCTGGTGTACAGTTAACCCATCCGGGACAGGAAATGGAACGATCACTGCAAATTATACGGTCAATTCACAAACAAGTTCAAGGGTTGCGAATATAACCACAACGGTAGCAGGAATTTCTCCGGTGGTTGTCACCGTAACCCAGGCAGGTGAATCCCCTACACTATCGGTTACTCCTGCCAATCAGAATGTGCCTGCAATAGCAGGTCAGACTTCCTTCACGGTTACATCCAATTCCAACTGGACAGTTGTTAGTGATCAATCCTGGTGTACACCTACTTCTTCCGGAACCGGTAACGGGGTCATCACCGGTAATTATCTGGAAAACCCAACTGTACAAACGAGGATTGCCAGCTTAACCGTTACTGTAGCAGGATTAACTCCTGTAATCGTCACTATGACACAGGCAGGGCAGGCCCCGACTCTCAGCGTCACACCTCCAAACCAGAATGTCAGCATTGCATCGGGGTCAGTAAATTTTTCTGTCACTTCAAATTCTAACTGGACGGTTATAAGTGATCAGTTATGGTGTGTTCCGACAACTTCGGGAACAGGAAATGGTATCATTACTGCTGATTATTTAGAGAATTCGTCATCAGCTTCAAGGATTGCGACTCTGACGGTAACTGTCAGCGGGCTTACTCCCGTAACCGTTACCGTCCAGCAAGAGGGAACTGAAGGGATGAATGAGATTTCTGATGAAGATATCATAATTATTCCAAATCCGAGTGACGGTCTGTTTAATGTCAGGGATAAAAATGGATTATCCCATTCCCTGGCTATTAGCATCTTTGATATTTCCGGTAAAACATATATTTCAGATGAATATACTGGAAGTTGCACCTATGAATTTGATCTCAGGAAGTTCGCCAGGGGCGAATATTTTATCAGGATTAAATCAGGTAGTAAGGTAATGATCAGGAAATTGGTAATAAAATGACCGTTCCTGTTTCAGATTATGTTAGTTAAGGGGGAAAGAGGGCATCTCAAAAGGATGTCCTCTTTTGTTTTATCAGCCCCGTGCCGGGTGAATCAAAATTGTTGCATAACTATTTCAAAATTCTTATTTTTAACTATCCAAAAAAGAAGGAGGCGTTATGCATTCAAAAAGACATTCAATTTTATTCACTTTCCTGCTGATAAGTACATTTACATTTGCACAATTCCCGCAAATCAAATGGTACTTCGACACGCATGATGCTTCATACGGACAATCCGCCGCTGGTGATATTGATAAGGATGGAAAACTTGAAATTGTTTTCGGATGCTACCGGAACGACAGCTGTGTTTATGCACTGAATGCGGAAGACGGAACCTTGCTGTGGAAATACAACACCCATCCAAACGGAGCTGAAGGATGCAATGATGTGGCGCCGCTTATTTATGACGTTGACGGTGATGACAGCCTGGAAGTGATCGTGCCAAGCTCATGTAACCCTATGACATATTGTTTCCGCGGTTCAAATGGAGCGGTTATGTGGGAAACCCCGACGGCAGGTAGTGATTCACCGCCAACCATTGGTGATATTGACGGAGACGGAGCGCTTGAAATTCTGCAGGGCGGGTTTGACGGTCATGTGCTCTGCCTGGACGCTAAGACCGGGGCTATTAAATGGTCATTGAATGTGGATGAAAATTCATGGATCCAGACGGCCCCGACGATGGTTGACCTTGACGGCGATGGCAGGCTGGATTTTGTTGTTGCAACCTGGGGATTTTCGGGTGATACCAGTAAAATATATGCTTACAGGGGATACGATCACACACTGTTATGGGAAAAACCCATCTCCGATGTCATGTATCATGGAACAGCCGTTTCCGACCTTGATCACGATGGAAAGCCTGAACTCGTCATCGGGTCTTATAATGGTACATTATACGCCCTGAACGGGGAAGACGGAAGCGAAGCCTGGACGTATACCTATTCCTCATCTTCCTATTACTACATAGGGGCTCCTGCTACAATTGCCGATCTTAACAATGATGGCAACTGCGAAATTATTTTTGTTGATATGAATATCGTGGGGGCTCTTTCTGATTCCGGCCACCTGATCTGGCAATACACTATTCCCAATTATGGAACCTCATTCAGAGGAGCGGCTATTGCTGATGTGAATGGTGACGGATTGCCGGATGTTGCATTCGGGACCAGTGAAGGTCATGTCGTCATCCTGAATGGAACTGACGGATCACTGATCTGGGATTTTGACCTGGCTCAACAGTACGGTAAACCATTCGAACTGGATAATGCCCCGCTGATCGCGGATTTCAATAATGATTCAATCCTGGAACTTTTTATTGTCGGGGGGCATGGTGAATACCCGGCTTTCAGCAATGACTATGGAAGAGCTTATATGCTTGCTGCCGGGAATGGCCAAAACCAGGATTGGCTTATGTTCCAGGAAGACCCACGAAGGCGTTCCAACGTATGCAGCGATTCTGCGGTCTCAATCCCTGATCATAACAACAGCAAAACTATGGAATTAACAATTTATCCAAATCCTTCACCCGGAATGATCATAATTAACCGACCTTCATGGAAGGGAGATCTTGACGCTGAGATTATGAACGTGAATGGAGTGGTGGTCAGGAAGCTGAAACTGCAAGCAGAATCAACCGAGCTGGACATAGGTGAGCTGATGCAGGGAGTTTATTTCTTGAGGGCAACTGGCTCCGATTGTACGCTGGTTAAAAAATTCGTAAAGTTATAACCGGGTTATTTTTCAATTCATACGCTGGGATAATCCGGGAAAGAGCTTAAACCGGTCGTCCTGTCCTGTTTCCTGCCTATTAAGGAACCTGACCGGTTGGATTGGATTAATTGAGCTTGATTACCCGACAAGTGTTGTCGTTGTGGCAGGTCTTTTTAAAACTGCACCCGGACTTATAAGGAAAGCAGCTCTCTCCCGGAACTTCCAGCATCTTTTAATAACTGTAGTTTGTAAACATTAATTTAAACTTATTACCTGGTCCCCTAAACTCTTTGGAGCTGCATCCAGGCTGTTCTTATAGAACCTGATCACATAATTCCCGGACTGTGTATCATCAAAGGTTAAATCAAAACCATAGTCAAAGCATAGTTCCATCACCATAAGACTGGATTTCCAAGTGTTCTTTGAGTTTTTCCAAAGCATGTTTTCAGGATTATAAGTTATACTTAAGCAAGAATTGAGTGTTCAATTATTAATCTCTGTATTTTCAAAAACCGGCACCTCATCGTTGATCTGTTTTGTAATTCCCGGATTAATGTTGTGATTAGTGCGCGATAACAAAGTATAAAAGTACTACAATATTCTCAAATTGATGCTCTAATCGCCTATAAATCACCAATATAAATATTAACATCCCGCACACTTGTGCGAATATGCATTGGGCTCCCCGGGAATCAAAGCCGTGCTTTTGTTTGTTAATCAATTGGATGGCCAGATATTTCCCATTTTAAAATGCAGGCCGAAATGACCAATGGGATGGAAGAATCAGATATTCACCCGGAAAATTTGACTATTTGTTTGGCATTCTCACTTTTTTAAACTATATTCGCAACATAGTTACAGAATCTAAGAGCTTCCATTTCAAGGCAAATCATCAGTGCTGAATACACAGAATTGAGGAATTGTTGTCATTTCGCGTTTTGTTGATTAATTTCATTAAACTCTGATCCATTGGAAAATCGCACCAGTATTAGATTCGATTTACCCGCTCCATTCGCTCAACAAGTGCAATGTGATGAATCTTCATCTCAGGTAAATCGATTGAAGAACAATCTTCCGCCCATCTTTAAATTAATATCCAGCGTTCACAATAAGAATCTTATTTCCCGGAAAACCCTTATCGGGGTTATTGATGAAGTCTTTTTCAGGTAAATACCCTTTCCGGAATCCTTTACAATATCTGATCTTCCTTTAAGCATTCTGTTTATAATCATTCCATAATGACTGAAAAATCATTTTCTATCATTTTGTTCACATTTTCATTTATGAGTCAGGACTGATGAGCAAAAGAGTTTATCCTGATTTTCGCCGTACCTTTGGTGTGTATCAATTCCTGACGTTACAATCTGCCTTATGAAAATTAAAAATCTCATGACGACGCTTTTTGCCATAAGCGGCGTAATTTTCCTGGTAAGCTTCATGAACCCTGCACCGCTTATTTCCAATCCGGGAAGTAAACTGAACACAGAAGAAGATTCAACAGAACGGGACAAGACCACAGGTTGCGGAGGTGTAGAACGATGGGATGTGAAGGTTTTTACAGATCCTCTGGCCTATACCATTAACTGGACTCCAAAGAGCACCTCGGTAGCGCATTTGGTGGCAATTTCCACACCTACGCCAAGTGCAAGCATGCCCAGGTACCAGCAGGTGGAAGATTCAACCTATATCTTTTCATGCCTGATCACGATCAAGAAAGATGAAGCAGACAGCGATTTTCACCTGATACTAAGTGACGGCACACATACGCTCGTTGGTGAAGTTCCGGACCCGACCTGTTCATCGGTTGCGGCCTCTCCCAAAATAGCACAATTCATTGCAGCCAGGAACTGGGTCATTCAGAACATTGGTTATGGGAATAAAAACGTGAATCTTCCTCCCGTAACTGTTACCGGCGTCGCATTTATTGATCCGCCGCATGGACAGACCGGTGCTGCACCAAATAATATTGAGATACACTCCATCATCGATCTTCATTTTACTCCGACAGGTACCCCTCCGGTTGTAACAACCCAGGCAGCGACAAATGTTACAACAACCGCGGCCTCGCTTAACGGTTCCATTAATCCCAACAACCTTGAAACCACTTACCATTTTGAGTGGGGACTGACAACCAGTTATGGTAATTCAACCACCGCCACTTCAGCCGGTTCGGGTTCTTCTGTTATCAATGTCTCCGGTGGAATTTCCGGGTTAATGTCAGGGACAACCTATCATTACCGGCTAGTAGCTACAAACAGTGCAGGCACGACTTATGGAACGGATCTTTCATTAACAACTTTAACGCCAACCTTATCGGTCACACCTTCCAACCAACCGGTCACGGCTGTTCCCGGATCAACTTCATTTAATGTCGCTTCGAATTCCGGGTGGACCGCTGTAAGCAATCAGTCCTGGTGCACAGTTACGGCGTCAGGCTCCGGGAATGGCGTGGTTACGGCAAACTACCTGGTCAATTCAACGGTTAACCAGCGCGTAGCAAACATCACCATCACCGTCTCCGGGCTGTCGCCTGTTGTTGTAACAGTTACCCAGGCCGGAGCAACGCCCATACTTACGGTTACGCCATCTGACCAGCCGGTAGCGGCAGGAGCTGGAAATACTGCATTTAATGTAACATCGAATACAAACTGGACCGCAGTGAGCTATCAATCCTGGTGTACTGTTACTCCATCCGGATCAGGAAATGGAACTATAACTGCTGCATCTCAACAAAACACTTCAGTCCTGACGCGTATAGCAACAATTACGGTCACGGTTACGGGATTATTACCAATTCCGGTTACAGTCACCCAGGCCGCGGCTCCTCCTGTACTTTCGGTCACACCTTCCAACCAGTCTGTAACTTATAATCCAGGGGCCACATCATTTACGGTAACATCAAACACAACCTGGACAGTTTCGTCTGACCAGTCCTGGTGCACCCCAACATTGTCAGGTTCCGGGAACGGATTGATCACTGCAGGTTATCTTCAGAACAGCACATTCACTTCACGGGTTGCTCATTTAACGGCGACCGTAACCGGGCTGACGCCAGCAATAGTAACTGTTACACAGGCAGGGGTTCCATTGCCTCCCGAGCCAACAAACTTCCCGACCAATTTTTCAGGATGCAATATTCTTGTTCAGTGGACGGATGCAACCGGCGGGGTTTTGCCGACAAATTATCTCATCCGGATGAGCAGCACCGGGTTCAGCAGCATCGTGGCACCGGTTGACGGAACGCCGGTTCCGGAAAGCCAAACTGATAAAAACGTAGCGGCCGGAGTTCAGGAAGCATGGTTTACAAACCTTGTGCCCAACACCACTTACTATTTTAAGATTTATGGTTACACAGGTTCCGGCAGCACAATTTACTATAAAACCGATGGACAGGTGCCGGATGTCCAGGAAACCACCCTGTCTTGTGGTCATTGATAAATCATGAACCCGGGAAACGCGGATGAGTGAACCGAATTTTGAGATAAATCATCTGTTGATGTAGTTAAATTCATGAAAGAATGAATTACAAAACTTTTTTGACAGGAAGAAAGTTTATAAGTAGTTTTGATCATTCTAAACAAGTCTTAATTCTGATACCATGAAAAAAATAATCACAATTACTGCTTTTCTTATCGCTGTTATTTCCTTTCCCGGAATGACGCAGGAAATGAACATCGATACGCTTTTATCCAGGTATTATAAAACAGTCGGAATGGCTACTATAAAAGATTGGAAAACCATGATCATGAAGGGAAAGACAACTTCCCAGGGGATGGAACTTCCTGTCACTATTTATATGAAACGACCAGGAAAAATCAGGGTTGAGGTGGAGATCCAGGGAAATAAAATGCTCCAGGTTTTGGACGGACAGACCGGATGGAGTGTTATTCCATGGTCCGGTACAACTGATCCCCAGGATATGACACCCGACGAGTTAAAAGGAATGAAGCAGCAGGCTGATTTTGAAGGCTCACTGTGCAACTGGAAAGAGAAAGGACATAAACTTGAATTTATCGGGAAGGAAGATATGGACGGAACGCAGGTTTATAAACTCAAAGCCATGCTTGCCAATGAAAACACAGAGACCTATTATTTTGATGCGGAGAGTTTTGTCCCTATTAAAGTTTCGAGTGTTATGAAAATACAGGGAAATGAAACTGAAAGCGAAAGTTTGCCAAGCAACTATAAATCGGTGGACGGGGCCATGATGCCATTTGCCATCGAAAACAAGTATAAAGGTCAGACTGTTTCAAACCTTGTAATTGAAACCTATGAGGTAAATAAAGTTGTAGACGATAATCTCTTCATCAAGCCAGCAAAAAAATAGCATTATGACTGTTCAAATTAATCCGGTCGCCCGAAAGAATTTCCTTTTCTTCGTGTTTATTTTTTTCATTCTTTTCCCAGGTTCTTCTTTTGCGCAGGGATCTGTGAAAATTGATGAGAATACTTTTGGTGATATTACAGCCCGGCAACTCGGGCCTGCAGCCATGAGCGGTCGTATCTCCGCGATTGATGCCGTTGATAAAAATCCCGGTATAGTCTATGTGGGAGCGGCCAGCGGCGGTTTGTGGAAGTCGAAAAACTGGGGTACAACCTTCAAGCCTGTTTTTGATAAATACAACCTTTCGATCGGAGCAATAACCATTGATCAAAATCATCCGGATACGGTTTGGGCAGGAACCGGTGAAGTGTGGGTCAGAAATTCCACTTCGGTCGGAGATGGAATTTACAGGACAACAGATGGCGGCGAAACCTGGAAAAAGATGGGACTGGAGAAATCAGAACGCATTGCAAAAATTATCATCCATCCTAAAAACCCGGATCTTATCTATGTTGCCGTTCCGGGGAATTTATGGAATTCCAGTTCCGACAGGGGATTGTATAAGACAGCTGATGGAGGCAAAACCTGGGATAAGATCCTTTACCTGGATGAAAACACGGGTTGTTCGGATGTGGCGATGGATGCTCAGAATCCGGATATTCTTTATGCCGGGATGTGGGAATTCCGGCGTACACCCTGGTCATTCAGTTCGGGGGGAAAAGGCAGCGGTTTGTACCGTTCGTCCGATGGAGGCAAAACCTGGTCTAAAATCACAAAAGACCTCCCGGAAGGAATGCAGGGTAGGGTTGCAATTTCCGTTTCACCTGTGAAATCAGACATTGTTTATTCGCTCATCGAAGCAAAAAATACTGCATTGTATCGTTCCGGAGACAAAGGAATCGGCTGGAAGAAAATATCCGAATCGCAGTCAGTTGGCGATCGCCCGTTCTATTTCTCAAACCTGATCACTGATCCAATTGATACCAATGTCCTTTATAAGCCAGGCTTTTCATTGTATAAAAGTTTGGATGGCGGTAAAACATTTGGTTCAGCAGCTGTGGAAGGAGGGAATTATCACAGCGATTGTCATGTTCTTTATGTCAGTAAAAAAGACAACAATTTCATTTATCTTGGAACCGATGGTGGTGTTTATTTGTCTCTGGATAAAGGAAATACCTGGAAGTTTCTTCGCAATCTCCCGGTTTCACAATTCTATCATGTCAGCACCGATATGGCTGATCCGTTTAATGTTTACGGAGGATTGCAGGACAATGGATCATGGTATGCACCCTCACGGGTGGCAGGCGGAATCTCTAACTCCGATTGGAAAAGTGTCGGGTATGGCGATGGTTTTTATGTTTATTGCGATAAACTTGATTCGAACATTCTTTACTGGCAGTTCCAGGGAGGAAAAGTTGCCAGGTATTACAAGAAATCAGGAGAATATAAATCACTGATGCCTTATAAGGACGATGGCTCCCAGGACCTTCGCTTCAACTGGAATACACCTTTAATCTTCAGCCCGACCAGCAACAATTTTTATACAGCATCGCAATACTTGTATAAATCATATAACCGTGGCGATTCCTGGCGACGGATTTCCCCGGATCTTTCCACAAATGACCCGAAAAAACTGAACCAGGAGACTTCCGGCGGCCTGACAGCGGATAATTCATCGGCCGAAAATCATTGTACGATTTATACTGTCAATGAATCTCCTTTAGACAGCCTGATTATATGGGCAGGCACGGATGACGGGAATCTCCAGGTAACAACTGACGGCGGAAAAACGTGGAACAATGTCGTTCATAATATTCCCGGTCTTCCCCAGTCAACGTGGTGTTCTTATGTTGAGCCGGGAAGGTTTGACAGGAATACGGTGTATGTTACTTTCGACGGGCACCGGCTGGGTGATAAAACGCCCTATATTTTTACAAGTAAAGACTTGGGCAGGACATGGAAAGCACTGGCCGATACTTCAATCAAATCCTATTGTCAGGTAATAAAAGAAGACCTGGTAAATCCTGACCTGCTCTTTCTTGGCACAGAAACCGGGTTGTACATCTCGCTCAACAACGGTAAAGACTGGGCGCATTTTAGTGGTAATCTGCCGCATGTACCCATCATGGATATGACGATTCATCCGCGTGATCATTCTTTGGTTCTTGCCACACACGGACGGGGAATTATGCTGATTGATGACCTCACGCCATTGCGGAAGTTATCGGATGAAATCCTGAATGCTGATCTGAAATTCCTGAATACAAAAGATTATATCATCCGGGATGAAACACCCGGACAGGGCTGGAACGGAGATGACGAATATTCCGGGGAGATGACGCGAGAAGCTGCGCAGATTGTCTACTTCCAGAAAAAGAGACATGTTTTCGGCGAAATGTATATAGAGATTTATGATAAAGAAAATAAAATGATCCAGCGGCTTCCGGCAGGAACGCGCAAAGGGATCAATGTTGTTTACTGGACCATCCGGATGAAACCCCCAAGAGTTCCGGCATCTCCGCAAATGGAAGGATCATCCATGATCGGACCAAACTTTCCGGCAGGAGAATACACGGTCAAACTGCACAAGGGAACACAGGTCTTTGATACGAGGATACGACTGGCTTTCAATCCTGCATCCGGACATTTAGTTGCAGACCAGGAAACCAGGCAGAATGCGCTGATGAAGGCTTACCACCTGATGGAAACTCTTGCCTGGCTTGATCGCGTGGCAATATCTGTCAGGGATACCGCAAAGCAACGATCCAATGGCGTTTCGAAATCACTGATCAGAAAACTTCATGAAGCTGAAACCCGCATGGACAGCCTCCATGAGAAGATGGTTGTCGTGAGAGAAGGAAAAGTTGTGGGTGACGAAAGGCTACGGGAAAAAATCGGTTTTATCTACGGTTCTGTCATGAGTTACAAAGGAAAACCAACAGATTCGCAACAAAACGGGCTGGCCGCACTGGCAAAGGAAGTTGACAAAATCAATTCCCAAATTTCTGCTTTTAAGGAACATGAACTCCCGGAGCTCAATCAAATATTATTAAAAACCGGAAAGAAAGAAATCACGATGATTACCGAAGAAGATTTTTTGAAGGAGAAGGAAGGGAAGTAAGGTGTAATGTGTGAAGTGTAAAATCTCAAATCCCAAGACTTAAGTCCGAAGTGTAAAGTGCGAAATTATTCGGACTTCGCATTTTACACCTCGCACTTGAACCCGTGGGCCCACCTG